>ERZ824598.3095-NODE-3095-length-15216-cov-3.516852_pt1 | contig 15216 bp, 16 predicted proteins | sample MGYA00519934_ERZ824598 | MGnify/ENA primary metagenome ERZ824598 (study PRJEB31778, sample SAMEA3449177) | human gut metagenome | biome: human gut; feature: human-associated habitat; material: faeces | place: United Kingdom | collected 2010/2012 ...
GGTGATATCAGAACTGTAGATGTGACTGTAAGAAGAATAAGAGAAAAGATAGAAGAAGATACATCAAATCCAAAAATATTAATAACTAAAAGAGGAGTAGGTTATTATATAGCTACAGGTGATAAATAAATATAAATTAAGCCACTATCAAAATATTTAGTAGGTTATATTTGGAGTAAATCCAATAAATTGTGGGAAAAAATTCACAATGCAAATGAGTAAAAATCGTCGGTCGAAATACAGATATGTAGTCTATTTTAACTGGCGATTTTATTAGTATAATAAAAATCACTTAAAAGTAGTGTAACAAGGAGTAATAAATGATAAAGAATATACAATTGAAAATAGTATTAATATTTTTTATATTAGGAATGTTTATAATTATAGGGTTAGGGTTATTTTTTACTAACTCATTAGAAGCAATAAATACTGCTTTAAATACAGCTCAAATTACAGATGTAATAATAGAAGAAATTAATAATATTAAAACAATATCTATGATTTCTTTAGTATTATTAGGGGCAATTAGCATTATTGTAGGAATTTTTCTTTCAAAAACGGTAGTAAAGCCTATAGATAAATTAATAAAAAATGCAGAAAAGTTAACTTCAAATGAAAAAAATGCTCATGTGGAAAACAAGAATGAGATAGACAATTTGGCAGATACTTTCGAGGAAATGACAACAAAATTGCAAACTAACTTATCAGAGATTTCTACTCAAAAAAAGCAAATGGAAACAATTCTTTTACATATGAGTGATGGTATAATTGCTTTTAATATGGAAGGAAAGGTAATATTAATAAATCCAGCTGCAACAAGAGCATTATCTATAATGGAAGAAGATACAGATTTTGAAACAATTTTTAAAAATGTAAATATAGACATTAACATGGAAAAAATAATCTACCTAGAAGATTGGACATCATCAGAGCAGAAAGTAAAAGTAAAAGACAGATATTTAAATCTAGCGTTTGAAATATTAAAAGATGAAAAAGATAGACCAGCAGGAGTTATGGTTCTTATACAAGATATAACAGAACATGTAAAACTAGATAATATGAGAAAAGAATTTGTAGCAGATGTATCACACGAGTTAAAAACACCAATAACATCAATAATGGGCTATGCAGATACTTTGCTAGAAACAGACCATGATAAAGAAATAGAGACTAAATTTTTAGGTGTAATATCTTCAGAGGCGAAAAGAATGTCAAAATTAGTAACAGATTTATTATCTCTTTCTAGATTTGATAGTAACAAGACAAATATAGTAAAAGAAGAGTTTGATTTAGGAGAGCTTGCTAAGAAATGCCAAGAGAAACTTCAAATAGAAATAGATAAGAAACATCTACAAGTACATTGTTTAGTTACTGCAAATGTACCACCTGTATATGCAGAAAAGGATGGAATAGAGAGAGTAATAATAAATATATTATCAAACAGTATCAAATATACAAATGAAAATGGAACGATTAATATTTATGTAGGATTTGTATATAATGATGCGTACATAAAATTTATAGATACAGGAATAGGTATTCCAGAAGAAGATTTAGAAAGAATTTTCGAAAGATTTTATAGAGTAGATAAAGCCAGAACTAGAGAAATGGGTGGAACTGGCTTAGGTCTTTCAATAGCAAAAGAAATATTAGATAGAAATAATGGAACAATAGATATAAAAAGTAAACTTAATGAAGGAACAGAAGTTGTAATAAGAATACCTACAAAGACAAATAACAAATTTATCCTAAAGGAGGAAGAAAACTTAAATGAAGGAGAAGCTAGAAGACAACCAAATATCCAGGAACAAAAAGATAATTAAAGAAATTGGTGGCTGGATTATTTGTATAGTAATTGCAGTTATATTAGCTTTATTAATAAAATATTTTATTTTAACTCCAACAGTTGTAAAACAGGAATCAATGTATCCTACATTAGAAGAAAACCAAAGATTAATTTTAAATAGACTTGGAAGAACTTTTAAACAAATGCCAAAAAGGGGAGACATAATTACCTTCGAAGCCCCAACGGTTACTTACCGAACAGAGGAAGATACAGATATTTCTAATCCTGTAGCAATTTATGAAGATGAAGAAAGAAATATTTTTGGAAATTTTAGCTACAATGTATTAGAAATTGGAAAGACAAGTTATATTAAAAGAGTTATAGGATTGCCAGGTGACCATGTACAAATAAAAAATGGCAAAGTATATATAAATGAAGAGGAATTAGAAGAGGATTACTTACAGCCAGGAATTATAACAGATGATGCAGAGGGAATATTTTATGATATTATAGTTCCAGAAAACACTGTATTTGCAATGGGAGATAATAGAAACTCAAGTGTAGACTGTAGAGCTTTTGGATGTATCCCATTAGAAAGAATAGAAGGAAAAGTCTTAATAAGATTTTGGCCACTTAATGAATTTGGAAAAGTAGAAGAGTAGGAGGAATAGACTTGTTCGAAAATATTGCAGGTCATGAGAATATAAAAAATATTTTATCAAATAACATAAATACAAAAAATATATTGCATAGTTATTTATTTATAGGAGAAGAGGGAATAGGAAAAAAGATGCTTGCAAAAGAATTTGCAAAAGCAATTTTGTGTACTTCAGAAAATAATAAACCATGCAATATTTGTAAATCATGTGTAGAATTTAATACAAATAATAATGCAAATTTTAATTTGATAAATGAAGAGGGAAGCGCAATAAAAATAGAGCAAATAAGAAATATGCAAGTTAAAATTGCAGAGAAACCAATAAATTCGGACTATAAAATGTATTTAATTAATGATGCAGAACTAATGACGCAAGAAGCACAAAACTGTTTATTAAAAACATTAGAAGAACCGCCAGAGTATGTTGTTATAATACTTATAACATCAAATGAAAATAAAGTTTTAAATACTATAAAATCTAGATGTATGAAATTATATTTTAATAATTTAGATAAGAACAGTGTAAAAAAAGTGCTAACAGAAAAGTTCGAAATGGAAGATATAAATGATTCTTTTTTAGATGCTGTAGGTGGAAGTATAAAAAAAGCACTATTAATTAAAGAAAAATTGTCAGAATATGAGCAAATAACTAAATTATTTGATATAATAGATAAAGAAAATTTAGTTAACTTTATAAATTCAGCAAGTATAATATATGAAAATAAAGATGATATTTATAATATTTTGGATTATATAAATATTTTATTAGATATCAAAATTAGATCAAATTCAAACAATTCGTTTAAATTTGCAAATTGTATTTTTACAGTAGAAGAAGTTAAGAAAAGATTAAGAGCAAATAGTAATTATGATATGTCTATAGACTATCTACTGATGAATATGTGGAAGGAGATTAATGGTGAAAGAAGTAGTAGGTATTAAATTTAAAAAGCCAGGTAAAATATATTTTTTTGATCCAGCAGGCTTAAAGTTAAATTTACAGGATACAGTTATAGCTGACACTGCAAATGGTGAGGAATTTGCTAAAATAGCTATGGCTAATAAATTAATGCCTGATGAAAAAATCGTAGAACCTTTAAGAAAAGTATTAAGAGTTGCTACCAAGAAAGATATAAGACAAAATGAAGAGAACAAGCAAAAAGAAAAAGAAGCTTTTAAGATTGCATTAGATAAGATTGCAAAACATAAATTACCAATGAAGCTTATAGATGTAGAATATAAATTTGATAGATCAAAAATATTATTCTATTTTACAGCAGATGGTAGAATTGACTTTAGAGAATTAGTAAAAGATCTAGCTGCAATATTTAAGACTAGAATAGAACTTAGACAAATTGGTGTAAGAGACGAAGTTAGAAGAATGGGTGGCAATGGAGTTTGTGGAAGAGAGCTTTGTTGCTGTAGTTTTCTAAATAACTTTGATGCAGTTTCTATAAAAATGGCTAAAGAACAAAACATGTCACTAAATCCATCTAAAATATCCGGAGTATGTGGTAGATTAATGTGTTGTTTAAAATATGAACAAGAGGCATATGAAGAAAAATTGGGAAGGTTACCAAAAGTAGGTTCTATAGTAGAAACAGTTGATGGAGAGGGAACTGTAGATAGTGTAGAAATTCTTAAAGAAAATGTAAGAGTAAAATTTGAAGATGATGATGGATATCATTATAAAAGATATAAAGCAGAGGATGTAAAGCTAATTAAAGCAAGCGAGACAGAGGAAATTGACCCAGAAGAAAAAGAAAATGAAAAAGAATTAGAAGAGCTTGAAAATTTAGCAAAAAATGATATATTAGTAGAAGACGAAATGTAGCAAAAAATATAGTAATGAAAGGTGGTGAATATTATGGCATATAAAATAACAGATAAATGTATAAGTTGTGGAGCTTGTGCAGCAGAATGTCCAGTAGGATGCATTTCACAAGGAGATGATAAATTCGTAATAGATCCAGAAGCTTGTATCTCTTGTGGTACATGTGCGGGAGTTTGTCCAGTTGAAGCGCCAGAAGAAGCGAACGATTAGTTTGTTTGGGGTAGATATCTGGTTGCAGCGCCAGAGAAAAAATAATTACATAGATTAAAATAGGTTCTACAATTATAGAAATTGAATAATAATTGTAGGACCTATTTTAAATAAGGGTTCCTTAAGCGAAAGTACAGATTGTTCTATTGACCCATTAATAAAAAAATTTAATTGCATAATATAAGAAAAAAAGCTAAATTAATTAAAAACTAATCTAGCTTTTTACGTTTAGATAATAAATGCGATTTATTAATATATATTATATGAAATAGAGAAAAATTAGTCAATACCTAACTTTTCTTTCAAACCTTCTTGCAAAACTTGAGAGAAATTAATATTATTTTTTTCTGCTAAGTAATTTAACCATTCTGGTATAGTTAATGTTTTTTTAATAGATTTATTATTGAATTTTTTACGATATTCATCCATATCAATACCTACTAATGAAATAAATTGATTTTTACCTAAATTAATGTTAGAAAAATCTAATGTTGGGGATGGAAAGCGTGTAAAATTATCTAAATATAATCCCATAGCATCTTGTGCCATTAAGTAAGCATTTTGGATACTGTCTCCAAAAGTTGAGCATCCTTTTAAATCGATAAATTCAACATTATAACATTTACCATCATAAGTAAATATTGCTGGAAAGACAGTTAGTTGATTCTTCATTTTATTACCTCCAATTAATAAAATAGAAAGGAGAAAAAAGCATGGCAAACAAACACATATCATAAATTTAAAGCTCCTCCTAAATATACTTTAAATTTATATTAATTAGGAAGGGCTATTTATTTTAGCCCAGTCCTTTTTAGTATTGCTTCAGCTGTTCCGATTGGAATATCTTTATTATGTATAGGGATAATCTCTATTTTATTTCCGCTTTTTCATTTTCAAATGAGAACCTTTTTGAGAGACCCTTTGCCAACCATCTTGCTGTAGCAATTTGATTAGCTATTTGCATCGCATTTATTATCCTCCTTTCTAATGAATATTTTACTACGTATCAATACGTATGCCAAGAGCGATTTAAATATTTTTAAATATAATAGATAAAAAAATAGAGCACTGCTAAAGGAGATGTACAAATGGAAATAACTTGGCTAACTAGAAGAAAAAGTTTCGAAGAGATTAAGCCAAATAGAAAGGTAAGATATGAACAAATCTTAGAAAGTTTATGTATGGGAAATAAAACTGCTAAAAAAACTTGTAAATACACAGGAAAAACAGTTACAGTTTATAAAATAACAAAATTAGGGTTTGAGGCTATAAATAATAAAGATATACATAAAAAAAGTTAAGATTATAAAATCTTAACTTTTTAAAAATATACTTAATAAAAATCGGGATTTTAAGGAGTGACCTCAAATCCCGATTAAAGTTTATTCTTTATTTGTCATTTCTTCTAATTGTAATAATTCATTCCATCTTTTATCAACTATTCTTTGGAATTCTTCTATCATCCATTCATTTCCAGGTTTAAACATATGTCTAAAACGTTTTTGTGGTTTTAGGAATTCTTCTACTGGAAGTTTTTTTGCTGGTTTATATGTTATCTTATATTTACCATCTACGACTTCATATAGTGGCCAATAACATGTATCTGCAGCTAATTTGTTGATTTGCATTAAATCTTCTGTTGGGTATCCCCATCCTCTTGGGCAAGGAGCCATTACATTTAAGAATGTTGGTCCTTCTGTATATATTGCTTTTTCTGCTTTTTCATATAAATCTTTAAAATTAGTCATAGCAAGAGTTTGAGCAACATATGGTAAATGATGTGATACCATTATTTCTGTTAAGTCTTTTCTCTCTTGTGCTTTACCTGGGATAACTGTTCCAGCAGGTGAAGTTGTTGTATCTGCAAATTTAGGTGTTGCAGAAGAACGTTGAATACCTGTGTTCATATATGCACCATTATCGTAACATACATAAACCATATCATGACCTCTTTCCATAGCACCAGAAAGTGATTGTAAACCTATATCATAAGTTCCACCATCTCCACCGAATGCGATGAACTTTGTATGTGTATCTTCTTCTAATTTTCCTTGTTTCTTTAAAGATTTGTATGCAGCTTCAACACCAGATAGTGTACTACCAGCATTTTCGAAAGCTGTATGAATAAATGAATCTGTCCAAGATGTATATGGGTATGTAAATGTAGAAACTTCCATACATCCAGTAGCTGTAGCAATTACAGCATGATCTTCTGGTTTTAATGCACGCAAAACCATTCTAGCAACTGGTGGAGCTCCACAACCTGCACACATTTTATGTCCTTCAGAAAATCTTGAAGGTTTATTTGCGACTACTTCTTTTAAATTATATGGCATTATTTTTCAGCTCCTTTCGTTCTTAATCCTAAATGTCTATAAGGATTATCAATTTTTCCTGTTTTTACGATTTCTAATAAATCATTATAAACTTTTTCTATATCATCAGATTTTGTATCTCTACCACCAATTCCATAGATATAACTTACTGTTGGTACATGAATATTATTTACATACATACCAGATGTAACGTCTGTAAATAATGCACCACCTGCAGCATTTAAAGAATCTGCTTTATCTAATACTGCAACTGCTTTTACATTTGCTAAAGCTTTTGCAATTTCTTCTGCAGGGAATGGTCTAAATACACGAACCTTTAATAGTCCAGCTTTAATACCTTTGCTACGTAAATCATCTACTACGAATTTTGCAGTACCTGCTGTAGAGTTCATACAAACGATAGCAACATCTGCATCTTCTAGTTTGTATTCTTCAAATAAACCATATTTTCTACCTGTTAATTTTTCGAATTCATCAGCTACTTCTAAAATAACTTTTTTAGCATTTTTCATAGCTTGTGATTGCTGTGCTTTATGCTCGAATAAATATCCTTGTAAATCTAAAGGTCCCATAGAAATAGGTTCTTTACTATTTAATAAGTAATGTTCTGGTTTGTATGTACCAACAAAATCTTTTACTTTATCATCTTCTACTAAATCTATTGTTTCTATAGAATGTGATGTAATAAATCCATCTTGGCAAACCATTAATGGTAATAAAACATCTTTATGTTCAGCAATTCTATGAGCCATTAATAAGTTATCATATGCTTCTTGATTACTTTCTGAGAATAACATTATCCATCCAGCATCACGAACACCCATTGCATCAGAGTGGTCATTGTGGATATTTAATGGTCCAGATACAGCACGATTTACAAGTGACATTACTATAGGTAAACGTAATGATGAAGCTATATATATCATTTCCCACATGAAAGATAATCCGTTTGAAGATGTAGCTGTCATAGCTCTAGCACCTGCGGCTTCTGCACCAACACAGGCACTCATTGCACTATGTTCACTTTCTACTGCTACGAATTCTGTATCAACGGCACCATTGCTAACAAAAGTAGAAAAATATTGTGGTATTTCTGTTGATGGTGTAATAGGGAAGGCAGCAACAACGTCTGGATTTATTTGTTTCATAGCTGTAGCTGCAGCTTCATTACCACTTAAACGTTCTCTAATACTCATTATTCAACTCCCTCCTCTTCCATTGAGATTGCTTTGAAAGGACAAACTGTGGCACAAACGCCACATCCTTTACAATAATCATAATTAAAATCTGTTCTTTTCATATCTTTTCCAACTGGAATTGCATTTTCTGGACAAACAGGGAAGCATAATCCACATTGTTTACATTTTTCACTATCAAATATAGGTTTCATGCTTCTCCAATCTCCAGTTTTAACTTCGCGAGAATTTCCAGCATTATATATTGTTCCTCCAATTGTCATATCTTCCATTGGAGTTGAGTTATTTATATTTGTCTTATCCATTTTAAAACTCCTTTCTTTTGAACTTTAGGGACGGGGCTTAAAGTTCATTCGTATACATAATATAGAACTCTAAGTGAAATTTTATACAGGGAAAAAAGGAACGTCCCCAAATCCCTATTGTATTTCTACGACTCTTTGTAATGCTATTTCTAATGCTTTCATATTTCCACCTATAACTTCTGGTTTCTTTGCAAATTTGTGTTTAAAAGAACCTTCCATATCTTGTAAGAATTCTTTTTCAGGAATAATTCCTGTTACTTTAACAACTGCAGCAAGCATAGGAGTATTTGGAAAATACTTTCCTAAAGCTTCGATAGAAACAGTTCTTGCATCTATTGTATATATGTGTCCTTTATATCCTTTTAATAATCTTTTTAGTGTTTCACCGTCTTTTGTAGTATTAATAATAATTGCTCCAGATTCTTTTAAACCTGCAGTAACATCTACAGAATTTAATAAAGTGTCATCAACAACTACTACATAATCTGGATTGTAAATATTACAATGTATTCTAATAGGTGTTGTACTAATTCTGTTATAAGCAGTTATTGGCGCACCCATTCTTTCAGCTCCGTATTCAGGAAATCCTTGGATATATTTTCCTGTGTTAAATGCTGCATCAGCTAATAACAAAGAAGCTGTTTTTGCACCTTGACCACCTCTACCATGCCATCTAATTTCAATTAAATCGTTCATTGGTTTGAAATTACCTCCTTTTAGTAAATTTACGTATAAATATACACTTAAAGTATATTCTTAAAAGCCGTAAGTGTCAAGGCAATTTGTTAGAATTAATGGTCATAAAAAAATAAAAATCTTAAGTAGACATAATATTAAAAAAGTGATATACTATAAAGGCTAAAAGCAAGTTGAAAAGATTAAAGGAGGATTATTATGCTTATTAAAACAAAATTAAGACCCAAGGAGCAAAATGAATTTAATCGGTATTTTGGAGATTTAAAACACTCCATTACACCGATTGAGGGAACTAGTAGACAAATCCAAGAGCGGATTGAAGACGAGAAAGTAAGTTCACAAATAATCTTATCAAGTGAAAAGTTGTTTATTCAAGATATTAAAGGAGAAGCTGTAGGTAGAATACACAAAAATTTGCTTACAAATATTTATAGGGATATGAATAATGTCCAACGTTTTATGCTAAGAGCTTTTGTTGAATTGGAAAAAAATACGCTCCCAATTGTTTCAAATTCTCAAGTTGGAGATTTTATACAGGGGTTAGAAGATGATGAAAAAGTAATGATTTACAATCAACTTTTAGACTTCTTCAAGTATTTTAAAGACAGAGAGTCTACCGGAGATACAGAAGTTTGTGTACTAGCGGCAGATAGCACGTCAATTTGTGGAGCAATTACACAAAGCACCGATTTGCGCTTCATTAAACTTCCTAAGCAAATTCAAGAAAAGGTATATTTATTAGAACTAGTAGAAGGGCAGATAAATATACTAAAATATTATTACTTGATGGTGCTAGATATTATCTTACATCCTTTCTTCGAAAATACTATATATGCAATAGAACAAGACAGACCATTATATTGGTGTATAGTTAGCTTGTTAAAAAAATTGGATGAACATATTAGTGATTTTTGGAGAGAAAGAGCAAGGGTTATATTAGAGAAGTATTTTGATTATATTGAAGGAGCAGAAGTGCTTTACAATGAACTTTTTGAAGGTGACAAAGGACATGGAAAGGAACTACTGAAGGAGAATTATTACTTTAATATAGCGACAGGAGTTCTAATGAACAGTGATATTCAAATACGATTTTTCTATGAAATGAATAAAGAGGAAAAGAATATTGTAATAAACCAAGCTGTTTCCTTCGCAAGAAGAATAAATACCTTATTAGTTAAAGATTTAGAGAGAATCTCACCAGAGGTGTTTTATCATCCAAGAGAACATGAGACAGAGCTGGAAGAAATTTTTACCTACCTTAAGATGTTCAGATTTACTCATAGAACCTTAGAAGAAGTAATGTTAAAAAAGGGAATGAGTAAAAAAGAATGGATTTATGTAAAAAATTTGTTAAGGACAGTATATGAAGAGGAACATATGCAAAGAATTGAGGAACAATGTTTACATCATGTGAATAATTACTATACTATCATTAGTAACATTGCTTTAAATTATTCGTTGTAGTCGGCAAGTTCTGTAAATGCAAATTTATTAGAACTTTGTAAATATGAGCTAGCATATAAACTAGCTATTCAAGAAAAGACAGAAGAGGAAAAAGCAGCGTTAAAAGACGTTGAACTCTTATATAAGCTGATGGATGTTCCTTTTAAAGCGTATCTGGATAAGGATCTAATGATAGAAGCCCAGCGAAAAAAAGGGATATCAGAATGGATGATAAATCTATTTGTATTTATTTGTGAAGATGAATAGAAAAAAGGGGATGAAGCAGGATGTTATCCTGCTTTTTTCCTGCCCTAAAAATGTAGACTAAAAATACATATAAATCTTACGCAAATAAGGTTTCTAACATTGACTTTTTATACTTTTTCATATATTATAGTAATGTCAAATTTTATGTATAAATGAGATATAAAAGCACTAGCTTAAGGAGGAAGATTTATGGGAGAAGTAATAGTTATAACATCTGGTAAAGGAGGAGTAGGAAAAACGACTACAACAGCTAACTTAGGTTCTGCCCTAGCATTAGAAGGAAAAAAAGTAGTATTAGTAGATACAGATATAGGACTTCGTAACTTAGATGTCGTAATGGGGTTAGAAAATAGAATTGTTTACGATATCGTAGATGTTGTAGAAGAAAAATGTAAATTAAGACAAGCATTAATAAAAGATAAACGTTTTCAAGAATTATTCCTATTACCTGCTGCCCAAACAAGAGATAAAAGTGCAATAACAGAAGAACAAATGAGAGATTTAACAAAACAGCTAAAAGAAGAATTTGACTATATTTTAATAGACTGTCCAGCTGGAATAGAGCAAGGTTTTAAAAATGCAATCGTAGGGGCAGATAAGGCAATAGTTGTAACAATGCCGGAAATTTCAGCGATAAGAGATGCTGATAGAATAATAGGATTATTAGAATCATCAGAAATCAAGAATCCGCAATTAATTATAAATAAACTAAGACCAGAAATGGTTAGAAAAGGTAAAATGATGGATGTTGATGATATAGTAGATTTATTATCAATACAACTTTTAGGAGTAGTACCAGATGATGAATATGTAATTACTCAGACAAATAAAGGGGAACCTGTTATATCTAATAGAAAAGCACCTTCAGGTAAAGCATATATGGAAACTGCTAAGCGTATTCTAGGAGAAGATATAGAAGTAACAATACCAGGAAGAGAAAAAGGATTCTTGGCAGCTTTAAAAAGATTTTTTAAAAGAAAATAATTAACAATGGAGGTAAAATATGTTCGAAAATATAGTAGGTTTCTTCAAAAAATTATTAAAAAAAGAAGAGGAAGAAGAAAACAATAAAGATATGGCAAAAGAAAGATTACATCTAGTTTTAATGCAAGATAGGGCAAATGTTTCAGCAGACTTTTTAGAAATGATGAAACAAGAAATTATAGATGTAATTAAAAAATATATAGATGTAGATGAAAAAGAAATTGATGTTCATTTAACAAGTAAGACTAACGAAGATGGTACATCAGCAGCTCCAGCATTATATGCAAATATTCCGATTGTTAGTATTAAACATACAGGGGAAATGGATGACGAAGTAGTAGAAAAAGTTCAAGAACAAGAGATAGAAGAGAAAAAAGATAATAATCAAGAGACTCAAAATGCAAAAACAGATAAAGAAACAGCTAATAAAACAGAAATCAAAAAAGAAGAAAATAAGGAAGAAACTGTATTAGAAGCTAAAAAAGAAGAGGTAAAAGTAGAAGAGATAAAAACAGAAAAAGAGTCTAAAGAAAAGGAAAAAACTAAAAAGGATGAAGAAGTAAAAACTGAAAAAGAAAAAACAGTTAAGCAAGAAGAGAATGTTTCAGATAAAATAGAGCAAACTACTACAGATGTAAAAAATGATGATAAAAAAGATGAAGAACCTAAAGAAATAAATAAAGAGCAAGGAAATATAGAGGTAAAAGAAAATAATATAAGTACAAAACAAGAAAACAAAAATATAATAACAAATTCACAAGTAAAACAAGAACCTGTGATACATAATAATAGAAAAAGAAGAAATAAAAGAAGAAAAGGAAGAAGATAAACAAGGGATGTATAACAAATAAAAATAAATTACGTAAAGGATGAAAAATGAAAAAGAAAATTTTAAAAAATATCGACTGGGGAATTTTTATATGTTGTATTTTATTAGTAATAATAGGAATGATAGCCTTGTTCTCTGCAACTTATGATTCTGAAGATACAAGTTTGCAAAGACAATTAATATGGTTTGTTATTTGTATTCCGGTAGTCTTTATTATAATATTCATAGACTACGAAGCAATAGCAAAAATATCGCCGATTCTGTATGGAATTGTTTTAATACTGTTGGTTATAGTATTATTTACAGATCCGGTTAATGGAGCTACAAGCTGGTTTAATTTAGGATTCCTTTCTATTCAACCAGCGGAATTTGCTAAAATAGCTGTAATTTTGTTTTTAGCTCTAGTCTTGTGTAAAATACAAGAAAAGGGTAAAAATGAGATAAATAGACCTACAAAATTATTAATAGCTTTAGCAGTAGTAGCAATTCCAGTACTTTTAATAATAAAACAACCAGATTATGGTACAGCAGCAGCGTTTTTAGTAGCAACAGTAATGATATTATTTACAGCTGGAATAAATAAAAAATATATTATAGGAACTATTTTATTAGTAGTTATAGCAGTTCCTTTATTGTACTTTTTTGTATTACCAGAACATGCAAAAGAAAGAATCGAGGTATTTTTAAATCCAGAGTCAGACCCACGTGGTTCAGGATACAATTTAACACAATCAAAACTTGCAATAGGAGCAGGTCAATTAACAGGAATGGGATTACTAAAAGGAAATCAAACACAGCTAGGTTTCTTATATCCAAAAACAACAGACTTTATATTTTCTGTTATTGGCGAAGAGATGGGCTTTATAGTTGCAGGTAGTGTAATAATAATATATGTAATACTAATAACAAAATCAATCTATGTGGCTAAGACTGCAAAAGATGACCTTGGCACATATATTGCAATAGGAATAGCTGGAATATTCTTATTCCACATGGTAGAAAATATAGGAATGACAATGGGATTATTACCAATAACAGGTGTTCCATTACCATTTGTAAGTTATGGAGGAAGTTCATTATTAACTAACTTTATTTTAATAGCATTACTGTTAAATATAAGTGGTAGAAGACAAAAAGCAATATTTATAGAATAAAAAAGCAAATACAAGATTTTTTACACATTAGTAAATGTTAGGAAATCTAGCATCTGCCATAAGTATCTAGTACAGAAAGTTGAAAGTAAAAGCTTTCAACTTTTGCAGTTAAACATAAATTAGAATTAAGGAGAGAAAAAATTTGTATTTAAAAAGTATAAAGATTGGAAATTTAGAATTAGACAATAATGTGTTTTTAGCACCTATGGCAGGAATTACAGATAAATCATTTAGAATTTTATGCAAAGAAATGGGTGTAGGACTTACTACAACAGAAATGGTAAGTGCAAAAGCAATTTATTATCATGATAATAAAACTAAAAAATTATACAATTTAGATGGAGAAAAAAGACCAATTAGTATTCAATTATTTGGGAGTGATATAGAAGCGATAAAATATGCTACACAAGAGGTGGATAAGCTTGCTGATATTATAGATTTTAATATGGGATGTCCAGCTCCAAAGATAGTAAAAAATGGAGACGGAAGTAATCTACTATTGCACTTAGATTTATTAGAGAAAATAGTTGGTGCAATAAGAGAAAATACAGATAAACCAATTACTTTAAAAATAAGAAATTATGAGAAGATTAATTTATATACTGGCTTTGTTACTGTTTGTGTCTTGTTATGATGATAAGGGAAATTATGATTATGAAGATATTAATACGGTAGCAGTTGAATTGGATGAGTTGTATTCCGTGCGTTTGGACAAGGATACCACGCTTACTATTGTTCCCCGGCTGTCACAGCTCTTACAAAAGGACGATGAAAATTTGAGTTATGTTTGGTTATATTCTACGATCAATCATAATTTCTATGGTTTAGCGGATCGTGAAGGTTTTGACACTGTGAGTATAGAACCTAGTTTACGTTTTCATATAGACCCGGAAGAGAAAAATTTGAAATACGAGCATTTTTTTCGTTTAAATGTGTTTGACAAGGTAACGGGAATTGAATATCCGGTAAATACGACGATCAAGTTGATCAAACCTTATGATGGAACTTGGATGGTTTTACATAGTAAAAACGGACAGACGGAATTGGGGTCGATTGAATATATCGGTGCTGATATCGTGGTGAATGAAGATGCCTATTATAAAGAATCAGGCAAGCGATTGACAGGTAAGCCACTTTGTTTGGGACAATATACAACGTCGGTTAAATATTATGGAACCGGGAGCGGCTGGAATATGTTTTACGTGCTTACTGATGTTGCCAAAGAGGCCGGAGTTTATTGTCAATGGAAAAAATTTGAGAAAAAGGATAGTTTGTCTCGAATGGTTGCCCCGATGGCTCAAGCAGGTTTTGATTTCCAACATGTGGAGATGATGGATGGTGATGGAAGTGCCAGTGCTCTTTTGTTGTCCAATGGAGTTCTTTATCAGATCCCTAGGGCCGGTAAAGTGTATAAACCGGGAAGCGGGTTGACCGGTGATGTGAAGATTACCTTGGCATCTAAAGTTATTAACAATGCTTTGTTGTATGATGAGGCCGGACATCGTTTTGCATTTTATT
>ERZ824598.3096-NODE-3096-length-15213-cov-3.416546_pt1 | contig 15213 bp, 15 predicted proteins | sample MGYA00519934_ERZ824598 | MGnify/ENA primary metagenome ERZ824598 (study PRJEB31778, sample SAMEA3449177) | human gut metagenome | biome: human gut; feature: human-associated habitat; material: faeces | place: United Kingdom | collected 2010/2012 ...
TCAGTTGGTAGAGCAGGGGACTGAAAATCCCCGTGTCAGTGGTTCGATTCCACTTGAAGCCACCACGAAAATGAAGTAGTTTTTAGGACTACTTTTTTTATGCAAAAAAGTTGAACAATATAATTTTGTTCAACTCTTTTAATTTAATTTTTATTATTTTTCTTTTCTTTAGGCACTATAATATTTTTTTTATTTGTTTTTGGTTTTGGCGTAACATCTTTTATATGATCATAAACAGGCGAAATATCTAAATTTGACCCATCACCATCAACAATTTTAATTTTTTTATTTTCCTTTGACATAACAAATCCTTTCTCAAAAAACTTTTTTATTATCTTATCATAAAAAAAATAATAAATCAACTAAATATAGAAAACTAGTAATATATATGTAATATGTAAACAAAATGAAAATAAAATCTTGCAATTTCAAGCATAATATAGTAAAATAATACCATATGAAAGAGAGGAAATGCAAATGGCAGAAAAACAAAACGAAAATAATAATTATGAACAAATAATTGAAGCAATACTATTTGCAGCAGGAAGAATTGTGACAGAACAGGAATTAATGTTAGCATTAGAAATAAGTAAAGAAAATATAGAAAACATAATAAAACAAATGCAAATAAAATATGAAAAAAGTGGAATACAAATTATTAAAGTAGATGACGGGTACCAAATGTGTAGTAATCCTAAGTATTATGAATATATATATCCAATAATAGATAAAAGAACAAAACCTAATTTATCAAATGCAGCATTGGAAACATTGGCTATAATAGCATATAATCCAAGAGCAACAAGACCAGAAATTGAAGCAATAAGAGGAGTAAATTCAGATGGAACAATTTATAAATTATTGGAATATGGATTAATAGAAGATGCAGGAAAAGCAGATTTACCAGGAAGACCAACAACATATAAAACAACACAAGAATTTTTAAAAATGTTTGGATATTCAGACCTAAACAAGTTGCCAGAACTTCCAAGATATAAATTAGACTCAAATAGACAAATTGTAATAGATGATTTAATAGAAAAAGAGGCTCCAATGCCGAGTGAAAATGAAGAAAAACAAGAAATAAAAGAAAATTAATAATGAGGAGATATATAATGGAAGATAATAAGAACTTTGTAAAAGAGATAACAAATATAGATGAAAATTTTGCACAATGGTATACAGACATAGTATTAAAAGCAGAACTTGCAGATTATACAGATACAAAAGGTTGTATAGCAATAAGACCATATGGATATGCAATCTGGGAAAATATCCAAAATTATGCAGATAGAAAATTTAAAGAAACAGGGGTAAAAAATACATATTTTCCAGTATTAATACCAGAAAGTTTATTACAAAAAGAAAAAGACCATGTCGAAGGATTTGCACCAGAAGTTGCTTGGGTAACAGAAGCAGGAGGAGAGAAGTTAGACGAAAAATTATGTGTAAGACCAACATCAGAAACAATATTTACAACAATGTATTCAAAATGGTTAAAATCATGGAGAGACTTACCATTTGTATATAATCAATGGTGTAGTGTATTAAGATGGGAAAAAGAAACAAGACCATTTTTACGCTCAAGAGAATTTTTGTGGCAAGAAGGACATACAATACATGAAACAGCAAAAGAAGCACAAGAAAGAACATTACAAATGTTAAATATATATGCAGATATAGCTGAAAATCTTTTAGCAATACCAGTTATAAAAGGAATAAAAACAGAATCAGAAAAATTTGCTGGAGCTGACGAAACATATACAATAGAAGCAATGACATATGATGGAAAAGCATTACAATCAGGAACATCACATTATTTTGGACAAAATTTCACAAAACCATTTAATGTAGTATTTCAAAATAGAGAAGGAAAACAAGAATATGCATATCAAACATCTTGGGGGATATCAACAAGATTAATTGGAGCATTAATAATGGCACATGGTGATAATAGAGGCTTAAAATTACCTCCAAAAGTAGCACCAATACAAGTTGTTTTAGTACCAGTAGCAATGCACAAAGAAGGTGTAAAAGAAAAAGCACAAGAAATATATGAAAAGTTAAAAAATAAATATAGAATAGAATTAGATGATAGAGAAAAAGTATCACCAGGTTATAAATTCAATGATTGGGAAATGAGAGGAGTTCCATTAAGAATAGAAATGGGACCAAGAGATATAGAAAATGGAATTTGTATTTTAGTTAGAAGAGATACAAATGAAAAAATAGAAGTGAAATTAGATGAATTAGATTCAAAAATTGGTGAAATACTAGAATTAATTCAACAAAACATGTTTGATACATGTAAAAAAAGAATGGAAAATAAAACAACTATTGCACACAATTTAGAAGAATTCCAAGCAAATATGAATAAAGAACAAGGTTTTATAAAAGCAATGTGGTGTGGAAGCGAAGAATGTGAAGCAAAAATAAAAGAATTAACAGCAGCAAAATCAAGATGTATACCATTTGAACAAGAAAATATTGGAGATACATGTGTATGTTGTGGAAAGAAAGCAACTAAAATGGTAATTTGGGGAAGACAATACTAAGGTGAAGATTTCATGAAAAAATATCAAAAATAGTTGTAAAAAAAAACAAAAATTGATATACTTATACAAACAAGATAAATCTTGTTAAATATGAAAGGATTGTGATAAACTATGGAAGAAAATAATAATGTAGAAAACGAAGAACTAAAAGAAATTGAAGAAGGAAATAATGGAATAAAAATCGCAAATGATGTAATATCAGTAATTGCTGGAGTAGCTGTATCAGAAGTACCTGGAGTTGCAAGTATGGCAGGTGGATTTGCAGGAGGAATTTCAGAAGTATTAAGTGGAAAGAAAAATTTAAGCAAAGGAATTAAAGTAGAAGCAGATGAAAAAGATGTAAAAATTGATGTTAACATTATAGTTGAATATGGCTCAAGAATTCCAGATGTAGCATTTGAAATACAGAACAGAGTAAAAAAATCTGTAGAAAACATGACAGGACTTAAAGTAGCAGAAGTTAATGTACATGTACAAGGAGTAAAAACAGAAAAAGAAATAGAAGAAAAAGAAGAAGTAGAAGAAGAACAACAATAAAGAAAAAATGGCATGAATAAATAAAATATTAATGGTTTTATCATGCCATTTTAATTTGAAAAAGATAAAATTGAAAGGAATGTGAATTGAAATGAAATTTTTAGAAAAATTTGCACTAACAGTGTATTCATATATAGTATTATTATTAGCAGTATTAATGTGTTTTGCAGTTTTTAATTGGGTGGATATTAATGCATTAACAAATGTAATATCTGGAATGTTACAAGGAGTTGTAGCATCAAAAATAATACTTGCAGTAAGTGTTATATTTATATTATTATCAATAAAGTGCATATTCTTTGATTCAGACACAGAAGAAAAAATAAAAGAGTCACAAGGAATATTATTAAAGAATGAAAATGGACAACTTTTAATAACTAAAGAAACTTTGGATAATATGATAAAATCAGTTGTTTATCAATTTGAAAATGTAGAAAGCTGTATACCCAAAATATCAGTAGATGAACAGAATGAAATATCAGTAACTTTACAAGTTGTAGTAAAAGATAATGTAATTATAAAAGATTTAGCAAATAATTTACAAGCAAAGGTAAAAGAAGAATTAAAAAATACTTCAGATTTAGATGTAAAAAATGTAAATATTAAAATAATAAATATGAGCCAAAGAAAAGATAAGATTAAAGAATAAGCAAAAATAAAAATGGAGGAATGCATTATGGATGGACTAAAAAGTTTTTGGAACAAGTATAAAGGTGCAATAATAGGTGTTATTATTGCAATTCTAATACTTTGTACAAGATTATATAATTTAATAATAACTTGTGTAGTAATAATATTAGGTGCAATAGTTGGAAATTATATTCAACAAAATAAAGATAGTGTAAAAGATAAATTAAAAAACTTTATAGATAGACTTTAAAAAAATTAAGAAGGGAGAATACTAGAAGAAAAATCTAGTATAGAAGAAATGAAGAGATCAGCAATTAGAGAAGCGGCATTTAAATTAATATATAGTTTAGAAATGCAAGAAATAGAAAATTTAGATGAACAAATGGAATTATATTTTGAATGTGAAAATATAACAGAAAATGAAGCAAAAGAATATATAATAGATGCAGTAAAAGGAATAAAAGAACATTTAGAAGAAATCAATATTTTAATAGAAAAAAATCTAAAAGCTGATTGGACATTAAAGAGAATATCAAAAGTAGATTTTAGTATATTAAAACTTGCAATATATGAAATAAAATATAAAAACTTGCCATATAAAGTTGCAATAAATGAAGCATTAGAAATAGCAAAAAAATATGGTGAAGAATCATCAAAAAATTTTATAAATGGGATACTTGCAAGTATTGTTAAAGAACAAATTGCCGAATAAAGGTAAGGAGATAACAAATGAAATATAATGCAGTAACAGTAACACAATTGAATAAGTATTTAAAAGATAGATTTGATGAAGATGAAAATTTGAATGCAATACTTGTAAAAGGTGAAATATCAAATTTTAAAAATCATTATACAGGTCATTTATATTTTACATTAAAAGATGAAAATTCATTAATAAAATGTATAATGTTTAAAAGTTATGCAGAAAAATTAGCATTTAAGCCTAAAGATGGTATGAAAGTTATGATATTTGGAACAGTATCTGTATTTGAAAGAGATGGTGTATATCAAATATATGCTAAATCAATGATGGAAGATGGAATTGGAGATTTGCATGAAAAATTTGAACAATTAAAAGCAAAACTTGAAAAAGAAGGGCTTTTTGATGAAAAACATAAAAAAACAATACCATTATATCCGAAAATAATAGGAGTCTTAACATCACAAACAGGAGCTGTTATAAGAGATATAATAAATGTATCAACAAGAAGAAATCCTAATGTTTATATAAGATTATTACCAGTTCCAGTACAAGGGCCAGGTGCAGCAGAACAAATAGCAGAAAAAATAAAATTAATGAATGAGAAAAATTTAGCCGATGTATTAATAATTGGAAGAGGTGGAGGTTCATTAGAAGATTTATGGCCATTTAATGAAGAAATTGTAGCAAGAGCAATTTATGATTCAAAAATTCCAATAATATCAGCAGTTGGACATGAAACAGATTTTACAATAGCAGACTTTGTTGCAGATTTAAGGGCCCCAACGCCATCTGCAGCTGCAGAACTAGCTGTACCAGATATATATGAATTAAAACGAAAAATCCAAAGTTATCAAGACAGATATAGAATATCTTTAAAAAAGAAACTTGAAATAATAGAATTAAGATTAAAAAATGTAATGAAATCAAAAATATTTACAGATCCAATGAGAAGAATAATAGACAATTCAGTTATATTAGATGATTATATAAAAAGAATGGAGAATGCAATAAAGAAAGCAAATACTGAAAGAAAAAGTAGATATATAGAAATAATTACAAAATTAGATACATTAAGTCCATTAAAGACTTTATTAAGGGGATATACTTTAACAGAAATGAATGGAAATATTATAAGAAAATCAGAACAGTTACAAAAAGGAGATATAATTTCAATAAAATTTTGTGATGGAAAAAAAGATGCCGAAATATTGTAATGTTTTAATATATACTAAAATATGAAAGGAAGAAAAAAATGGATACAAGAGAAAAGCAAAATTTATTAACAATGATAATAATTGTTGCAACATTAGCAATAGTTCTTATTATTGGGTTAATAATTTATCCATCTATAAAAGAAAATAATCAAGCTACATTTATAGAAAGTCAAACAACAAAAGATACAACTCAAAATATTACATCATCTTCAAAGACAACAGAGACAACAGATACAACACAACAGACAAATACACAACCTACAGTTACTAGTGAAACAAAAGTAACAGAAGAAACAAACAATTCAATAGGAAAAGAAGAAATGAATAAAACAGATGATATCCAAACAAAAGAAGAAAAAGCAATTGAACTTGCCAGAAAAGAATGGGGAAAAGATGATACATCTGTTACATATAATGTAGAACAAAAAGAAGAAAACATTTATTATATTGCAGTAAGAGAAAATGATCAAGTAAAAAAGTGGTATGAAGTTGATACTGAAAAATGGACAATAGCAGAATATTAATGCTTTTTAGTTGGAGGAAAAATAAAAATGAATGTATATGACTTAGCAAATGAATTATCTGAAGAAATAAAAAAATCAGAAGAATATGTTACATATAAAATTGCAAAAGAAGCAATTAATTTGAATTATGATTTAAAAAGTAAAATAGACGAGTTTGAAAAGGCAAGATATGACGCACAAATAATAGCAATACAAACAGGAAATGATGATGAAACAAAAATGAAACATGTTCAAGAATTATATGGTGAACTTATTCAAAATGAAGAAGCTAGTAAATATTTTGATGCAGAAATTAAATTTAATTTATTAATAGCTAATGTCAATAAAATTATAGGAGAAGCATTTCAGGAAATGCTCAAATAAGAATTGAATTTATAATGTAATTAGGGAAAATAAAATTATAAAATTTAAAAGAAAGGATATAGTTTTATGGAACTAATTATAATAATAGCAGTAATTGCAATAATAATAATTATAATATTAATGCCAATTAATATTAAAAAAATGAATAAAATAGCAACAGATAAAGAACTAAATGAAATATCAGAAAAATATCCAGATAATACTGAAATATGTAAAGAAATATTATTAAAATTAGAAAATAAAAGAACTAAGATAGAAGAAAATAAAGATTCTGAATCAACATTATATTTTGCATTACAAGACAAAATTTATATAGGAAATACACATGGAAGCTTTACGAGAATTCAAACAATTGCACATGAATGTTTACATTCTATTCAAGATAGAAAATTATTAATTTTTAATTTTATATTTTCAAATATATATTTATTATATTTTGCAATAATATGTATATTAGTAATTTTAAAGAAATTGCAAAATGAATTAGTGTTTTCAAATATATTATTAATAATAAGTATGTTATATTATGCTATTAGAATATTTTTAGAAAATGATGCAATGATAAAAGCAGAATATTTAGCCAAAGAATATTTACAAGAAAAACAAATATCTAATAATGAAGAAATTAGAAATATAACAAATGGTTTTAAAGAAATAAATAAAAGTGGAATTATAGCTATAAACACTAGTTTATTTATAAAAATTATGTTAAAAGTTGCAGTTTTTAATTTATTAGCATTGATTTTCTAGGAAATATATGTTAAAATGTTCTAGTATTATAAATATGAATAATTAAACCGTTAGGAGGAATACTAAATGCAAGTAGTAAAAATAATATTAGTTGTAGTAGATTTAATAATTTGTTTAGCATTAACAATATTAGCCATGATACAATCAAAAGATGATGCAGGATTATCATCAACAATAACAGGTTCATCTACAAATAACTTTTTTGAGAAAAATAAAGGCAGAACAAAAGAAGGAATGCAAAAAAAATGGACTATTATATTAGGAATAGTATTTGTAATAGTTACAATAGCACTTTCTATAATTTACATAGCATAAATTAACAAAAGCGGTTCACTAGAACTGCTTTCTTTTATATATTAAATCATAATTTAGGAGGAAAAATGAACAAAGAAGAAATAATTGGAACATATAGGAAAAATCAAAAAGGATTTGGATTTGTAAAAATAGAAGATCAAGAAGATGAAATATATATATCAAGAGAAAATTCAAAAAATGCTTTAAATGGAGATACTGTATCAATTAAAATAATAGCAGAAAAAGAAGGAGATAAAAAGCAAGAAGGCAAAATAGTAAAAATAGTAAGACATGAAAAAGATACAGTAGTTGGAACTTTTCAAAAAAGTAGAAATTTTGCATTCGTTGTTCCAGACGACAAGAATTTTGGAACAGATATATTTATATCAAAAGCTAATTGGGGAAAAGCAAGAGATAAGAAAAAAGTATTAGTACAAATTTTAAAATATCCAGAAAAAGGAAAAAATGCAGAAGGAAAAGTTATTGAAGTATTAGGTGGAATTAATGAAGCAGGTGTTGACATGTTATCATTAATAAAACAATATGAACTTCCATATAAATTTCCAGATGAGGTCGTTGCAGAAGCAAAAGCCTATGGAGATAAAATTGATCCATCAGATTTGCCAAGAAGAAGAGATTTGCGTAATGACATAATATTTACAATTGATGGTGAAGATGCCAAAGATTTAGATGATGCAATACATGTAGAAAAATTGGAAAATGGTAATTATAAATTAGATGTTCATATTGCAGATGTAAGTCATTATGTAAGAGAAAAAACAGAACTTGATAAAGAAGCATATTTAAGAGGAACAAGTATTTATATGTTAGGGAGAGTAATACCAATGCTTCCAAGAGAATTATCAAATGGAATATGTAGTTTAAATGCAGGTGAAGATAGATATACATTATCATGTTCAATGGAAATAACACCAAAAGCTAAAATAGTATCATCAGATATATATAAAGGTGTAATACGTGTAACAGAAAGAATGTGTTATACAGATGTACAAAAAATATTAGATAGATCTGATGAAACAGTCTTAAAAAGATATGAAAAATATATTTCATATTTTGATTTAATGGCAGAATTAGCAAATATATTAAAAGCAAAAAGAAAAGAAAATGGATATTTGAATCTTGAAATTCCAGAAAGTAAAATAATACTTGATGAAAATGGTGTTGCAATAGATGTAAAAAAATATGAAACATATTTTGCAAATGAAATAATTGAACAATTTATGCTAATTGCAAATGAAACAGTTGCTGAAAAATTTTATTGGTTACAAGCACCATTTATATATAGAAACCATGAAGCACCAGATGTTGATAAAGTAAAAGAATTAAATAAATCATTATATAATTTTGGATATAAAATAAAAATTTCAAAAGAAGAAATTATTTATCCAAATGAATTTGCAAAAATTCTTGAAGATGTAAAAGGTAAAGACGAAGAAAAAGTAGTATCAAATATAATATTAAGAACTTTGAGAGTTGCAAAATATGAAGCAGAAAATAAAGGTCATTTTGGAATAGCAAGTAAATATTATTGTCATTTTACATCACCAATAAGAAGATATCCAGATTTATTTATACACAGAATAATATCTAAGTACTTAGAAAATGACTATATGGTAAATGAGTTTTGGATAAAAAAATATGAAAAGAGAGCAGAAAAAAGAGCTGAAAACTGTTCAGAAAGAGAGAGAACAGCAACAAAAGTTGAAAGAGAAGCAGAAGATATTAAGAAAGCAGAATTCATGGAAAGTAAAATTGGTGAAGAATATGAAGGAATTGTATCATCAGTTACTAATTTTGGAATATTTGTTGAACTTGACAATACTGTTGAAGGTTTAATTCGTTACGAAAAATTAGGTGATGAATATTTTATTTATAATGAAGAAAAGAGACAAGCTATTGGTGAACATACTGGAAAGGTTTATCAAATTGGAGATAAGGTTAAAATTAGAGTTGCTAATGCTAGTAAATTAATGAGACAAATTGATTTTGAGATATGTGAAGAAAAGGCGGAATAAAAATATTCCGTCTTTAATTTTCTAAATCCATTCACCATATTTCTTAATATAAATCTTTTTAGCAATAACTGCAACAAAGCAATACAATATAGGAACACCAATAATAACTAAGAAATCTTTAGCAACAAGAGCAGTAAGACCAATTGCACGACCTATAAAAGTAAAAGGTATAATCATAGCAATAATACAAATTGAAATTGATGAAAAGTAAACTGCTTTTGAAGCATGACTTTCTTTAAAAGGAATCTTAGCAGTTCTAATAACATGCATTCCAACAAGGTTTGAAACAATACTATAAATAAACCAAATAGTTTGGAAAATTGCAGGTTCATGAATATCATAAGTAAACCAAACTAAAGCAAAAACTATTAAATCAAAACATGAACTAAGTGGTCCCATAAATAGCATAAAATTTTTTAGACTTTTTACATCAAACTTTTTAGGTTTTTTCAAATATTCTTCATCAACATTATCTAAAGGTAAAGTCAATTGACCGAAATCATATAATAATCCTTCAACTAAAAGTTGAATTGGTGTTTCAGGTAAAAATGGAAGAATAACACTTGCAATAATTACAGACATAACTTCACCAAAATTAAAGCTTGCAGCAAGTTTAATATATTTCATTAGATTTGCATAAGTATGACGACCTTCTTTTACACCATCAAGTAAAACATGTAAATCTTTCTCAAGTAAAATAATATCTGCAGATTCTTTTGCAATATCAACAGCTGTATCAACAGAAATACCAACATCAGAATTTATAAGTGAAGGACTATCATTTATACCATCACCCATATATCCAACAACATTTCCACTATCTCTTAAAAGTCTTACAATACGAGCTTTTTGAATAGGAGAAAGTTTTGCAAAAATATTTGTCTTTTTCAATAATCTTTTTACAGCAATATCTTGTAATTTATCAATTTGACTTCCAATAACAATTTGTGGTGATTTAATACCAACTTTATCACAAATACATTTTGTAACTTCAACATTATCACCAGTTAAAACAATAACTCTAATTCCATTTTTATTAAGTTTTTCAATTGATGATTTTGCACTTTCTTTTGGTGGATCAAGAAATCCTATAAAACCAATTAAAACCATATTTTTTTCATCTGATACTGTAAATTCAGAAGTTTTTTCTAAATTATTTTTTTGACAAACAGCAACAACACGAAGTCCCTGTTTGTTTAAATCTTTAGTAATTTTTTTGATATTTTCTTTAATTGTATTTGTTATAGGAGATACATTACCTTGATAATCAACCATCGTAGAAATACCTAAAATTTCTTCGACAGCACCTTTTGTAATCATTTGAGTTTTTTGACCATCACTAACTATAACAGAAAGACGACGTCTTGCAAAATCAAAAGGAATTTCATCAATTTTTGTATATTTTTCTGATAATTCACTTAAACCATGTTCATTTATATGATTTATAACAGCTTCATCAATATTACTTTTCAATCCAGTTTGAAAATAACTATTTAAAAAAGCATGCTTTAAAGTTCTAATATCTTCATTTCCATTAATATCAAGATATTTTTCAAGAACAATTTTATCTTCAGTCAATGTACCAGTTTTATCTGTACATAAAATATTCATTGCACCAAAACTTTGAATTGAATCAAGCTTTTTTACAATTGTTTTCTTTTTTGACATTCGTAAAGCACCTTTTGATAAACTAGATGAAAGTATAACAGGTAATAGAAGAGGTGTAATACCAATTGCAATAGCAACAGCAAATGTAAATGATGTTATAATACTATGTTTTTGAACTGTAAGTATAAAAACAATAGGTATTAAAATTAGCATAAATTTTATTAATAATTTACTTATATTTTCGATACCTTTCTGAAATGCTGTTTTAGGTTTACCAGAAGTTAGTGTATGAGATACTTTCCCAAAATAAGTATCATCAGCAGTTAATACAACAATACCTTTAGCACTACCACTAATAATATTTGTTCCCATAAAACATATTGTATCAATATCTGAAAGATTTTCTATATCAGTATCAAAATCAAGTTCTGTAGTATCAAGTTTTTTTATTGCATCAGATTCACCAGTTAAACTTGATTGACCAACATATAAATCTTTTGATTCAATAATTCTTAAATCAGCTGGAACCATGTCACCAGCTGAAAGTAATATAGTATCACCTAAAACTAAATTTTTAAAAGGTACTTTTTCTTTTTTACCATTTCTTACAACTGTTGCAGTAGTTGAAACTAATTGTTTTAGTTTTTCAGCAGCCTTGTTTGATCTATATGAAGATATAAAATCTAATAAAGTGCTTATTGTAACTAAAACGAGAATTACAATAATATTTGCATAATTAGGATCTTCAGCTAAATAAACATCTGTGTAATATAATACACAAGATATTGCCAATAATATATTATTAAAAGGTGTAAATAAACTACGAAACAGGTAATTATACCATTTTTTTGGTTTTGTTTGTGTAACTTCATTCAAACCATATTTTTGCCTTCTAAATGTTATTTCCTCATCAGATAGGCCACCTTCTTTTATTTTGAACTTTGTGCAAAATTCTTCTTTGGGCATTTTACATAGATGCCCATAAATTTTATTGATGTCAACATCATCTTTTTTATCATTTGCCATATTTTCTCACGTTCCTTTCATATTTATTATGTTTTTTCTTTTGAAATTTTAAACATATTTAATATATCACTATGAAAAATAAAATTCAATTGATATAAAAATTTTTTAAAATTCTTGACAAAAAAATGACATATTATATAATATAGTGGATAAGATAAAACAAAAGAGAGTCAAAAGGTTGAAAAAATAATTACAATTTTGGCTGTGCCAAAATTTTATTTTTTTTCAACTTAATTTGAGCATAAATAGTGTTCAAGCGTGACGAAGAAAGGAAAAAAGATAAAATGGAAAATCAAAACCCAGAAGAAGAAGCAAGAGTTGAGCAAATGATAGATGAACTAATGAGAAAAGCAAAAATAGCATCACAAGAATATATGAAATTAGATCAAGAAACAGTTGATAATATAACAAAAGCAATGTCAATGGCAGGATTAGAACATCATATGGAATTAGCAAAAATGGCTGTTGAAGAAACTGGAAGAGGAATATATGAAGACAAAATAACAAAGAACATGTTTGCAACAGAATATGTATATCATAGTATAAAACATGAAAAAACAGTAGGAATAATAAAAGAAAATGATGAAGATGGTTATGTAGAAATAGCAGAACCTGTTGGAATAATAGCAGGTGTAACACCAGTAACAAACCCAACATCAACAACAATGTTTAAATCTATAATAGCAGCAAAAACAAGAAATGTAATAGTATTTGGATTCCATCCATCTGCACAAAAATGTAGTGTTTCAGCTGCAACAATATTAAGAGATGCAGCAGTAAAAGCTGGAGCTCCAGAAAATTGTATATTATGGGTAGAAGAGCCATCAATATTAGCAACAAAATTATTAATGAACCATCCTGATGTAAGTTTAATATTAGCAACAGGCGGAACAGGAATGGTAAAATCAGCATACTCATGTGGAAAACCAGCATTAGGAGTAGGTCCTGGAAATGTACCATGTTATATAGATAAAACAGCAAAATTACAAACATCAGTAAATGATTTAGTAATGTCAAAATCTTTTGATAATGGTATGATATGTGCATCAGAACAAGCTGTATTAGTAGATAAAGATATATATCAAGAATTTGAAAAATTAATGAGAGAAGCAGGATGTTACTTTGTAAATCCAGAAGAAAAAGAAAAACTAAAAAATAGTATGTTTGACTCACAAAATGGATATAAATTAAAATCACATGTACCAGGACAAAGTCCAGCAACAATTGCAAGAGAAGCAGGATTTGAAGTACCTGAAGATACAAAAGTATTAGTAGTATATGAAGATGGAATTGGAGAAGGATATCCATTCTCTAAAGAAAAATTAAGTCCAGTATTAACATATTATATTGTAAATGATTCTGAAGAAGGAATATCAAAAGCAGAAAAATTACTAGAATATGGTGGATTAGGACATTCAGCAGTAATACATTCAGAAGATAAAGCAACAATATTAAAATTCTCAAAAACAATGAAAGCAGGAAGAATTATTGTAAATTCTCCATCAACACATGGTGCAATAGGAGACATATATAATACAAATATGCCATCATTAACACTTGGATGTGGATCTTATGGAAGCAACTCAACAACAGCAAATGTATCAAGTGTAAACTTAATTAATATAAAAAGAGTAGCAAAAAGGAGAGTTAATATGCAATGGTTCAAAGTACCTGAAAAAATATATTTTGAAGCAGGTTCAATATCATACTTAGAAAAAATGCCAAATATAGAAAGAGCATTTATAGTTACAGATCCAGGAATGGTTAAATTTGGATATGTTGATAAAATATTATATCACATTAGAAAAAGACAAAATCATGTACATTGCGAGATATTTAGTGAAGTAGAATCAGATCCATCATTTGAAACTGTAAACAAAGGATTATCTGCAATGAACAACTTTAAGCCAGATGTAATAATTGCATTAGGTGGAGGAAGTGCAATAGATGCAGCAAAAGGAATGTGGTTATTCTATGAAAATCCAGATGCAGATCCAGAAGGATTAAAATTAAAATTTATGGATATTCGTAAACGTACTTATAAATTTCCAAAAATGGGAACAAAAGCAAAAATGGTTGCAATTCCAACAACATCTGGAACAGGTTCAGAAGTAACATCATTTGCAGTAATTACAGATAAAGTAAAAAATAAAAAATACCCATTAGCAGATTATGAATTAACACCAGATGTAGCAATTGTTGATCCAGATTTAGTTATGAGTTTACCAAAATCAATCACAGCAGATACTGGAATGGATGTATTAACACATGCATTAGAAGCTTATGTTTCTGTTATGGCATCAGATTATACAGATGGATTAGCAGAAAAAGCAGCAGAATTAGTTGTAAAATATTTAAGAGAAGCTTATGAACATGGAGATAATAAAATCGCAAGAGAAAAGATGCACAATGCAAGTACAATTGCTGGTACGGCATTTACAAACGCATTTTTAGGTGTATGTCACTCTATGGCTCACAAAATAGGGGCAGAATTCCATTTACCACATGGTAGAATTAATGCAATATTATTACCATATGTAATTAGATATAATGCAACAGAACCAACAAAATTTGTATCATGGCCAAAATATGAATATTATATAGCAAATGAAAAATATGCAACAATTGCTAGAAAGATAGGATTAAAAGCAGATACAGTTGAAGAAGGTGTAGATTCTTTAATTGCTGAAGTAAGAAAAATGAATGAAGAATTGAATATTCCAAAATCATTTAAAGATGCAGGTATTGATGAAAATAGAATACAACTTAAACCGGCAAGCGAGTTTTATGATTTGCAAGATGAGGAAGCAGCTAAGAGGAAAGCGTTTGAGATAAAGCATGGATTCTAGTGATGATTTCTGCCATCGAAAATATGATAAGCGAGAACAGAAAATCGTATGTTGTTGCTATTAATGTAGATGTTGTAATGAAAATGGAAAAAGATCCCTATTTAAAGAAGATGTCCGATGAAGC
>ERZ824598.3100-NODE-3100-length-15196-cov-3.319464_pt1 | contig 15196 bp, 10 predicted proteins | sample MGYA00519934_ERZ824598 | MGnify/ENA primary metagenome ERZ824598 (study PRJEB31778, sample SAMEA3449177) | human gut metagenome | biome: human gut; feature: human-associated habitat; material: faeces | place: United Kingdom | collected 2010/2012 ...
TTACACATGACCAGACAGAGGCTATGACACTTGGTACAAGAATCGTAGTTCTTAAAGATGGTATTATCCAGCAGGTTGATACACCACAGAACCTTTACAACACACCAAACAACATTTTCGTTGCTGGTTTCATTGGTTCTCCACAGATGAACCTTGTTGATGCTGAAGTAGTAGGCAATGGTTCAAGTGTAACATTAAAGCTCAGTGATACAGTTTCTATTGCTTTACCAGCTGATAAGAGCAAACCTATCATTGATGGTGGTTATGTTGGTAAGACAGTTGTTGCTGGTATCCGTCCAGAGGATATCAAGGATGATGAAGAATTCATCACAAAGCATTCAGCTACAACATTTGAAGCTACAGTTAAGGTATACGAATTACTTGGTGCTGAAGTTAACCTTCACTATGATATTGCTGATACAACATGTACAGCTAAGGTTAATCCACGTACAACAGCTCGTCCTGGTGATGTTGTTAAGTTTGCTATGGATATTTCAAGACTTCATGTATTTGATAAAGAGACAGAGCAGATTATCACTCACTAATTGAGTTAATAAGCCAATATCATTTGGTTTTGGTTTTTTTGAATGGAATAATGATGTAATTTTTGAGGAAATGTATAGAAATTATGCATTTCCTCTTTTTTTTTTCGCCATTTTGCATTACAATAAAACAAGGACCTAAAAAGGACTAAAAGCGAAAGGGTGTTCACTATGATATCAAATCAAATATTACAGACAACTGTTGATGGACTTAAAGCAATATCACGGGTGGATTTGTGCGTTATAGATTCAGACGGCAAGATTGCGGCTAAGACATTTGATGATGTTCAAGGCTGTGTTGCAGATGCATTGACATTTATGGATTCGCCGGCAGAGAGCCAGGTTGTAAATGGCTACCAGTTTTTTAAAGTTATAGACGAACAGAATCTTGAATATATTCTTCTTGCAAAGGGAACAAGCGATGATGTTTATATGCTTGGTAAGCTTGCAGCATTTCAGATTCAGAATCTCTTGGTGGCTTATAAGGAAAGATTCGATAAAGATAATTTTATAAAGAATCTTCTTCTAGATAATCTCTTACGTGTAGATATGTATACAAGAGCAGAAAAGTTACATATTGAGACGGATGTTAAGCGTGTTGTTTATATAATTGAGACGAAACACGAAAAAGATACTAATGCACTTGAGATAGTAAGAACTTTATTTGCGGGAAAAGTGCATGATTTTATTACAGCAGTTGACGAGAAGAGTATAATTCTTGTTAAGGAAGTTAAAGGCAATGAGACATATGAAGAACTCGACAAGACCGCACAGGTTATTATTGACATGCTCAATACTGAGGCAATGAGTTCAGCACATATTGCATATGGTACTATTGTGGGTGATATAAGAGAGGTTTCGCGTTCTTATAAAGAAGCTAAGATGGCTCTCGATGTAGGCAAGATTTTCTACAGCAACAAGAATGTGGTTGCTTATAGCAGACTTGGAATCGGACGTCTTATTTATCAGCTTCCGATTCCACTTTGTCAGATGTTTATAAGGGAAATATTCGGCGGTAAGTCGCCTGACGATTTTGATGATGAAACATTGTCAACAATTAACAAGTTCTTTGAGAACAGCCTGAATGTTTCAGAGACATCAAGACAGCTTTATATTCACAGAAATACGCTTGTATACAGACTTGATAAGCTCCAGAAGAGCACAGGTCTTGATTTGCGTGTATTTGATGATGCGATTACATTCAAGATTGCACTTATGGTTGTGAAATATATGAAGTATATGGAAAGTAAAGATACATTTTAATGGAGGAGATTACTGATGATAATCTTAGAAAATGTCACAAAGACATACTCATCCGGTACACCTGCCTTAAATGGTATTAATCTGCATGTTCAGAAGGGTGAGTTTGTATTTATAGTAGGTAAAAGCGGTTCGGGTAAATCAACTCTTATAAAGCTTCTGCTTAAAGAGTTAGACCCGACAACAGGAAAGATATATATTAATAAGAAATATCTTAACAAAATCACAAGAAAGAAGCTTCCTTATCTCAGAAGGGACATAGGTGTTGTGTTCCAGGATTTCAGGCTTCTTCCGGATAGAAATGTTTATGAAAATATTGCATTTGCAATGAAGGTTGTAGAAGCTCCGTCAAGACAGATTAAGAGCCGTGTTCTTTCTATGCTCTCAATGGTTGGGCTTCTCGACAAATATAAGGCTTATCCGAATGAGCTTTCAGGCGGCGAGCAGCAGAGAGTTGCAATCGCAAGAGCTCTTGTAAACAGACCGGCTATCCTTTTATGTGATGAGCCGACAGGTAACCTTGACCCTGCCAATTCTGCCGAGATTATGAAGATTCTTAATCAGGCTAACAAGCTTGGCACGACTGTCCTTGTTGTTACACATAACATGGAAATTGTGCAGCAGATGAAGAAGAGAACTATCACAATGAGTGAAGGTAAGATTATAAGCGATTTGGAAAAGGGTGGTTATTTCTATGAAGATTAGGTCATTATTTTATCATATAAAAGACGGTCTCAAGAACATATACCGCAACCGTCTGTTTTCACTTGCTTCAATAGCAACAATAGCGGCATGTATATTTCTTTTTGGTATTTTGTATTCACTTGTAATGAATTTCCAGTATATGGTTAAAAAGGCTGAAAATGAAGTCTGTGTTACGGTTTTCTTTGACGAGGGACTTTCAGAGACACAGATTAAGCAGCTCGGTGATACTATTTCAAAAAGAGTTGAAGTTTCTTCAGTACATTACACATCTGCTGAAGAGGCATGGGCTAAATTCAAGACAGAATATTTTAAGGAATATCCTGAACTTGCATTAGGATTTAAGAATGATAACCCGCTTGCCAACTCTGCATCTTATGAGGTATATCTCAGCGATGCAAGCATGCAGGGTACACTTGTAACATATCTTGAGAATCTTGACGGCGTAAGACAGGTAAACCGTTCAGAGGTTACTGCGAGCAGCCTTGCAAGTGCAGCAAAGCTTGTAGGATATGTTGCTGCAGCAATTATTATCATACTTCTTGCAGTATCAATTTTCCTTATTACGAATACAATTGTTATTGGTATTACAGTTCGTAAAGACGAGATTTCAATTATGAAATTTATTGGTGCAACTGATGGATTTGTAAATGCACCGTTTTTCGTTGAGGGTATTACAATCGGAATTATTGGTTCAGTAATTCCGCTTGTTATTCTGGGGTATATTTATCAGAAGGTTATCAGCTACGTTCTTGGTAAATTCTCAATCCTCAGCAATATTCTTGCATTTATGCCGATGTCAGATGTTTTTAGAGTTCTTGCCCCTGTGGCAATATGCCTCGGAATCGGCATTGGTTTCCTCGGAAGCTTCTTTGCGGTACGTAAGCATGCCAATGTATAAAATGCCGGTTTGTAAAATGTTTAAAGAATGTGCCGTTATCGGATGGTATTGAGAAAGGAGAGGCACCGTATGAAAAAAACGACAATTTTAAAATTTGTTGCTACATTGCTGTGCCTTGCATTATGTGCATCTTCTGTTATGGCTTTGTCTAACGGATTGTTTGCGGCAAAAAAGGTCGCGGCTTCTGACCTTGATGACGTAAAACAGGAAAAAGAAGATAAGGAACAGCAAAGAAAAGATGTTCAAAAGAAAATGGACGAATATAAGGCCAGTGCACAAGATACAAAAGAATATATGGCAATACTTGACACACAGATGTCAGAACTTAATGGCAGTCTGTACGAACTCCAGATAAAGATGGAAGATCTGAATACACAGATTGATGAGACAACACAGAATCTTGAGGCGGCACAGGAAGATGCAGCAAGCCAATACGAGATGATGAAGTTAAGAATTAAATTTATGTACGAACATAATGAAGAGAGTTATCTTGCTTTGATTCTTACATCTGAGAGTATGGGTGAAATGTTAAACCGTGCCGAATATGTTACAAAAATTTCGTCATATGACAGGGATATGCTCACAAAATATGAAGAGACTATTAAGTATATAGCTGAGGCAAAACAGCAGCTCGAGGATGATTATACTGAGCTTGCTGATACACAGTCACAGCTTGAATCACAGCGTGATGAGCTTGCACAGATGCAAGCTGAAAAAGAGAGCGAACTTGCCAATTATAACAGTCTCATAGCATCCTCAAAGGCACAGGAAACGGAACTTTCTAGTGATATCAGCGGACTTACGAGTGAGATAGAGCGTATTGAACGCGAGCTTGAGGAACAGAACAGAAATAACAACAATAATAATGGCGGAAATAGTGGCGGAAGCACAGATATTCCAAGTACGGGAGTATTTCTATGGCCTACAATATCAAGAAGAATAACTTCTGATTATGGCGATACTGATGGAAGAAACAATCCGCATATTGGAATTGATATAGGAGCAACTACGCCGGGCGTATGGGGAGACCCTATTTATGCGGCTGACGGAGGAAGAGTTGTAAGAGCTGAGTATAACTGGTCAGCAGGTAACTGGCTCTGGATAGACCATGGCAATGGACTTTATTCTATTTATATGCACTGTTCACAGTTCCTTGTCTCTATAGGCCAGACAGTAAACAGAGGAGATACAATAGCTCTGATGGGTTCGACAGGTGAATCGACAGGAGCACATCTTCATTTCAGTGTGCGTTATGGCGGTACATATGTTAATCCTTGGGGATATTTAAGGTAGAAAGGCATATTTTTTATACATAAATCAGAACGGGTCTTAATACGGATTTGTTCTGATTTAAGTTTTTTGAAAGGCGAAAACAGATGGATAATATGGACAATTCAAATCAGCAGAACAATGATTTAAATAATGCGTATGCATCGTATAGGAGAGAAAAAAATAAAAATAAGTCAAAGTTTGGCAAAGGGCTTGTGGCTGGCATTCTTGCAGGAGTTTTCGCAACGGTTTCTGTTGTGGGAATTACAGCTGGGATTTTTGAGAGAAAAGGATATCTTCATTTTGGTGCAAATGGAGAGGTGTATGTGCAGCAGACTTCAACTGATGATTCAGATGGAATAGGAAGTGATGTTGAGGGTAAGCTTAATGCAATTGATTCGCTTCTTGACAGGAATTTTTATTTTGGTGAAACAGATGATGAAAAAGCTGAAAATTATATTTACAAGGCTTTTCTTGATTCTTATGGCGATAAATATACAGTTTATTATACTCCTGATGAATATAAGGCAATCCTTGAATCGACAAGCGGCAAGTTCTATGGAATAGGTGCTGTATGCCAGAAAAATGAGGATGGTTCGATTCTTATTGCAGACCCATATGAGGATGCTCCGGCATACAAAGCGGGAATAAGAAAGGGCGACTGCGTTGTGAAAGTTGACGGAACAGATATAACTGATATGGATTTATCATCCGCAGTTGCACTTATAAAGGGGGATAAAGGAACAACTGTTAATCTTGAAATAAGAAGGGGTTCACAGACACTTACCTTTACAGTTGAAAGAGCAGAGGTAAATGTAAAGACTGTTGACCATAAAATGATGGATGATAATATTGGATATATTATAATTTCACAGTTTGATGAAGTTACGACAAAGCAGTTTAAAGAAGCATTAGAAGATTTGCAGCAGCAGGGAATGAGCGGACTTATAATTGATATACGTTCAAATCCTGGTGGACTTTTAAACAGCGTTGTTGATATTCTTGATGGGCTTCTTCCGGATGGATTGATTGTGTATACAGAGACTAAGAGCGGAACACGTAAGGAATATAAGGGAAGCAACAGCAGTGAACTTAAAGTTCCTCTTGCAGTTCTTGTAAATGAGGATAGTGCGAGTGCTTCAGAGATATTTGCCGGTGCGGTTCAGGATTACGGAAAAGGTGCGATTATCGGAACAAAGACATTCGGTAAAGGTATTGTCCAGACAATACAGCCGCTCACAGACGGAAGTGCTGTAAAGTATACGATTGCCAAATATTTTACTCCTAAGGGACAGGATATTCACGGAAATGGCGTTACACCTGATATTGAGGTTACGCTTCCGGATGATGCTGTAAGTGACGTCCAGTATGAGGCAGCTGTCAACTATCTTAAAGGAAAAATGAATTAAGAGTTTTAAAAGTACAGAACAAATATTCGATTTGTTCTGTACTTTTTTTATTTTGAATGATATACTATAGTGGTAACATACTAGGAATAGTTTATTATTTTAGATATATCACATAGTTTAATCTTAATCAGGAGAACAGTATGAATCATTTTGAGTTGGTATCTGAATATAAGCCGACCGGCGACCAGCCACAGGCAATTAAGAAGCTTTCAGATGGATTTCTTGAGGGCAATCAGTTTGAGACGCTTGTCGGTGTAACCGGTTCGGGAAAGACTTTTACAATGGCTAATATTATTGAGAAAGTGCAGAAGCCTACGCTTATTATTTCACATAATAAGACACTTGCTGCACAGCTTTACGGCGAGATGAAGGAATTTTTTCCAAATAATGCTGTTGAATATTTTGTTTCGTATTACGATTATTATCAGCCGGAGGCTTATGTGCCACAGAGCGATACTTATATAGCTAAGGATTCTTCTATTAATGATGAGATTGATAAGTTAAGGCATTCAGCAACAGCCGCACTTTCTGAAAGAAAGGATGTTATTATTGTGGCTTCTGTATCGTGCATATACGGACTTGGTGCACCTATTGATTACCAGAATATGGTTATTTCCCTGCGTCCCGGCATGGAGAAGGACAGAGACGATGTCATAAGAAAGCTTGTTGATATTCAATATATGAGAGGAGACCAGGATTTTAAACGAGGAACTTTCCGTGTGCGTGGCGATGTTGTTGAGGTTTATCCGGCAGCATCAAGTGGAGAGGCTGTAAGAATTGAATTTTTTGGTGATGAAGTTGACAGAATATCTGAGATTGATTCTTTGACTGGAGAAGTCAAGTCAGAGCTTGAACATATTGCGATTTTCCCGAATTCACATTATGTTGTTGATAAGGAAAAGATGGAGGCAGCAATTGAGAATATTAAGGAAGAACTGAAGGAGAGAATTGCTTATTTTAAGAGCGAAGATAAGCTTGTTGAGGCACAGAGAATTGAGGAGAGAACTAATTTTGATATAGAGATGATGCAGGAGACCGGTTTCTGCTCGGGAATTGAGAATTATTCAAGACATCTTGCGGGGCTTCCGGCAGGGGTTCCGCCATATACACTTATGGATTATTTTCCGGATGATTTTCTTATTATAGTTGATGAGTCACACATAACGATTCCACAGATAAGAGGAATGTATGCCGGCGACCAGTCAAGAAAGACAACTCTTGTAGATTATGGTTTCAGGCTTCCATCTGCTAAGGATAACAGACCGCTTAATTTTACTGAATTTGAGAATAAGATTTCGCAGATGTTGTTTGTTTCGGCAACACCATCTGTCTATGAGGAAGAGCATGAACTTTTAAGGGCGGAGCAGATTATACGTCCTACAGGACTTCTGGATCCTGAGATTTTTGTACGTCCTATTGAAGGGCAGATTGACGACCTTGTTTCGGAGATTAACAAGGAGACTAAGAAACATAATAAGATCCTTGTCACAACGCTTACTAAACGTATGGCAGAGGATTTGACAGATTATCTTAAAGAGCTTGGAATACGTGTCAAGTATCTTCATGCCGACATTGATACGCTTGAAAGGCAGAAGATTATACGTGATATGCGAATGGATGCGTTTGACGTGCTTGTTGGTATTAACCTTTTACGAGAAGGTCTTGATATTCCTGAGATTACACTTGTTGCTATTCTTGATGCCGATAAGGAAGGATTTTTAAGGACGGAGACATCGCTTATCCAGACAATTGGACGAGCTGCACGTAACAGTGAGGGACATGTTATTATGTATGCCGATAAGATTACGGAATCAATGGAAAAAGCGATTTCCGAGACGGAAAGAAGACGTCAGATTCAGCAGGAGTATAATGAAGAGCATGGAATAACTCCTCAGACTATAAAGAAGGCTGTGAGGGATCTGATAAGCATTTCCAAGGCAGCAGATGCATCATCCGGCAATGGTGAGACTCTTGAGAAAGATTATGAGTCTATGAGCCGCAAAGAACTTGAAAAGGTTAAGAAGCAGATTGAGAAGAATATGCACAAGGCTGCGGCAGAGCTTAACTTTGAGGAGGCAGCAGTTCTCAGGGATAAGATGATTGAAGTTAATAAGTTTTTATATGAGACGAAGTGAAAGAGGTAAATGATGAAAAAAGGAGATTACAGGCAGTTTATAAGGATTAAGGGAGCTAATGAGCATAACCTTAAAAATGTATCTGTTGATATACCAAGAAATGAGCTTGTTGTGCTTACAGGACTTTCAGGTTCAGGTAAGTCTTCGCTTGCATTTGATACTATTTATGCTGAAGGACAGAGAAGATATATGGAGTCGCTTTCTTCATATGCCAGACAGTTCCTCGGTCAGATGGAAAAGCCTAATGTTGAAAGTATAGAGGGACTTTCACCGGCGATTTCTATTGATCAGAAATCTACTAACAGGAATCCACGTTCTACAGTCGGAACTGTTACAGAGATATATGATTATTTCAGGCTTTTGTATGCAAGAGTGGGTATTCCGCATTGTCCTAAGTGTGGAAGAGAGATTAAGAAACAGACTGTGGACCAGATGGTTGATGTTATTATGGGACTTCCCGAAAGGACAAAGATTCAGCTTCTTGCTCCTGTTGTAAGAGGAAGAAAAGGTGAGCATGTCAAACTTTTTGAGCAGGCTAAAAAGAGTGGATATGTTCGTGTTATGGTTGATGGCAGCATGTATGAGCTGACAGACGAGATTAAACTTGATAAGAATAAAAAACATAATATTGAGATAGTTGTTGACCGTCTTTCTATAAGAGAGGGAATCGAAAAAAGACTTACTGATTCGATTGAGACGACATTGAAGCTTGCTGATGGAATAATGACTGTTGATGTTATTGGCGGAAAGCCGATAAACTTCAGCCAGAGCTTTGCATGCCCGGACTGTGAGATAAGTATTGATGAGATTGAGCCGAGAAGCTTTTCTTTCAATAATCCTTTTGGTGCGTGTCCTGATTGTTTTGGCCTTGGATATAAGATGGAATTTGACGCCGAGCTTATGATACCCGATGAGAGACTTAGTATTGATGAGGGTGCCATTGTTGTTATGGGCTGGCAGTCTGTAACAGATGAGGGAAGTTTTTCAAGAGCGATTATGAAAGCACTTGCAGATGAGTATAATTTCAGCCTTTCAACACCATTTAAGGATTATCCGGACGAGATTAAAGATATTATTATCAACGGAACCAAAGGTCACAGCGTTAAGGTTTATTACAGAGGCCAGCGAGGTGAGGGGGTATATGATATTGCATTTGAGGGACTTGTAAGGAATGTTGCAAAACGCTACAGGGAGACAGCTTCAGAGGCATCTAAGCAGCAGTATGAAGAATTTATGAGAATTACTCCGTGTGCGTCATGTAAGGGACAGAGATTAAAACCGACATCGCTTGCTGTTACGGTTGCTGATAAGAATATTTATGAGATTACCAATATGCCGATTCTTGATTTGCAGGATTTTCTTCAGAATATGAAGCTTTCAGAAAGACAACTTGCCATAGGCAGCCAGATTTTAAAGGAGATAAGGTCAAGAATACAGTTCCTTATGGATGTAGGACTTGATTATCTTTCTCTTTCCAGGGCAACAGGTACGCTTTCGGGCGGCGAGGCACAAAGAATCAGGCTTGCAACCCAGATTGGTTCGGGGCTTGTAGGTGTTGCATATATTCTTGATGAGCCAAGTATCGGTCTTCATCAGAGAGATAATGACAAGCTTTTAAAGACGCTTGAACATTTAAGAGACTTAGGCAATTCGGTCATCGTTGTTGAACATGATGAGGATACTATGTATGCTGCAGACTATATTGTGGATATCGGTCCCGGTGCCGGCAGGAATGGTGGACAGGTTGTTGCAACGGGAACTGCCGAACAGATTATGAAGTGTAAGGAATCAATTACCGGAGCATATCTGAGCGGAAGAATTAAGATTCCTGTTCCTGCAAAAAGACGCAAACCGACAGGCTGGATTAAGGTCAGAGGTGCAAGGGAAAATAATCTTAAAAATATTGATGTTGATATTCCACTTGGCGTATTTACATGTGTTACGGGTGTATCAGGTTCAGGAAAGAGCTCACTTGTAAATGAGATTCTTTACAAGCACCTTGCAAAGGAACTTAACAGGGCAAGATGTATCCCGGGAAAACACGACGGAATAGACGGAGTGGAACAGCTTGATAAGGTTATTGATATAGACCAGTCGCCAATCGGACGTACTCCGAGGTCGAATCCTGCGACATATACAGGCGTATTTGATATGATAAGGGATTTGTTTGCCGCGACATCGGATGCAAAAGAGCGAGGATACAAAAAAGGAAGATTTAGTTTTAATGTCAAGGGCGGAAGATGTGAAGCATGTTCGGGTGACGGTATTATTAAGATTGAGATGCATTTTCTTCCTGATGTGTATGTGCCTTGTGAAGTCTGCGGCGGCAAGCGTTACAATCGTGAAACGCTTGAGGTTAAGTATAAAGGCAAGAGCATATATGACGTGCTTGATATGACAGTTGAAGATGCAGTTGAATTCTTTGAAAATGTTCCGTCAATTAAAAGAAAAATTGAAACTCTCAATGATGTGGGACTTTCTTATGTAAAACTCGGACAGCCTTCAACTGAACTTTCGGGTGGCGAGGCACAAAGAATAAAGCTGGCGACAGAGCTTTCAAAGAGAAGCACAGGAAAGACTATTTATATTCTTGATGAGCCTACAACAGGACTTCATTTTGCGGATGTGCATAAACTGGTTGATATTCTTCATAAGCTCGCGGAGGGCGGCAATACGGTCGTTGTTATCGAGCATAATCTTGATGTAATAAAGACTGCAGATTATATTATCGACATGGGACCGGAAGGCGGTGCGAGAGGCGGTACTGTTATCGCAAAGGGCACGCCTGAGGAGATTGTCAAGGTTAAAGAATCTTACACAGGACAGTATGTAAAAAAATATCTGGAAAAGTAGGCGGTATTTTGATTGTGACATCAGGTAGTTTGAATACCCGAAGGATTTATATAGGGCAGCAGATATATATACAGATATACAGAAAATATTTTGGAGAAAAATAAGTATGGTTGATGGAATTATTTTTGATATGGACGGAGTTTTGGTCGATTCCGAAAGACAGTCAAATGAGGGCTGGAAGTGGGCAGCAAAAAAACAAGGCATAGACATGCCTATGTGGCTTATCGATAGTTTTAAGGGAGCACCCGATGAGCTTAACTGTAAAATATTTGATGATTATTTTGAAGGAAAAGCTGATTATTGGGAGACAAAAATGCTTCGCACAAAGCATATTTACAAGATAAGGGAAAAGGAAGGTCTTCCTGTTAAAAAAGGTGTTAAAGAAATATTTGAGTATATTAAAGCAAATAATTTGAAATGTGCGGTTGCAACTTCAACAAGGCGTGTCAGTGCCGAAAAAACACTTAGCGATATAGGTGTGTCGGATTATCTTGATGCGGTCGTGTATGGCAATGAGGTTGAGCATGGGAAACCCGAACCTGATATATTTCTGCTTGCGGCAGATGCAATAGGTGTAAAACCTGAAAATGCGATTGTTGTAGAGGACAGTATCAACGGAATTAAGGCAGGTCATGCGGCGGGAATGAGAGTTATTCATGTGCCTGACACGATAGCGATTGATGATGAGATAAGAAAACTGACGTACTGCGTGTGCAATGATTTGACGGAAATTGCCGATATTGTTGACAGTATTAACAAGCCTGTGATTAACAGAAAGGCTGTGCTTAACGCATTTGCCGGATATGTGCATTATTATGACCCATCGGATGGAAAGATTAAACTAAAAATTGACCACACTTACAGAGTTGCAGCACTTTGTGAAAAAATTGCCGATTCTGTAGGACTTACTGGTGAAGATAAGGACGTTGCATGGCTTCTGGGCATGCTGCATGATATTGGAAGATTTGAGATCGGAAGAACAGATAAGATGTTTTGGAACTTTTAATGATGGAATGTCAGTTGACCACGCCGAGCTTGGTGCGGATATTCTTTTTGACCCTGACAGAAAAGATAAAGTTTGTGTGACTTCCGCCCAGGGTACTGTGTATGCAATAAAAAAGCCTATGTGTGAACCAGTCAACGTTACTGTTGTGAAAAAAGCTCCTCGCATAATTAATAAATTTGCCGAAGGATATGTCGAGAAAAACGGCAGTGATTTGCTTGAGCTTGCTATCAGACAGCATAATAAGTTCAGGATTGCCGATGGGCTTTCCAAACGTGAAGAAATGTTTTGTAATATTCTTCGTGACGCAGACAAAATCGATATTTTAAAGGTTAATGTAGATGTGCCTCTTGAGACAATTTATAATGCAACGACAGAAGAGATACGAAACAGTGTGATAACAGATGAAGTGCTTGAATGTTTTTATGCAAAACAGACTGTACTCAGGTCGCTTAAAAAAAGTGTTGTGGATAATATTGTCGGACACATTTCGCTTATTTTTGAACTGGTATATCCAGTGAGCCTTAAAATTGTAAAGGAGCAGGGTTATGTGTATAAAATGCTGGATTTTAAGTCGGACAGACCGGACACTGTGGAAAAGTTTGCCGGAATGAGGAAGTTTGTTGATAAGTTTCTTGAGGAAAATTAAGCAGGACATAGTGTGTCTATAGGTGAAAATACGGCATTTCTCGCTTTGTGTCGTGTTTATTCCGGTACAGATGATATAACCTGTCAATGAAAGGAGGCAGCAGTATGAATCAAAAAAATATAGGCTCGTTTCTTAAAATATTAAGAAAGGAAAAGAACCTTACGCAGGAACAGCTTGCGGAACAGTTCAATGTATCGTCAAGGACTGTTTCGAGATGGGAAACGGGAAGCAATATGCCCGATTTGAGTCTTTTGGTTGAACTTGCGGATTTTTACAATGTTGACATCAGGGAAATTATTGACGGGGAAAGGAAAAGCGAGATTATGAACAGTGAAGAAAAAGAGACATTGAAACTTGTTGCGGATTATGCGGAGAACGAAAAGGGCATTTTACTTAAAAGACTCAGAATTATAAGTATCGTAGGGCTGTGTTCGATTATTGTCGGTTTTGTGATGCTGAATCTGGGAACGGAAAATAACATGCCTGTTTATGATTATCTTATGGGAACTTCGTTCGGACTGGCTATGGGTGCATTGATTGTCGCAGTTTTTTATTCTACGGGAGTATTGTCTTATTTAAGAAAAAATATAAAATGCAGGAACAGCATGAAAGTCATAAAGATAATCGCTATATTGGCATGTGCGGCATTTTTGGCAGCATCAATAGTTGCGTCATTATAAAAAAACATCGCAGTTAAATGATTTTTTGTAAGTTTATTTACAAAGTGGCTTGTCATTGCCGACGGACTTTACTATAATAATTAAAGGAGTGCAAAGTTCGTGTATACACTGTAACTTGGCAACTGCCGTGAAACTGTCGGAACACGCAATACGTGTTTTGTGGTTAGGAAAAACAATATATGAAAGGGACAATATGAATCAGGAAAAGGTTATTGTTATAGACTTTGGCGGACAGTACAACCAGCTTGTTGCACGTCGTGTCCGTGAATGTAATGTATATTGTGAGATTTATTCTTACAAGACACCTCTTGAGCAGATAAAGGCCATGAATCCTAAGGGAATTATCCTTACAGGTGGTCCAAACAGTTGTTATGAAGAGGGTTCGCCTACATGCACAAAGGAATTATTTGAACTCGGAGTACCAGTACTCGGACTTTGTTACGGAGCACAGCTTATGCAGCATGTTCTTGGCGGAAAGGTTGAAAAGGCACCTGTACGTGAGTACGGAAAGACAGAGACATTTGTGGATAAGAGCAGTGCATTATTTGGAGATGTTTCAGAAAAGACTATCGTGTGGATGAGTCATTTTGATTATATTTCACAGGTTGCACCGGGATTTAAGATTATCGCCCACACAGCAGACTGTCCTGTCGCAGCTGCTGAGTGCAAGGAAAAGAATCTCTATGCAATTCAGTTCCACCCGGAAGTTCTTCATACACAGGAAGGTACAAAGATGCTTCATAATTTTGTACGCGGCGTGTGCGGTTGTGCTGGAACATGGAAAATGGACGCATTTGTTGAAAATACGATTAAGGAAATCCGTGAAAAAGTCGGCGACGGCAAGGTTTTACTTGCTCTTTCAGGCGGTGTTGATTCATCTGTTGCGGCCGGACTTCTCTCAAGAGCAATCGGAAAACAGCTTACATGTGTATTCGTAGACCACGGTCTTTTGCGTAAAAACGAAGGTGATGAAGTTGAGGGCGTATTTGGTCCAAATGGTCAGTTTGACCTTAACTTTATAAGAGTAAATGCTCAGGAAAGATATTACTCAAAGCTTGCGGGAGTCACAGAACCCGAAGCAAAGAGAAAGATTATAGGTGAGGAATTTATTCGTGTATTTGAGGAAGAGGCAAAGAAAATCGGTGCTGTTGATTTCCTTGCTCAGGGCACAATTTACCCTGACGTTGTTGAAAGCGGACTCGGCGGCGAATCAGCCGTAATTAAGTCTCACCACAACGTAGGCGGTCTTCCTGATTTCGTTGATTTCAAGGAAATTATTGAACCTCTCCGCAACCTTTTCAAGGATGAGGTAAGAAAAGCTGGTCTTGAGCTTGGAATTCCTGAAAATCTCGTATTCCGCCAGCCATTTCCGGGTCCGGGTCTTGGAATCCGAATTATCGGTGAAGTAACGGCTGACAAGGTACGTATCGTTCAGGATGCAGATTTCATCTATCGTGAAGAGGTTGACAAGGCAGTAGCCGAATACAAGAAGGCAAACGGTGAAGCTCCGGCATGGATGCCGAACCAGTATTTTGCAGCTCTCACTAACATGCGTTCAGTCGGCGTTATGGGTGACGAGAGAACCTACGATTACGCAGTTGCACTGCGTGCCGTAAACACTATAGATTTCATGACAGCCGAGAGTGCCGAGATTCCATTCGCAGTGCTCCAGACAGTCATGAGCCGAATTATAAACGAGGTGCGTGGGGTCAATCGAGTATTTTACGATTTGACGAGCAAGCCACCTGGAACGATTGAGTTTGAATAATTTTCAAAAGCTCGCAAAGCCTAGT
>ERZ824598.3109-NODE-3109-length-15161-cov-5.792136_pt1 | contig 15161 bp, 35 predicted proteins | sample MGYA00519934_ERZ824598 | MGnify/ENA primary metagenome ERZ824598 (study PRJEB31778, sample SAMEA3449177) | human gut metagenome | biome: human gut; feature: human-associated habitat; material: faeces | place: United Kingdom | collected 2010/2012 ...
CATGGAACCAGTACGAAACTGCGGTAAAATTTGTCAGAGAGTAACATTTTGTTACGTACCCTTGTTTCTATGGTTCCAAATGCTCATTCGCTAAAATTGCTATTCCCTACATGATATACCTCTCGCTCAGTTTACTATGATAACAGCCATCTTACATATTATTAACACTTTGTCAACAGCGTCAAAATTGCATCTGTCGACGTTTAAGGCTATTTGTGTTATAATATAGAGCATTGTAAATAAAAACCGCTAAACCCTAGTATTTATGGGATTTAGCGGTTCTTTTTTTATTGATTGAGTTCAAAATGAGTTCCAAAAATTAAAATTCGCTATTTTGGGGCAAGTTATCCACAGTTATGCTCTCTAATTTGTCGACAGCTTTTCTATTAGCTTCAGGCATCATGTGAGCATAAAATTTGAAGGTTGTGTTTGTATCTGCGTGACCAATCTGTTCAGCGACTGCCAAAATATCTCCGGTAGCTGCGTAAAGCATTGAAGCATAGCTGTGCCGGAGAATGTGAGGACTAATTCTTGGCAAGCCTAACTTAGTACAGTGATATTGCATATATGTTCTGATAGCCGACGGTTTTATGCCATCAAAGATATAATCTTCTGGTTTAGCCTTATAAAGCGTGCCTATGTAGTCTATGATTTGATTATAGAGGTATTTCGGTATTTCAACATCACGCACGGAGCTTCTTGTTTTTGGTGTGCTAATGACAAATTCATCTTTATTGTGTATCCTCATCAGTGATTTATTAACATGAATTTTATAGGGCGATATATCCTCGATTTTTAGAGCCATAACTTCACCTATGCGCAAGCCTGCCCAAAAGATGATGTTGAACAGCACTCTATGTGAAGCTATCTTAATATCGTCATAGAAAATCTTATACTGTTCTACTGTCCATAATTTCGCACGTGTATCGTTGGAATATGGTTTTACCCTGTCAGTAAGAGTGACAGGGTTATTTTTTGTCCCGCAATTTCTTTTAGAGAATTCAAAGACCTGGCTTAATTCTGAACGTATCTGATTTAGCAGTCTGCTTGAGAGCCGTTCTTTTTTTGATTTCTCATTTTGAATGGCAAGCCAGCGCATAACTTGAAGCGGAGTAACCTTGTCGACGTTCATATTCTCAAAGAAAGGGAGGACATAATATTTTAATGCCTGGTTTTTCTTGTCGACAGTCGACTGCTTTAATTCTCCTAGCTTCAATTTGCTGTCCAGCTCTTGCTGGTATGCTGCAATAACTTCGCTAAATTTCGGATCATGTGTATGAGTTTTGTTTCTCATGTCGCTTTCGTATTTTTCAGCATCACGCTTTTTATCAAAACCTCTTTTGGTTGTATGTTTTCTTACGCCTTGCCAATCTTTATACCAAAAAGCGCAGTCCCATTTTCCTGTTTTCGGATTTTTTGTTACTGTCATGTTTTGCAGCTCCTTTCATGTAATTTTTTACCAAAAACGCTAAAAATTCTCTTTAGTATTTAGCTTATACGCGACTTTTCAAGGCTTCTACTTATATTTATATTAGTAAAAATTAAATGCTCATATAAGCTAAATATAAAGCTCTGATAAGATTTTTAATCTATAAAAATAGTGATATAAACTGTATAAAAACGCTGGCTTGAAAAGCAACCTGAAATTTTATGTTCAGACTGTTTTTTAAGCCTTTTTTATTTCAAAAAGCACAAAAGCAGACCAGAAATGGTCTGCTGATTTATTTTATCGACTGCGTACTGCTATATGCTTGTTTGAATTTGTCGTTTGATTCCTTGACTTTAGCAGCCGAATTTTTCCAATCTGCAAGCCAGGTGTTTTTGTCTAGTGATGGCTTGTCTTTTACTCGTGCCGTTACATCTAAAAAGTTTATTACGCAAGAAATATATGTATCTGTCAATGTGGCAATATAAGAATCTTTTGCCTTGGAATCATTTTGCAGTTTTTCTTTTAGCTCTTGCAATTTAGGTTTGGTATATATTGCTAAATCTGCTCCTGCAATATCTTTTGCATTTTCCGGATATGTTTTCATGACATTTTCAAATTTAGGGAAAAAGTCATCTTTTAAGATGGATTCCGCTGTTACAAAATAATTGTCATTGATGTACTTTGCGTCTGTTGCTTTCGATGCTTCACAAAATGGCAAGCCAGCAAACACAAAAATCGTAGTAAGAATAAGAAATATTTTTCTCATTTTTATAGCCTCCTAAAACGGACGGCAACGCTGGCAAGGTGTATAGCCTGATGCTTTGGCTTCAGCTAATGAATCTATGTAAAGTTTACTGCCACCGCTCATTTTTGGTACGAATCTGCAAGTGTTTGTGTGTATCTTGCCAGTGTTGCGATTAGCTACATAAGCTTCTGCGGACAGCGTGAATGTACCGATGCAGAAAATAGTTATGAATGCTATGATTATTCTTTTCATTGATGCTGGCTTCCTTTATGATTTGTTGAGCAAATTAGATATTATGGCACAGGGTTCTTCGTATTCCGAAAGGCGTATAATGTACGGCGTTGCTCGTCCTTCTTTAAAGATATGTAATCCACCGTCACCGTCAGAAATAGAGAACAGCTTGGAGATTGGGAAAGCAAAAGCTTTTGAGCTGCCTAAAAATCCTATACGCATATTGCTTATCCAAAAGATGCCCCACGAATCAGAAGTCCAAAAAGAGGAAGTTTTTCTTGATACACTCATAGAGCCTACATGATAGCGAACGCCTTTACAGATGCGTATAGATGCAGATGGTCCGGAATAATTAATTTTTTTGGTAACAGTTTTCATTTTCATCATATCTGCGTATGCTGAATAATGAAGTATCTCGCCGTCCTTATATATGATCTGAACATTATTTTTATCATAGATTGGTAGTTTATCGTTAACTGTGATGTCATATAGGGTTCTGTTTAGCTCTATTTTTCCATTCCAGTATTTTACTTCTTTAGGAGTGAGATGTTCGCATACAAGCAAATACTTGCTAAATTTCTGCGCTTCATCTTCTGTTACTATTCCGTCCTGCATTATATTAGACCAGATGTTATTACAAGCCATAGATTGAGCTTCAGCAAGTTGTTCATCTGTAATATGTTTTTCCTTTATGAAATTATACATATTGGTAAGGTGTGCCTTATCTTCGTATTTGTCTTCCATGGCTACAGTGGTTAGCATTTTTATATAATTTTGAATGTCTTCCTTTGATGCTTTGCGTGAAAACCACCCGAACATTAATACCGACTTCCTTTCTTTTTCTGTACACGAAAAAGAGGACGGACATATGCGCCCTCTTATCGCTGTAGTTCTTCTACAAAATGGCTCCCTAAAGAGAATCCCCCTAACATCAAGTTGAATCATTAAGTCCGCATTTTACAGTTTCAGCTTGCTTTTTTTGCAACCAGTTGGTTGGCAATTTCTATGCAGAGTAGCAGGAAATACACATGCTCTGTTGGTAATTGTCGAATCAGCTGTGCATACTCGTTAGTGGTATGACATCGACTTCGTTTTAACCTCCTTTCTTTAGATTGCAAGGTATTATGCCATGCTGGCGAAGGGGAAGTCAGGCCTTGCCTTTGCCTTGCAACAGCCCTTTTATAATTTGCTCGATAGCCATCTTTTGGGTGTCATCGAGCTTCTGAATCTGTTTCGCAATCTCAATAGCCTGTTCGTCGAGAAGCTGGGCGTTGAGCTGCTGCTTTACCGCTTCGGTGTCTATGCCAAGGGACTTGGCTTGTTGTTCTGTTACACCGAGAGCATACTCTGTGTCACTATAAAAATATGACACAGGAACATTAAAATAATCGGCGATTAACTGCAACGTGTTCATTTTTGGTGTTGTACGATTTTTCTTCCACGATGAAAGCATGGAATTACTAACACCTGTCGCTTTCGCAACTTGATATGCAGTTATACCTTTTGAATTAAGTAACGCTTCAAATTTTTCGTACATTTTTACCTATTTCTTTTCAAAAAAATATTCTACAAAAACGCAATAAATTACTTTACAAAAGTAGAACAATGTAGTATAATATTACTAGAAAGTAAAATAAAAACACTTACAAAAGTGTAATACTTTACAGTATTTTACATTTGTCAATTAAAGTATATCACGTTCAAAATTGAACGTCAAGAAAGGAGCGATGAAATGTATAGAAAAATTGCTGAATTAATGCAGAAAAACAATGTTACTGCTTACCAGGTTGCGAAGGCAACAGGACTTAGCAATTCAGCTTTTTCAACTTGGAAAAATGGCAGAAACAAACCTAATGTTGAAGCATTACAAAAACTCGCCGAATACTTCGGCGTAAGCGTTGATTACTTTTTGGAAGCGTAAAGGAGGGAAGAAGAGATGTATAAATGTAAAGACTGGGTAGTTGTTTTTCAAAACTTGGAAACTGGCAAGGTAAAACTTGATACGTTTACTGAGAAAAATGAAACTGAAGCATGTAAATGCTTTTGGGCTTGCTATCGTCATGGAAATTACAAAATCTTGACGGTTGTAGAAAAGCCGGAAATTGCTACAAAGGAGTGAAAAAGATGAAAAAGGTATTGCTATGCATTATCTTTGCATGGTGTTGCTTAAGCTTGATTGGCGGATTTTCGGACAGCCAGGTACAAAGGCACACAATTACGCACATTGTACAAGAAGGCGAAACCATGTATGGAATCGCTGACAAGTATTTCCTGCTTAACAAAACAAGGATTTGTTTTGACGAGTTTTGGTATAACGTGAGCAAAGACAACCAGCACCTGACCGCCAACCGCCGTTATCTCCAGCCTGGAGATGTAGTCACTGTTAATTACTACACAGTGAAAGAACAATGATAGCAGGCTAAAAAGCTTTAACTGCTATAAGCCTATTATAGCAAGAAAGGAGTTTATACAATGTCTGAAACTCAAACTAACATCTACAAAGTAGCTAGAGAGTACGCAGGGATGAGCCGTGTAAATGCGGCAGAAGGACTTGCAATCTCTGCAAGCTGTTTAAAGGATTATGAGATTGACTGGCGACAATGCCCGGATGCTATTGCACTAGCAATGTCAAAACTCTATCGTACACCGTGGTTACGTGTACAGCACCTGCAAAAGAATGTTGTGTTTTGCGACGTTTTTGGACTTATTCCTCCTGCTGACGATTTAGCAGTGAATATGTTAAGGGCGCAAAAAGAAGTCGGTGAAGTGGTTGAGTTGTTTCCGCAAATGGTAGCGAAAACGGTACAAAAAAAGCACCTCGGCGACAGTCTTTTAAAAGAATGCCGGGAAGGTGCACAGGCTTTGCTTGTATTGATTGGAATTGAAGAAGAACAAAAAGAAAAGACCCCCCACGCTAATAGAGAGCCTTTAACCTATAAATAAAGTCGAAAGGAAATCGGTTTAAAAAATAGGTCATATATAGTATAGCATACGGAAAAGAGGTTGTCAAACATGGAAAGCAGATTCTACACAGCTAAAGACATTGCCAACCTTTTAGGCGTAGGCGTTGGAAAAGGCTACTCGCTTATAAGGGAATGGAACAAAGAGCTTCAGCAAAAAGGCTATACAACTGCACAAGGAAGAGTGGTTAAAGCCTATGCTGATTTAAAGCTTGGTTTCGGAATTCAGAAGGAGGATGTATATGGTAACTAATGAACAGGTTAACGCCGTGTTAGCTCGCAGCGGACTTAGCATGGAAGGATTTGAAGCTTTCAGAAAAAGGAAGCATGGTGAGCATAAGCAGACGAAAGAGAGCTGGTTGAAAGACTTTAAGACTTGCTCACACTGTACCAGGGATGGCAAATGTAAGTATCAACACTTCGGATACCACCAGGAAAAACAGGCTGTGCGTGAAGGTGATGTATTAAGCTATAACGTTAACAGCTTGTCGGTAAATATGCAAACCTATCCTAAAGTTGGCAGTTATCGTGAATGCTGTCACTGGGATGCTGAAACAACTCTTAAGCTTCACAGCAAACTTGAAGAGCTGGTTAAGGAAGGAAAGGTGATTTAAATGGAAATGAGCGAAAAAATCGACGCTTTGGCTGAAGCCTTAGCAAAGGCTCAGGGCGAAATGAAAAATGCTGTTAAAGGCTGTGACAATCCGTTTTTTAAAAGCAAATATGCGGATTTAGCGGAATGTCTGAACGTAGCACGTGAGCCGCTTAGCAAGAACGGCTTAAGCATATTCCAGGCTAACGAAGGAATTGTAGAAAGCAGTAAACTTGCTGTTACTACAATGATCATGCACAGCAGCGGTCAGTTTATTAAAGTTACTAGCAGTTATCCTATTCAGAAAAATGATGCCCAGGGTTTCGGCAGTACGCTGACATATGCTAGAAGATACAGCCTTGCAGCGGCTCTTGGACTTGCGCAAGAGGACGATGACGGAAATTCAGCTTGTGAACCTGTTGAAAAAGGGCAGTACCAACCTAAAGAACCGAAGAAAGAGCAAAAACCTAAAGCTCAACCGCAAGCTACCGGAGATAAATTTGTTAAGATCACCCCTCAAGGTGACATTGTTGTAACTGTTGCTAATGGTCACGATAAGAACGGCAGACCGCTTGCTGCCTACAAAAACATCAAAGACTTGACTATTGAAGAGCTTGAAAAAATGGTTACAATTCCTCAATATGCGCTTGCTCATACAGCTATTAAGACCTTGCTTGAAGAAATGGGACAGACAGCATGAGTAAGAAAAGTATTCTACAATCAGAAAAAGAGTGCTTTATGTGTGGTACAACACGTAACCTTGAACGTCATCATGTGATATTCGGAAGAGCCGGAAGAAAGATTTCCGACAAGCTTGGTTTAACAATCTGGTTATGCTACGAACATCATAAAGGCAGACTCGGACCTCATTTGGACAGTGAAACAGACTTGCGGTTAAGGCGATTTGCTCAAACCTGCTATGAAGATAAACATAGCAGGGACGAGTGGATAGAGAAAATAGGGAGAAATTATCTATGAGAAAGAAAGCACTCATGAAGTATGTAAGGTTACTTAGACGGCAGCCATTATGGAAGAAGTTATTATAGGAGGGCAACATGGAGAGCTGGTTCAAGGTTAGTGCTGATGTATTCGACAGTGACAAGATTAAGATACTGCGTGCTGATACGAAGATTGGTGATAGCCTGGCATTAATGTGGTTTTTCCTGTTAGCTCTAGCTCGCAAAAAAAATGATGGTGGTTATGTATACGCTACCGAAGGTGTAGCGTATACACCTAAAACCTTAGCTGCTGTTGGTGGATTTAAGCCTAAAATTGCAGAAGCTGCATTAGAAGTATTTCAGCAGTACAACATGATAGATATAGAGGATAACGGCTATATCTATATTGTAGGCTGGAGTGAGTATCAGAACGGCGAAGAGCTTTCAAAGCTTAAGGAGCGTGAACGCTGCAAGGAAGCAATGAGAGCTAAAAGACAGCGTGAGAAGCAATCCAAAACGTGTAACAACGATGTAACAAACACAGATGTTACGGAATGTTACGAAGATGTTACGTGTAACAAAAGCGTAACAAGTCAAGATGTTACACGTAACAATGATGTAACAAACACAGATGTTACGGATAAGAATAAGAGTAAGAATAAGAAAGAGAATAAGAGTAAGAGTAACAACAACAACTTTAGTAGTGGTTGTTACGATAAAAATGCTGCCGTTACGTGTAACAGTTACGAAAATGTTACGAGCGATAATAATCCTGTTAGCTTTTGGAATCAAAATGTTACGCCGATAACGCCGTACATTGCAGAGCGGTTACAGGCTATTGCTAAGGAGCACGGCGAGCTGATAGCTATGCAGGCGGTTACGATAACAGCGCAGCAAGGCAAGAAGTCAATAGCCTATTGTGAGGGAGTTGCAAGAAACCTTGCGAGCGGTGACAATCAAAAGCCAAAGAAACCGCCGGATGATTTTAAACCGCCGGACGACCAAACAGACTTGGACAAATATTTTTAGTGAGGTGATAGCATGAATGCGAATGATGTTCAGAATTCAATTACGCTTGCTGTAAGTCACATTGCTAAAAATGCTTCACAGCTTAATAAGCAAAACGAAAATGATTATTACGAAAACGGATTGCTTATGTGTGGTAAATGTCACACGCCGAAGCAATGCAGAGGTTTCCTGTTTGGTGTTGAGCGGACTGTAACTTGTATCTGTAAGTGCAGAGCGGAAGAGCTTCAAGCAGAGCGTGAACGTGAGGAACATGAAAAGCGACTTGCTAGGGTACAGGAGCTTAGAAAAGCTGGATTCCCGGAGCGTGAGCTTCAGTCACAGACTTTCAGCCATGATGACGGCGCAGACGAGCGGACGATGCGAGCAATGAAGAATTTTGTTGAGCACTACGATGATTTTCGCAGGATGCATAAAGGATTGCTGCTTTACGGAAATTCCGGGAGCGGGAAGACGTTCGCCGCTGCGTGTGTTGTCAATGCACTGATTGATAAAGGTGTAGCTTGCTTAATGACTAATTTTGGCAGAGTGTTCAATACATTGTGGGGCACTGAACAAAAGCAAGCATATCTTGACGGATTTAATCAATTTGAGTTGTTAGTGCTTGACGATTTAGGAGCAGAACGGCGCACGGAGTTTGCTCAGGAGCTGGTGTTCCAGATCATCGACAGCCGTTGCCGGAGCGGATTGCCTACAATCATTACAACAAATTTGCCGATTGACGCAATCAAAAAGCCGCAGACGATAACGGAAACAAGAATCTATGACCGCATTTTGCAGATGTGCCACCCGGTAGAGGTTACACACGCAAGCAGACGCAGGAAGAAGGTTGCAGAAGGCTTTGCTGCTACCAACAAGTTATTAGGATTATAGGAGGGAATTATGGACGCTAAAGAGCTTACGAGAATCACTGAAAGTGCAAATCGTGATAAAGATAAGAGATATTTTACGACAATAGTAAATTTCTATATCAATATGTATCATGACAGCGGTGAGGTTTATTATCTGCATAAAGCTATTGCCGAAATCAAAGCAAAAATCAAAAAAGAAGGCGGCGAAATTTTCTGCCAGGACAATCCGTTAAAGAGAAAGGAACAAAAAGCATGAACAAAATCGTTTTATTAGGCAGACTAACAAAAGACCCGGAGGTAAGATACACTTCTACAAGCAAGGTTGTTGCTCAGTTCACGCTTGCTGTGGACAGACCTTATTCCAAAGACAAACAGCGTGAAGCGGACTTTATTCCTGTGGTTATCTGGGGTAAACAGGCTGAAATCTGTGGCAATTATCTTAGTAAGGGACAGCGTGTGTTAGTTGAAGGCAGACTGCAAATTCGCAGCTATGACGCTAAAGACGGTCAAAAGAAATATGTAACCGAGGCTATTGCAGAGCATTTTGAATTCATTGAGCGTAGAGAGCAAGGCGGCGAATCTCAGCATACACCGGGAGAAGAAAGCCAGGACTTCCAAGGTTTTGGCAGCGCAGTACCTTTTAATGAGGAAATTCCGTTTTAAGTGAGGTATAACATGAAGATTAAAGATGAAGTTAACCGCTTGCGTAAGCTGGCGTTCACTGAAATAGAATTAAAGAAAGATGATTTCAAGAAGATTTGCAGTGAATATTGTTTTTTGTACAAAACGATATATCACCAGACCTACAATCCTAGCATGAAGCTGATTAGCACGTGGGGAAGAAGTAAGGTGTATGTTGATAAGATTGAATACATTGATGTGCTTCAGGACTTAGCTTATCTCAGATACGCTTTCAGCAGAATGAAATTCAAGGGGTACAAGAAACATGAATCAGCTTAAAAGTATCATTGTAGGCAAGCGGAGTAAGGCAAGCGGTTCATTCTTTGAAAAGATGATTGACGCAGGCTGCCAGTATTACGAGGAACACGGCATTGCGAAGATTGAGAAACAGAGCGAACCTGTACATTATATCCGCCCTTATGGAGCGCATGGACAGTTCATTGCCAACTATGCAAAGAAAAGCGGTGTTGACTACAAGGGGACTCTTAGAGGCGGTTTAGCGGTGTGCTTTGAAGCGAAGCATACCGACGGCGACAAGATGCTGCGAAGCAGACTTGAACCGCACCAGCTTGAATACCTAAAGGTTCATCATTTTTTAGGAGCAAGGTGCTTTATCCTGGTATCGTTTAATCTGACAGATTTTTACAACGTGCCGTTCCTTGTATGGGAGAATATGAAGTCGCTATATGGAAGGCAGTACCTGAAGCGTGATGATCTGGAAGAATACAGAATTAGTAATACAGGAAGAGTGTTAAAATTTCTGACTGTAACGGAGGGGCAACAGTGAAATATCTACTTGAAACAACAGCCAAAGGCAAGCAGTGCTGCCCTCATTGCAAGCAGGAAAAAATAAAGCTTGTCTACGGTGCAAAGATTGTAGACAAAAAGGTGCTGTAAAATGGGCGTTTAGATGCTCGTCGTGCTATGGCACGATTTGGTTAAAGTAAAGCGAAAGGAAGTCGGTTTAATGCAGAATAAGGATTGGAGCTATCTGCTAGGGCAGAAAATAGGTATGCTGACAGTGCTTGAAATTTATCCTCCAGGCGTTATCAGCATCAGACCTAAAAAGAAGGTTTCGGTTGCAAAATGCCTTTGCGAATGTGGCACTGAATGTTACAGAGATGTATCTAACCTAGCCCGGCGGCAAGGAATGAGCTGCGGTGGCAAGGAGTGCAAGCACAAAATCATGAGCCTTGCGCAAACTAGAAGGCAGGCAACTAACAAAAGTAAGGCTACATCTCAAAAGCCTGCCGAAAATTTTTTGAAAGATACAGAGCCGATAATCACGAAAAAGCTGAAAAATAAATATGTTTGCCCTTTTCCGTTCCCCAGCTGCGTAAGAAGCGAGGTTTGCCACGTATGCTGCTGGGAGTGCGATAAGGAATGTAAACAGTGCAGTAATAATCCGCAACTGTGCGGAGCAAGGAGATTAAGATGAGAAGTGTTAAGGAGATTTTAGCAAACGAAAAGTTTCAAGCCGACAAGAGAAATGATTTTGCTTTTGAAGGCTTGGTGTTAATAGGCTTCCTGCATCTGCCGGGAATCAAAAAGAGCTTGCAGTGTGTTGTAGGTGTTGAGCCTGATCAGGACGGCAACCAATGGGAGCACGTAAGCGTAAAATTTTGCGGCACGACGAATAAAACACCTTCATGGGAGGTTATGTGCCAGGTTAAAGATGTGTTCTGGCTACCGGAAGAAGAAGTTCATCAGATTCACCCAAAAGAAAGCGAGTATTTACACGGCGTAGGCAGGATATACGATATTTTGCATCTGTATCGTCCTGTAGGTGGCTGGAAACAGAATCCAAACAGAGGTAATGCAAATGAGTAAATTGCTAAATGTAATCATCGACATGATCACGGTTATACTAATCATCGGCATACCTGCTATGTTTGGTGCTCTGTTAGGTGCTGCGATTGGGTGGTTAATATGGCTGTGGTAAAGCGAAGACAGCAGAAGCTGAAATATTATCGTTACTGCTTGCGTAAAGCACGTGAGCTGATGCGTAGCGAGTTAAGAAAACATGAAGTTTTGGCAGGGAGGATAAAAAATGACAACAAAAAGATATTTAGACGGCATTTATTTCCGCGTTAAACGCGGTAAACATTGGGAAAGCATCTGCTTCTCGGATTTGACCGACGAAGAAATGGACAAGGTGCTTGAAGGGCATAGCGTTCAATGGCTCAAAAGCACTTGCAAAATCCTGGGACACACCATTAGATGTATCGGCGATGAGCTGAAGATTGTCGGCGGCAAGGAGGAAGAGCGAAAGAAATGTTAATTAAGCTTAAGAATGGCACGTGGCAAGATATGAGCAATGTTGTTGGCTTAACAGTGACGCTGTGCAAAGGTATGAATCGCTGCTATTATACAATCCTCGTAAGCATGAAAAACGGAGAAGAATTCGGCTATAAAGAATGTAGCGATTATGAAGAAGCAGAGAAAGCTATGGATGAGCTTGCTAAAAAAATCAATGCATCGCAAGGAGGCAATAATGGATAAGCCGTTTATTTTAGATCCGTGCTGTGGAAGCAAGATGTTCTACCATGACAAAGAGAGCGACGCTGTTATGTTTTGTGACATACGAGAGCTGCATACAAAGCTCTGCGACGGAAGAGAATTACATATTCAGCCAGACAAGATAATTGATGTAACCAACATGGAGAATATAGCAGATGAAGCATTTAGCTACATCATTTTTGACCCGCCGCACCTGGTAAAAGTTGGCGAGAGCAGCTGGTTGGCACAGAAGTATGGGCAACTTCCGGTGCTATGGGAAGAGTGGATGACAAAAGCGTTTACTGAGTGCTTTAGAGTGCTTAAACCTGGTGGGATGCTGCTGTTTAAATGGAGCGACGAAGATATTCCGCATAAAGATGTGCTAAGGTGTGCGTTACCTTATCTTCCTCTTGCCGGAGATAAGCAAGGGAAAACACGTTGGACATTTTTTGTAAAAATAGAGAGGTGATAATAATGACCGTCGAAGAGTTTTATAAATGGGCAGTCAAACATGACTGCGAAGGAATGGAAATAACAGTCAAATGCTATGACGAAAATGGTAAAGAAGATGAATGCTGGCTCATTAACGACCGGTGTATCGAAGAACGTCAAGGCAAGGAAGTGGTTATTAATTTGAGATAAAAGTTGAAAGGAAGCGGAGGTAGTAGCAGTGAGCAAAAATCTTATTCCGGCAGTCGCTGAAATGCTGGGGCTAAAATTGAGAGAAAAATTTATGATTGACAGGTATGACGAAGTATATTTTTTCACCGAGGAAAATTTAGAAGTAAACAAGGCATATCCTCAAAATATACCATTACTTGCATCGGCTGATGTGTTGGAAACGTTAATCAAGGGAGAATGCGATATTATTAAAATTCCCTGGCTGCCGAATCGTGACGAAGATTATTGGACGTTTGGATTGTATTGCGATAAATCTTCAAAGCTGAAGTGGATTGCAACTAGGATGACTTGGAACGGCGAGCCTGACGATTATGCAGCCTATAAAGCTGGGTGGGTGTTCGCGACGCAAGATGATGCGGAAAAAGCATTGTCGAATGTAGCTAAAGAGCTAAAGACGCCATATATATTAAGGGGGCAATTAAATGGCTAAAAGATTATGTTGTGGTTTTCGTGGAAAAATTTATTATACCGATGTCAACGAAAAAGAAGGCATTATGGTAGGTCAAAGAGTAGAGGTTACAGATTCAGCCATTGAAGCTGTTATGGAAAAGCTATGTTATATGGCTGAAAGCAAGAAACCGTTTGACGGCAAGGCTGAAATTGAAATCAACGGCTTTAAATTGAGCATTGACGGCACAGGCAATCCCAGATTCATGGAGAAATATGGAGAGCTGAAAGAATGAACAGCGTTTTGATTACAAAAATATTATTGGCAATTACATTCACTGTTGTTTCCGTTTTCGGTGGCTGCTGGATAATGACAATTTGCGCAGCGATAGCAGATGAAAAATGGGACAGATGGACAGAAGGTCTTTTGTTTGGTTGCTTTGTTGACATATTGATTTTTTTGATAATCTACGGTGCTTGGGTGGTGTGAAAAATAACGATTAAAGAGCTTTACGAATATGCTAATGCCAACGGCTTTGAAAATCTGCCGCTTCAATATGGCTTTGTCGATGACAATGGCATCTATTATCCGGACTATTTCAGATTTGCTGATTTTGATTACAATATCGACAATGTAACGATGATGTTTTATGTTGCTGGAGATAAAGAAGCTAAAGGGTTGCAGAAAAACACAGGCTCTACAATGGAATATGTAGGAGCAGGAGATGATGCAGCTATGGGCGTATACAAATGCTCTCAATGTGGCTCTGAGGTGCAGAATTATGAATACTATGATTTTTGTCCATGGTGTGGAAATAAAATTAAGGGGTGGGAGTAATGATTGACTATAAAAAGGCAGAACAGGCAAAAAGATTGCTTGATGAAAGCGGCGTAGATTATGTGCTCGCTTATGTCAATGAGGACGGTTGCGCAGCAGGACAGGTACAAGGTGCTGTTTTAAAGGTTGCAGACTGCATTGTGGCTCTAATAAAGACAGTGGGCGAGTCGATTCGTGACAAGCATGGTGATAAATCGGCTGTTGCAGCGGTGCACGACATAACAATGAAAGCACTGCAACTGATTTACCAAGATAGCAAGAAGGAGTGATAACTGATGAAAAAATATATTGTTTCAGGTGAAGTAACAGCTTATATCTCGGTAGAACTAGAAGCAGAGAGCAAAGAAGAAGCCCTTGAAATGGCTTACGAAGAGTGTTCTGGTCCTATGGATTTTGTTGGCAATGGTGGCACTGACAAGCTAATTGGCGTATGTGACACCGATTCTGCTACGGTTAGCATTAACTGTGACGATGAAGTTGAATATACCGAAGTAGAAGAAATTAAATAAAGGATGGGTAGCAAATGACTCCAGAACGTCAGAAATGGTGGGCTAACCTGCCGCAACGTGAAAAGATGTTACGTGAACAAATTTTGGAGACTAAAGGGAGAATCTCGAAGTCGAAGTTTGCGCTTCGGCTTGGCCGTTTGACGGATGGCGATAAAGAATGGGTTATCTCCCGAATAAAAAAGAAAAAGGCTGTATTAACAGCTTTAAAGCATGAGCTTGACAATAAAGCAGTGGCGACGTATACAGGACGCTATGGGTGCCATGAAGGGCCGCTACCGATTTGTCGCTGCAAAAAATGCGGCGGTACGTTCAAAGATTTTGGGCAGACGCACTGCTGCTGGTGCGGTAGAAAGATTGTGGGGTGTAAGTAATGAATGAGCCGATTGTTTCACCGTGGCTGATTTATTGGATTGGACGGCTTGACATAATCCAGGGTGGTTGTTCCATAGTGGGATTCTTGCTAACTGGTGTCACCATCTTTATTGGAATAATAAAACTTGTAGACAACGATTATTATAGCGATACCGCAAATAAGCGGTTTTGGAGTTCCTTAAAGAAATTGGTCTGCGTAACTCTAATTTTTGATGCGCTGGCATCGTTTATACCAACTAGAGACGAAGCAATAGCTATGTATGTGGCGAGGTGGATAACACCAGCCAACATCGAAGCTACCGGCGAACTTGCGGACAAGGCCGTGGATAAGCTGATTGAGAAAATAGTAAAGGCAAGTAAGGCCATAAAGGAGTGATAGTAATGACGTTAGATGAATTTGTAGCGGTCGTGTTGATTGTGGC
>ERZ824598.3117-NODE-3117-length-15114-cov-3.837174_pt1 | contig 15114 bp, 15 predicted proteins | sample MGYA00519934_ERZ824598 | MGnify/ENA primary metagenome ERZ824598 (study PRJEB31778, sample SAMEA3449177) | human gut metagenome | biome: human gut; feature: human-associated habitat; material: faeces | place: United Kingdom | collected 2010/2012 ...
CCCCCAACCTTCTCTTTCCAAAGATATTTTACAGCAGGGCGCCGTCCCAGTTGAACAGGCCCTGGCGCCGCATCTCGGGCAGGCTGGAGGGCGGGTTCTCTTCCAGACGGGCGAAGAAGCTGTAGCCTGCCTGCTGGAGCTCCTGCCGCTTGGCGGTGAGGTCCAGGGGCCAGCCGGGATAGAGCCAGACATTGCCGCCGTACTGGCGGGCCCAGAAGATCTCGCCCTTGGGGCTCATGAACGGCTCGTTGGGCTTGATGCCCAGCAGGCCGAAGCGGCTGATGCCCACGGGCCAGAAGCCGCCCAGCACCATGCCCAGCGGCAGCGGGCTCTGGCGGGGCAGGGCCAGGATGTCGTCGGCGGGCAGTTCGGGGCTGATGTACGCGCCCTTGAAGCCCATGTCGGCCAGAACGCCCAGCGCGGCGGCATTGGCCACGTTGCAGAAGGGCCCGGCCAGCAGATCCAGGGCGTCGCTGTGCTTGGGATCGGCGGGCTCGTCGTTCATGCGGGCCAGCAGTTCCGCCGGGAACAGGTCACGCTGCCAGGGGGCGTTGCAGACGAAGTGGCGCGCGCCTTCGCGGGTCAGATGGGCCAGACGGCGGCGGATGGCCTCTTCCTCTTCGGGCCAGATGACGGGCGGCAGCCACCAGCAGATGCGCGGAGCGATGGTGCGCGAGATCTCGGCCGTGCGCGGCGAGAGCCACAGGCCGGTGTTCTGGCTGCGGCAACCGCGGGTCTCGCGGCCCTGCGGCATGCTGGCGCGCACCACCATCTCGGGCCGGGGCGCGGGCCGGGCGGGCCGGGGCAGACGGGGCTCGCTCTCCACGGCCTTGCTGGGCCGGGTGGGCATGCGGTCGAGCCGGGCCTGCCACTCTCTGAGGATCTGCATCAGTTCGGGCTCGCGGCGGTCGATGAGGAAGACCGGCGTGCCCGCCTTGGGCGTCTTGTGCTTGGGCAGGCGCAGCATCAGGGTGCCCGCCTTGGGCGTGCGGCGCGTCACGGGCAGGGTGGCGTGCCAGCGTTCGTCTTCCACGCCCACGCGCAGATAGTCCTGCGGCAGCAGCTCGAAATGGGGCTTGAGCAGCACCTGGCCTTCGGGCGTCACATTGATCTTGCCCGCCAGCAGGCCGGAGCTGGTCTGGCCCGAAGGGTCGGTGGGGATGAGGTTGTCCTTGTGCGGCAGGAAGCGGGCACGGCTGCCGGGACGGCCCAGCGCCATCTCGAGGATGGCCTCGGCATCCTTGCGGGCCTGCGGGTCGCCGGGGTTGTCACGCAGCATGCGATAGGCCGTGACCACATGATAGACGTAGTGCGGGCCCTTTTTGCGGCCTTCGATCTTCCACGAGACCAGATGCGGGATGTGCAGCAGGGTCTTGGCCAGCACGTCCAGCGAAAGGTCCAGACAGGAGAAGAAGCGGCCGTCGCGTCCCTTGCCGGGGTTGGTGCGCTGGGGACGGGGACGGCGCATGTCGCGGCCGCCGTCACGACCGTTGCGGCCCTGTTCGCGGGCCTGCTGTTCGGCCTGTTTGGCCATGGCCGCGGCAGCGGCGCCGCCCTGGCGGTAGACGCGGCGGCAGGGCTGCACGCAGCGGCCGCGCAGGCCGCTCTTGCCGCCCATGTAGCTGGACCAGTAGCAGCGGCCCGACACGCAGTAGCACAGCGCGCCGTGGACGAAGCATTCCAGATCCAGCCCTTCGGGGCAGGCCTCGCCCATGGCGCGGATCTCGTCGATGGAGAGCTCGCGCGGCAGGATGACGCGGCTGGCGCCCAGGTCCTTGGCGGTCTGCAGGCCCTGCGGGTGCGTGATGTTGGCCAGGGTGGAGAGGTTGATCTCGCCCTCGAAACCGGCCTGCCGCGCCAGATCCAGCATGGCCAGATCCTGCACGATGATGCCGTCGGGGCGCACCTGCCGGGCCAGACGATGGATGAGACGGTAGGCCGCCGCGGTCTCCTGCGGCTTGACCAGCACGTTCATGGCCACATAGACGCGGGCCTGTTCCTCGTGGGCCAGGTCGGTGAGGCGCGAAAGGTCGGTAAGGCCGAAGTTCTCGGCCTGCATGCGGGCCGAAAAATGCTTCAGGCCCAGGTACACGGCGTCGGCGCCGGCGGCCAGGGCCGCGGTGAAGCACTGGGCGTCACCGGCCGGGGCCAGGATCTCCGGGCGTTCCGGGGTAGGGGCGGGCAGGATGATGTCACTCATGCGTAATAATATTCCTTGAACCAGGCCACAAAGCGCTCGATGCCGGTCTTGAGGGGCGTCACGGGCGCAAAGCCCGTGGCCTGCGACAGGGCGTCGATGTTGGCCCAGGTGGCTTCCACATCGCCGGGCTGCATGGGCAGCAGGTCACGGATGGCCTTCTTGCCCAGCGCGTCTTCGAGGGCGGCGATGAAATCGTTGAGTTCCACGGTCTGGTTGTTGCCGATATTGTAGATGCGCCACGGCGCGGAACTGGTGGCCGGGTCGGGGGTGGCGGCATCCCACTGCGGGTCGGGCTTGGGCGCCAGGGGCAGCAGGCGCACCACGCCTTCCACGATGTCGTCGATATAGGTGAAGTCGCGGCGCATGCGGCCGCCGTTGAACACCTTGATGGGCTCGTCCTTCATGATGGCGTGGGCAAAGAGCTGCAGGGCCATGTCCGGGCGGCCCCAGGGGCCGTAGACCGTGAAGAAGCGCAGGCCCGTGCAGGGCAGGCCGTACAGATGGCTGTAGGAATGGGCCATGAGCTCATTGCTCTTCTTGGTGGCCGCGTACAGGCTCACGGGGTGGTCCACGTTGTTGTGTTCCGAGAAGGGCTGGCTGGTGTTGAGCCCGTAGACCGACGAGGAGGACGCGAAGACGAAGTGCTGCACGCCGTTATGGCGGCAGCCTTCCAGCAGGTTGGCGAAGCCCACCAGGTTGGAATCCACGTAGGCCATGGGATTGATGAGGCTGTAGCGCACGCCGGCCTGGGCCGCCATGTTGATGACATGGGTGAACTTTTCGGCCGCGAACAGGGCGCTCATGGCCTCGCGTTCGGCCATGTCCTGCAGCACGAAGCGGAAACCGGGACGGCCTTCCAGCCGGGCCAGACGGTCTTTCTTGAGCTGGACGTCGTAATAGTCGTTGAGGTTGTCCAGGCCCACCACGGTGTGGCCCTGGGCCAGCAGACGGTCACAGAGATGATAGCCGATGAAGCCCGCGGCTCCGGTAACGAGAATATGCATGCTGTCCTCCTGTTGGCGCAGACTAAGCCAGAAGCGCTTCCGGGGCAAGGGTTTGCTCTTGCCTCCGCTGCCCCGCCCGGCTATGTTCGGGAACATGAAAAATAACGAATCCACCTTTGCGTCCAGCAACGCTTCCGAAATGCGCAACAGCGCCGCCGGGACCGGCAAGAAAACCGCCGGTGCCGCCGCTGGCAAGACCGGAGCCGCTGCCGACGCCGGCAGGGACGAGGCCATCCGTCACTGGTACAAGGGCGAGAATCGCGACACCATCATCTATCTGCTCATCGCGATCTTCTTCCTTGAGCTGATCATCGGCGGTATCGCCTTCTTTTACGGTATCATGCACGCCAAGCCGTCGCTGGCCGGCGGCCCGCCCGAAGCCCAGTTCCCCATCCTGGGCTGGGCCATCGGCGCTGTGGCCGCTCCGGTGGCCTTGCTGCTCATCGTGCATCTTTCCGGCCTCTGGGTCTCCAACACCCTGGAGCGGGAGCGCCAGCCCGGCAAGCCCGGCTCGGAACGCATGGTGCCCAAGCGGCTGCGCTATTTCTATGCCTGCGTGCAGCACGCGCCCACGGTGGTCATCCTGCTGGGCATCCTGCTGCTGGCCGCGGCCCTGGTCTTCGTGGACGGCATGTTCTCGGCCGTGCTGGCCTTCGGCGCCGCGCTCAAGCCCTACATCCCGTGGATCGCGGGCAGCATCGCGGCCCTGCTGGCGGCCTGTTATCTGGGGCGCCTGCTGCTCATCTACCGCCACCGCCGCATGGAGCAGGAATACGCCTACCGGCGCGAGGTGCTGGAAAAGACCGGCATCGTGCTGGTGAGCAAGGGCAGCATCCCCCTCAACCGGGGCATCGAGCCTTTGCAGGCCGTGGAAGGCGGCGGCTATGCCCTGCCGCCCGGCCCTGCCTACACGCCTGAGGAAGCCGCTGCCGATGCCGCGGCCCTGGAAGCAGGGGAAAAGAAGGGCGAGGCGCCTGCCGAGGACATCGTGGACGTGGTTCCCGAGGACCTGGGCGAAGCGCCCAAGGACACGGCCGCACCCCGCAAGGACGACGTGACCGACGCCGATGTGGTCGTGGAGGATGGCAAGCCCAAGGCCTAGGCGGCACGGCCCGGGGCACCGGCAATTTTGAGGAGCGGCTCTGTCCCTTCCTTTAAAAAATTCCCGATGCCGCGGCTCCCCGCGTCGCAGTGGGCTCAGCCTATCGGTTCCATTCGTTCCCGGCGTGTTTCATTTCAAAAAGGAGAGGCTCCTTGAGGAGCCTCTCCTTTTTTATCTTTGCTGCCTGTCGCCGTCGTTTCCCCGGGCAAGGCCCGGACAGGGGCGGCGCCGCTGCGACCTAGTAGCGGTAGTGGTCGGGCTTGTAGGGGCCTTCGATCTTCACGCCGATGTAGTCGGCCTGTTCCTGGGTCAGGGTGGTCAGCTTGGCGCCCAGACGGGCCAGGTGCAGGCGGGCCACTTCTTCGTCCAGTTCCTTGGGCAGGGTGTAGACCTTCTTTTCCAGGTCGCCCTTGGCCAGCTTGATCTGGGCCAGGGTCTGGTTGGTGAAGCTGTTGGACATGACGAAGCTGGCGTGGCCGGTGGCGCAGCCCAGGTTCACCAGGCGGCCTTCGGCCAGCACGATGATGCTGCGGCCGGACTTGAGGGTCCACTTGTCCACCTGGGGCTTGATGTTCAGCTTGGTGATGCCGGGGGTGGACTCCAGGTAGTGCATGTCGATTTCGTTGTCGAAGTGACCGATGTTGCAGACGATGGCTTCGTCCTTCATGCCTTCCATGTGTTCGCCGGTGATGACGCGCAGGTTGCCGGTGCAGGTGACGTAGATGTCGCCTTCGGCCAGGGCGTCTTCCATGGTGGTGACTTCAAAGCCTTCCATGGCGGCCTGCAGGGCGCAGATGGGGTCGATTTCGGTCACCAGCACGCGGGCGCCGAAGCCGCGCATGGACTGGGCGCAGCCCTTGCCCACGTCGCCGTAGCCCACCACGACCACGACCTTGCCGGCCACCATGACGTCGGTGGCGCGCTTGATGCCGTCGGCCAGGGATTCGCGGCAGCCGTAGAGGTTGTCGAACTTGGACTTGGTCACGGAGTCGTTGACGTTGATGGCCGGGAAGAGCAGCTTGCCTTCGGCTTCCAGCTGGTAGAGGCGGTGCACGCCGGTGGTGGTCTCTTCGGAGACGCCCTTCACGCGGGCGGCCACTTCATGCCAGTGGTTGGGATCTTCCTTGTAGCGCAGGGCCAGGCGATCCATGATGATCTGGAATTCCTTGTTGTCGTAGGTCTTTTCCAGCAGGGAAGGATCGTTTTCCACTTCCACGCCCTTGTGGATCATCAGGGTGGCGTCGCCGCCGTCGTCCACGATCAGGTCGGGGCCCTTGCCGTCAGGCCAGGTCAGGGCCATTTCGGTGCACCACCAGTAGTCTTCCAGGCTCTCGCCCTTCCAGGCGAAGACCTTGGCCATGCCCTGCTCGGCGATGGCGGCAGCGGCGTGGTCCTGGGTGGAGAAGATGTTGCACGAGGCCCAGCGGATGTCCGCGCCCAGGGCGTGCAGGGTCTTGATGAGCATGGCGGTCTGGATGGTCATGTGCAGGGAGCCGGTCACGCGCAGGCCCTTGAGGGGCTTCTGGTCGCCGTACTTGCGGATGCACTCCATGAGGCCGGGCATCTCGCGCTCGGAGAGCTGCATTTCTTTCTTGCCGAAATCGGCCAGGGCCATGTCGGTCACTTTGTAGGCCAGGGAAAGATCCAGGGCTTTGGTCATCGTTCCATTCTCCTTGGGGAAGTATGTTGGGCCGCTCCACAAAAGGGCGGTCTGCGGCATGATCGTTGTCCCCTGTGCGGGGATGCGGCGCGGCACGGTATGGCCGCGCGGGAAATCTTGTGGGCCTTTGTCGAATAAAGCGCGTCCGGGAAAGGATGGGGAGCGCGGGGGAAGTATCCCCCTTTCCGCGGCGGCAAAGGGAGGCCTTTTCCCGAAAAATATCCCTAACAGGCGCGCGCCCGCACCAGCAGCAGGAACAGGCCGCGGCCCACGGCCTGCCGCGTACAGGACAGGACTTCGAAACCGGCCTGGCGCAGGCGTTCCTGCAGGCGTTCCTCATCGAAGCCCAGCCAGCGGTCGCCGTAGCGGCTGCGCATGGTCTCGTCGTGATGCTGGAGGAAATCGGCCACGAACAGGTGCCCGCCCGTGGTCAGGCTGCGGCGGATCTCGCGCAGGCCTTCGCCGGGATCGGACAGGTGGTGCAGGACGAGGTTGATGCAGGCAAAGTCCGCTTCCTGGTCACGCAGGGGCAGGTGATCCAGCTCGCCGATGCGCAGGGAGATGCGGTTCTCGTTGGCCAGGTCCACGGGGCTGAAACGGCGGCGGCACATCTCCAGCATGCGGGCCGAGCCGTCCACGCCGATGAGGCTCTGGCTGGCGGGCAGCAGGCGCTCCAGCACCGCGCCGGTGCCGCAGCCCAGGTCCACGGCCACGCGGCAGCCCTCGGGCACGGCGGCCAGCACGGCGGCGGGCAGGTCGAAATCTTCCAGCACTTCGCGGTTGAGCTCGTCCCAGTCCTCGGCGATGGCGTTGAAGAACTGGCGCGTCTTGAGGGCGCGCTCCTCCAGGATCTGGGCCGCCATGGCCAGGTCCTCGCGCATGGCCGTATCCGTATGCAAAAAGGGGCCCATGGCCTGCAAAAAGTCGCTGGCCTCGCCGCAGCGCGTGGCGGCATAGAAGACCCACAGGCCGTCCCGGCGCGAGGTCAGCAGGCCTGCCTCGGTCAGGATCTTGAGATGGCGCGAGACGCGGGATTGCCCCATGCCGAGGATACGCACCAGCTCGTTGACCGAGAGTTCGTAATGCAGCAAGATATGCACCAGTCGCAGACGGGTCTCGTCTGAAAGTGCTTTGAAATATACCAGTGCCATGCGTGCCCCTGTACGGCGCGCCGGGCGCGCCTGCGATCTATGTATCAAATTTTCTTGATGCGAATATCAGTCTATCTGGATATAGTCAAGGAGTTCCATGTCCTCGCCCTCCGATGCTGCCCCTGACCGGTCCCCTGCCGCCGGGGAGGAGACCAAAAGTCGGTTGTCGCGCAAGCGGGTGACCGTCATCACGGCCACGGCCCTCTCGTTGCTGGAGGCCTGTGGTCTTGAGCCGTCGCCGTCGCGGTCGGAAAAGACGGCAGGGAAGGGGCAAAAGGCAGCGCAGGACGCTGCTCCGGCCGGGAAGGCCCCGGCGGACGACCGGGAAAAAAAGCAGGCAGCGGATCCGGTATCTTCCCGGAGCCGGAATACCAGCCGAAAGAAGACGCCCCCGTCGGGCAAGATCTCCCGGACAGATGCGGGAAACCTGCCGGAAGAAGATGCGTCGCTGGCCTTTGCCTCCGGCAATGTTCCGGAAGTCCCTCCGGTGGTCCCGTCTGACGGCGCGGCTCCTGTTGCGGCTACGCCTCCCGAACCTGTTGTCCCTCCGAAAAAGACATCTGCCCGGCGTCGCCGTGCGGCCAGTGCGAAGGCTGTCTCCGTGCCCGACGGAGGGACGGCTCCCGCGTCTGGGGCTGAAGGACAGGTGGCCACACCGGTAGCGGGGCCTTCTGTTGCCCCGTCTGCGGTGGAAGCGGTGGCATCCGGGCCGGGAGAGGAACAGTCTCATGCTGCCGCAAAGCGGGCTCCTTCTTCCCGTGTGCGCCGTTCGTCCACTTCCGGCGGGCGGGGCCGCAAGAAAACTGCCGAGATGTCACCTGCACCTGCCGCAGAGGCGGTGCCGACCGTGGCGCCGGAGGCGCAGCAGGCTCCCGCGCGTTTCATGGATGCGGCGGCGCTGGCTGCCGAGGCTGACCGCCTGGCCGCGGAATACGGCCTGTCGTCATCGGGGGGCGGTCTGGTGGTGCTGCCCGGGGACGATGACTGGGACGATTTTCCCGCGCCCCGGTATGACGAAGCTCCGTCTCCCCAAACAGCGGCCCGCTCCGCTGTGACGGCACCTGTCGCCTCTTTCCCTGAGCCCGCACCTGCGGAGGCCCGCTCCGTGGTGGGTGGTTCTTCGTCCGTTCATGCTCCTGAGCCCGGGCCCGCAGTAAAGAGCGCTCCCCGGCGCCGCCGTGCGGCCGGTACGAAGGCTGCCGCCGTGCCCGGTGGCGGGGCCTGCCCCGCAGCTGACGTCGGGGAACAGGGAGCCTCGCCGGTGCCGACACCCATCGGGGTCAGGACTGTCCCGTCAGCCCGTCCTGCTCCCGCAGCGCAGGCCGGTGCCTCCCTGCCGGATGCAGGCAGCGGAGACGGGGAAGCTCATGCCCCTGTCCGGTCCGGGGCAGCCCCAGTGGCTGCCGGCCCCTCCGGCTCCACGCCGCTCTCCGGGACAGGCATGGGGAAGCGCGAGGCCGCGTTCCGGCAATGGGCCGCGGACATGCAGGCCCGTTTCGATGCCGGGCTGGAAGCGGAGGAAGACCGGGCGGCGCGCCGCAAGGATACGCTGGTCGTGCTGCCGCCGCCGACGGACCCGGGCGGCCGGAAGCGCCGGACGGCAAAAAAGCCGCAGGCAGCGGCAGCGGAGGCCCCGCGCCCGCGGGCATGGATCACACGGCGGCGCAGCACCGAACCCGGCCATGAGGCCCGCTTTGAGGAATGGCACGGCCCGGCACGGACAGGGAGCGTGCTGGAAGAAGTCTTCATCTCGCTGGGCGCGTCCCCGGAACAGGCCAAACTGAGCCGTTTGTGGCGCAGCTGGGATGCCGTGCTGGGGCCGGATCTGGCGCCTTTGGCGCGTCCGCTGGGGCACCATGACGACAGGCTGCTCATCGGCGCCGAGGATGCCGTGCTGCTGCAGGAGCTCTATTATATGGGACCGGAGATCGTGCGCCGGGTCAATGAGTTCCTTCAGGAGGACTTCTTCACGGCGGTGAAAGTCTCCCTGATGCTGGACCATCAGGATCTGGATGCGCCCAGTCCGGTGCTGGAGCGCTCCGCCGGGCGTCCGAAGGAGAAGATCCCCGCGCCTTCCGGGGCCAGCCTGGGGCTCATGGATCCCGAATCGGCCGTGGCCCGCTGCTATGCCCGCTTCCTGGGCATGGAGCTGCCCGATCCCCGCAAATGACGGGCCGGGGCCGCCGGGAAGCGGGATTGACAAAGCTTTTCCCGCGATGCTAGGGTCAGCGGGTGTCGTGCTGGCCTTGCTGCTTTGTTGCTGTGGCTGCCGTCACGCTGCAGCTCAAGGGGAGGGTGCCATGCAGGATACGCTGGAAAATATCAGCCTCAAGCACGATAATGGCGAGGACATGCGCTTTCGTGGGCGCCTTTCCTCCGAGTGCTCCTGGTATGACGAAGAGCATGGCGTGCTGTGCCGCCAAAAACTGTATGTGACGGAGAACAAGGACCAGATCTACTACATCATGCGCACCGGGGCGGAAGAACACAGCCGCCGGGCTTACCGTCTGAAGGTGCAGGACGAGACCTGCATCATCCATAACGGCAAAGCTGAAGTGCGCATGCCCATTGCCCTGTTGATGCTGGCTGTGCGCGGTCTGTGCGGCATGGATGCCCGGAGCGCGACCAGCCTTGCCATGGTGGAAGAAATGCTCAAGGCTGCCAACGCCTAGCCGCCGTCCGTTTTTTCCCCGAAAAGAGAGGAAAGGGATGCTTCTTCGGAAGCATCCCTTTTCGTTTATGCGGCATCCGGCCTTGTAGCGGTCGCGGAAATGCAAAAAGCCACCCGCTTGCGGGTGGCTTTTTCATATCAAGGCAGGGAGCGGAGGCCTCAGCGGCGGGCGCTGAAATGCTTTTCCGCGCTCTCGATGTCCTCGAAGCCGTACTGCTGCACCTGATGGAGCAGGTTCTGTTCGGCTTCGCTCTCGCCCTTGCGCAGGCGTTCCATGGTGGCCCGGTGGTAGAGGGCGATGGTCTTGGGGGAATAGGTGCGCAGTTCCGCGCGCAAATAGGTCTCCATGGAGACCCAGCCCGGGCGGTCGTCACGGCTGCGCAGGGGGCGGCCCCTGTCGGCCAGCGAGGGGAAGCGGCTGTCGAGGTCTTCCTTCCAGGCCACATGGGCGGCCACGATGTCGTCCACCTGGGCCATGGCCTCGGGATCCAGCGGCGGCAGGCTGTCGGCCAGCTGGGCATATTCTTCGGGGAAGGTGGATTCCATCATGCGGGCGTATTTTTCCGTGACCAGGTTGCGGCCTTCCAGGCGGGCATTCAGCAGGTCTTCCAGATAGCTGCCCAGCAGTTCGTCGTCCCAGTTGTCCATCTGGCTGGAACGCATGATGCGGAAGGTCTTGGGGTCCATCTGGCAGGAGGCCTTGCCGCCCACGTTCTGCACATTGCTGAACATCTCCCATTCGGCTGTGACCACGGCATCTACAAGGGTCTTGTGTTCCATAGCGTCTCCTTGGCCGGGATGGGCCGCGGGCATCGCGGCCGTCCGGCCATCTTCGGCAAGAAAAGTTTTCCCGGTGCGGCGGGATAATGAAAAAAGGGCGCCCTGCGGGGGAGGGATACTATCTTGCATTATAACATACTGAAAATACTGATTTGTATTGTGCAGCAAAATGCCTCGTACCCCCAAATGTACCCCCAAAAAATTTTGCTGCCCATTTTTGCCCTGCTTATGGCATGGCCCCTGCATAACATCCGGGGGGATTTCCGGCAAGGGGAGAGGGCTTTTTTTGAGGTAGCACCCTGCTGCCATCACCGCAACCAACAGCCCACATGCCGGATCAGATCAACCCACCCCAATTTGGGGCGTCACAGTCCCGACGTTGGCTATCAAGGGTCGCACTTCATTTGCTACCCTTCCTGCCCGGCAGGGACAGCGTGCCACGTTTGCCCGAAAATCACCCGTATCAGCAGAGGTACATCAGTCCAAAAGAAGAGACCGGCAAGGGGAAAAGTTTTCTGTAAGTTGTTGAAATTGTGATACCTAGTATTTTACTATGAAATTGTGGAAAGCTTTGTTTTTGACTCCAGTTTTGCCGGAATGGGTAACAGTGCCGTAACACGATTGAAGGGGCATGGATGGGTATGGATACCGTATGCATAGGGTATCCTCTCTCCTTGCCGGTCATTGTCTCCCCCGGCCCCTGGCTGTCCGCCATGATCCCCGCCCGTCCTGAATTATCCCGGCTTGTCCCGAAATATCCCGACTGATCCGGGCAGGCCCCAAGCTGTCCGTGCTTGCCGGATGATTGCCCGTCATGGCCCGCAATGGCCCCGTAGAGCCTCGAAACAAAGAATGCCGGACGCTTCATAGCATCCGGCCAGTTGTTGCCCCCTAGGGCTGTCTCAGGGAGTCCATAGTTTGGACACCCCTTGACCTCTTGCGTTTGTTCCCCGCCATGCGGGCTGTTCACTTGGCACCAACATCAACTTTTCCCACCCACTCATGGGCTTGGCTTTTTCCTGTCCGTCCCGCGCTTCCGCTTGGGGCATTTTCCGTTGGCAGCGGAGCGCCGCTTGCCTTCCTCTGTCCTAGGCCCGGTGGAAAGCCCGCCATGCAGGCGGCACCGTCCATTGCTGTAAAGGTCTTTCCTCTTGCAGGGCGTCCCGGCCCTGGTCTTGGCGCCTCATGTTTGGCCCGGCAAGGTACGATGGGGCGGGGGCGGCGGTACCTCGTGCGCTTCTTGTGCCGCCCGAATGTCAAATGCTTCCGACTTGGTTCGAACCGCCTTGCCGTACATTCCGCCCCTCCTTTTTTGAGGTCAACACCGTTGACTTGTAGTTGACCTTGTTCTTGCGTCCGGGCCGTCTCCACGCTACAAGCCCTCTGTTGCTTGGCTTTCTTCCCCTGCGTTCGGTACGGCGCAAACTCCCGTTTGACGGGTAAGGGAGGTTGGCCGCATGAGACGCCTTGTGCTCTTGGCGCTGCTGACGCTCCTTTGTCTCCGGGCTTCGTCCCGGCTGTAGCTTAAAACAAAGGCCCCCGTCCGGCTGGCACCGGGCGAGGGCTGAAAACATACGGTAAGCCATGTAACAACAAGGGAACGCTCATGCGTCGTACCTGCCTGGGGAGTGTGCTACCACTTCCCAGGCACCTTTTTTATAGACGCTCCGGCAACGGAAGGCAAGGCCGCCCCCTATCCAAGCTCAAACTCTATTGGCTCAAGCTTAAACGGTCTGCCGATGCCCTGGGCTGCGGTGGCCCGTTTTGCCATCTCATAGACGGCTTCGGCGTCGGCCACGGCAAGCTGCCCCTCGCGTACCTTGTCCAGCAGAAAGACGGCCACGGGGCCAAGATCCTTGTCTCTTTCCGGCATGGGCATGTCCTTCAAGCACTCCAGCGGCGGCGCCACGGGCTTCACCTTGGGCATGGCCAGCGTCACCAGCAGCCGGGCCGCGTCCATGTCTCCACCTTCGGCGGCCTCTATCATCATGGGCAGGCCCCGCGCCTCCACCCATTGCCGGGCCTGTACAAGCAGGCTGTTTGAGCTCCCCCTTGGGCGGCCCGGCCCTCCATGACAGCCGGGGGCAAAACGCCCGCCGGAATCCCGGCCAGCGCCATTTTTCGCGGTATGTTTAACGCTGTCCATATTTGGCGGCCCTCCTGTTTTCCCGCGCACGCTGCCTGCGCGAGCGGCGGCGCTCCCTTTCTTGGCGAAGCAGGTCAATGGCGTTGACCACGGCCACAAGATCAGTGGAGAGGTTCCCCGCCTCAACCATGTCAGTTGCCAGCCACTCCAGGCGCTTAATGGCCACCGGCAAGGAGGTGACGGGAACCAACGTCACATTGTTGTCAACAGGGGAAGTAATGGCCACGGGATGCCGCATACCGAGGAACTCTTGCCCTTTCACAAATTCTATTCTCTTCATACTTGGTACTCCTTCTCATTTTGCGTTTTTCGCTGATTCGGCTTCGGCGGCAAGGCGGATTTCCCTCATTTGCGGGGTCTCCCGAATGCGGGCCGCCCACGCTAGTTTGCCGCCCCGCCGCCGTTCTTCGTATTTGGCACGCATGGCCTCGGCTTCTTTTGCTTGACGTATATTTTCAGCCCGATGCCGTTCCGCTTCCTGCTGAAAATACTGCCCGATATGGGCATTTTGTTCGGCCTCTTTCTGTTGCTCGCTTTGAGCAAGAACCCTCTCAACTTCCCCTGGACGATATTGCTGCCACCATTGTTTCATGGACATATGCAAAACTCCTTCACGTTGTTTTCTTTCTTGATACGACGCGCCACTCTTCACGATATTCACGCGACAAGCGGCTACCGCATTTCCGGCAATGAAAGTAACGTCGTATGACTCCACCATCATCGCCGTGCACCACCCCATAACAAAAAAATCTCCAGAGCCCGCCACAAACAGGGCATTTTTTGAAAAGCACACGTTGCCCCATGCGTTCAAAGCCCCTCATTTTTTTAGGTCAACACCGTTGACAAGCCGTTGACTTTTAAGCCGCGTCATGGGCTTTCACGATGGCGGCCAACCTCTTCCGGGCCCCCTCCAGGTATTGCCGGAGGAAAGACCATGTGCAGTATTCGGCGGCGGGGCGGCTTCCGGCAAAGAGGAAGGGGAGGCGGTAGCGCCCCATGAATGCCGCCACGCTCTGGCAGGCCGCATGCGGGTTCATCCTGCTGCGATACTGCCCCGCCGCCAGATCGGCCCAGCTCGCTTCAACCACCACGCAAAAGGCGTCCAGGGCGGCCCCTCTGGCAAGCTCACGTTCAAAACGTTCCCGTTCACGTCCCAGACAGGCCACCAGATCGGACAGCTCCTTGCGTTCCACAGCCACCTTGTCCGCCAGTCCGGCAAGGGAATAGTCGCCCACGCTCAGGGCTCCCACCTCCACCGTCACGCCTTCATAGCGCGGCCCCCGGAAGGGAAAGGGAGCCTGTTCCCTGCTATCCACAATCACGCGCACCGCCGCCCCCCTTTGGATGTATCAGGCACAGCCAGCCACACTTGCCGGGGCAGATGCTCCAGAGCCAGATCATGCAGCAGGGCCTTAATATTGTTCCGGGCATAGCGCAGGGCTGCCAGCTTCTCGGATCGCAGCAGGCCCGCCGCCGGCCACAGTACCAGCCCGTTTCCATCATCGGCAGGCAGGGCCCCCACCTTGTATGTTTCGTTCAGCTCGTGCAGCACAGGCCACGGGTGCCCTTGTGGCGGCTGCTCCCCCTGCCGTGTACATGAGGTTTTTTGAAGGTCCCGCCCCCTGTCATGAAGGGAGGCAAGCACCGCGTCGAACAGGCTTTCACTCATGGCCGCCCGCCCCCCGTTCCGTGTTCCATGCCGCCACCAGGAAGCGGGAGAACATCAATACGGATTCTCTCCCCAGCAGGTAGCACCGCCACCCGCCGCGAACCATCCGCCTGACGATGGGCCTGATCCGCCGCCCGCCAAGCATCTTTTCCGGCAAGGTGAGTGTGTGCCGTGTGCCGTTGGGGTCCAGCCACTCCATAGCCAGCGCCCTGCCGTCCCCTGCTGCATCGTCCACCACCTTCACTATGAGGGGTGCCCCCAGCAGCGTTGCCTCTTCCTTGCCGGTCGCCAGCACCTCCACCCTGTACAGCCCGGCCCGCTCCCCCTCGTGGATGATGCGGAAAAACTCCTGCCCCGGATATATGGTATCGCTCATGGTCTCCATGTCCGTGCCTCCTTCGGTACATCCCTTTCAGTCCTGCCCTTACCTAGACCGTTTTGAAGGTGTAAAAGGTGTAAAGGTGTAAGAACCGTTGGTACTCAAGGCTTTGCGGCTTACACCTTTGGCTTTACACCTTTTTTGAAGGTGTAAAGGTGTAAGCAAGGTGTAAGTAGGGTATTTGCCCGCAAACACTTATGGATGTAGGATTTTTCACCTTTACACGTCTTACACGCCGGAAAACGGCGGGGCAGGTTTACACATCCTCGTTTTCTCGATCTTCCGGCAAGGTGACAGCGTAGACGCGCCGCTGTCCCATATCAGGAAGCGTACAGACAGCGGAGTTTTTGTT
>ERZ824598.3124-NODE-3124-length-15091-cov-5.397180_pt1 | contig 15091 bp, 15 predicted proteins | sample MGYA00519934_ERZ824598 | MGnify/ENA primary metagenome ERZ824598 (study PRJEB31778, sample SAMEA3449177) | human gut metagenome | biome: human gut; feature: human-associated habitat; material: faeces | place: United Kingdom | collected 2010/2012 ...
AGCACCGGATTGTGGTTCCGGGTGTCGAGGGTTCGAGTCCCTTTACCCACCCCACTGAATATCAGGGATTGGGAGCGATCCCAATCCCTGATTCTTTTTCCACACAGGGGTGTAGCCAAGTGGTAAGGCAAGGGACTTTGACTCCCTCATCCGCTGGTTCGAGTCCAGCCATCCCTGCCACGCCTTTCCGGATGGCCCCATCCTTCCTGATATGTGTCACGCTCCGTTAGCTCAGTCGGTAGAGCACCTGCCTTTTAAGCAGGGTGTCCGGGGTTCGAATCCCCGACGGGGCACCAAAAACTGACCCCCGTATCCGCGATGGATACGGGGGCTTTTTGCGTCGCATCATCCCGCCGGGGATGGCCCGGTCGCCTTTCCGTGGTCGCACAGGTCCCGCAGGGTGCAGCCGGCGCAGTCGGGCCGCCGGGCCACGCACACCGCCCGGCCATGGAGCACCATCCGGTGGCAGAAATTGCTGGACTCCTCCGGCGAGATGCAGGCCCGCAGCTGCTGCTCCACCTTCAGGGGGTCCTTGGACCCGTCCGTCAGCCCCAGCAGGCCGGTGATCCGGATGCAGTGGGTGTCGCAGACGTAGCCCGCCTGGCCGTACACGTCCCCCAGGATCAGGTTGGCGGTCTTGCGGCCCACGCCGGGCAGCCGCAACAGGTCCTCCATATTGTCCGGCACCCGGCCGCCGAAATCCGACAGCAACATCTGCGCCGAGGCCACGATATCCCGGGCCTTGGCCCGCCAGAAGCCGCAGGAGCGGACGTATTCCCCCACCTCCTCCGGGCTGGCGGCGGCAAAGGCCTCCAGGGTGGGAAACCGGGCAAACAGCGCCGGGGTCACCTGGTTCACCCGGGCGTCGGTGCACTGGGCCGCCAGGCGCACGGAAAACAGCAGCTCATAGTCCTTTCCATAGTCCAGGGAACACGCCGCGTCTGGATACAGCTCCTTCAGCCGCCGGATGATGGCGGCCACCTCCTGGGGAGATTTCATAACAGATCACCTCGCCCCTATTGTACCAGACCCCCGGGAAAAATGCAAATCAGGGGTGCAAAAGCCGCCGGAGTGTGGTATAATACCTGAGAATTTCCCCGGCAGGGGCCTTGCGCCCCGGGCCACACGAAAGGAGGCTGCCGCCATGCGGCCATTGGCAGACGAAATACGGCCCCAGACCCTGGATCAGGTGGCGGGACAGAAGCACCTGTTGGGCCCTGGCGCCCTGCTGCGGCGGCTCATCGAGGGCGGGACCTCCGCCAATATGATCTTCTACGGCCCCTCCGGCACCGGCAAAACCACCATCGCCTCCATCATCGCCAAGCGCACGGAGAAGGCCCTGTATCACCTGAACGCCACCACGGCGTCCCTGCAGGACGTGAAGGCCATCATCGCGGACGTGGACACCATGCTGGCCCCCAACGGGGTGCTGCTGTACCTGGACGAGATCCAGTATTTCAACAAAAAGCAGCAGCAGAGCCTGCTGGAGTTCATGGAAAACGGCAAGATCACCCTCATCGCCTCCACCACGGAGAATCCCTATTTCTATGTGTACAACGCCCTGCTGTCCCGCAGCACGGTGTTCGAGTTCAAGGCCCTGACGGCGGAGGAGACTCTGCCCGCCGTGGAGCGGGCCCTGGACATTGTCCGCCGCCGCAGCCCCCTGCCCCTGACCTGGGAGGAGGAGGTGCCGGGGCTTATCGCCGCCGGGTGCGGCGGCGACGTGCGCAAGGCCGTCAACGCCGTGGAGCTGCTGGACCAGGCCGCCCGGCCGGTGGACGGAGGTCTGCGCATCACGGCGGCGGACGCCGCCCAGGCGGCCCAACGCAGCGCCATGCGCTATGACCGGGAGGGGGACGAGCATTACGACCTGCTGTCCGCCTTGCAGAAGTCCATCCGGGGCTCCGACCCGGACGCGGCGGTGTACTACCTGGGCCGGCTGCTGGAGGCCGGGGACCTGCTGTCCCCCTGCCGCCGGCTGCTGGTCATGGCCGCCGAGGATGTGGGTCTGGCTTATCCCCAGGCCATGGCCATCACCAAGGCCTGTGTGGACGCCGCCCGAGAGCTGGGCCTGCCGGAGGGGCGGCTGCCTCTGGCGGAGGCCGCCATCCTGCTGGCCACGGCGCCCAAGTCCAACTCCGCCTACAACGCCATCAATGCCGCCATGCGCGACATTCAAAAGGGGAGGGTGGGCCAGGTGCCCCGGCACCTGCAGAACGTACACGCCGACAGCACCGGCAGCGGCAAGGCCCCGGCCTATCGCTATCCCCACGACTATCCCCACCACTATGTGGCCCAGCGGTACCTGCCGGAGGCCCTGGGGGACGTGACCTATTACCAATACGGCGACAACAAGACCGAACAGGCCGCCCGGCGGTACTGGGAGGACATCAAGAAATCATAGACCGGAAAGGCGGGCAGCCAATGGACCTGAAGCTCCATGATATCGTTGAACTGAAAAAGGACCACCCCTGCGGCAGCCGCCGGTGGGAGGTGCTGCGGGTGGGGATGGACATCCGCCTGCGGTGCACCGGCTGCGGCCACGAGGTGCTGGCCCCCCGGCGCAAGGTGGAAAAAAGCATCAAGCGTGTGATTCCAAAGGAGGAAACCCCATGAAAAAGCAAAACTGGACCCGTTATGTGGCCATGGGCGTGGCCCTTTTGATGGCCATTGTCATGATCCTGGGCCTGATCCTGCCGTATGTCGGCCTGTAAGGGGGCTGCGGCATGAAGCACTGCATTCTGGCCCGGTTCCGGGCCGATGCCGGGGACTGGCGGGCATATCTGCCGGAGATCCGGGAGATTTTCTCCGCGGCCGGGGACATTCCCGGCGTCCGGGGCGCGGAGGTATTCCCCAACTGCGTGGACCGGGAGAACCGGTATCACGTTCTGATCCGTCTGGCCATGGACCCGGCGGCCCTGGCGGCCTACGACGTGTCCCCCATGCACCACCGGTGGAAGGACCGCTTCGGCCCTCTGCTGGAAAAGAAGGCCATTTTCGATTTTGAGGAATAGAAGATCAGCTTCGGAGGTCAGAGAGAACAGAAATGAACCTTGCGGAAAAAATCGGGCGGAGGGACTGCTGGCGGCGGTGATCATCGCACGGAGCACCTCCTTTGTGTTCAACAAACTGGGCCTGGTATGCACCGGGTTCGGCTATACCCTGCAGCCGGTGGCCCAGAGCGGCACCACCGCCCAGCGGGCGGGGCTGCTGTGCGCCCTGAGTCCGGCCTTTGCCAACGTGTTCGGGGCGGTGCCGCTGCATGAGCGCATCACCGGACTGGGGGCCTTGGGCATGGCCCTGATCCTGGGCAGCATCCTGCTGCCTCATCTGCTGCCCGCCGGGAAGAAAACGGCCCCGGCTGCCAATAAGGAGTAAATAACATGAAATATCAGGCGATTCTATTTGACATGGACGGAACACTGCTGGACACCCTGACGGATATGCAGGCGGCGGTGAACCACATCCTGGAGAAATACGGCTGCCCTACCCGGACCTTAGAGGAGGTGCGCCGGTTTGTGGGCAACGGCGCAGGGCCCCTGATCCATCGGGCCCTGCCCCAGGGGGTGGACCCGGACCGGGAGGCGGAAATTCTGGCGGACTACCGGGCCTATTACCAGGCCCACAACTGCGTGGAGACCCGGCCCTATGACGGCATCGGGCCGCTGCTGGAGCGGCTGCGGCAGGAGGGGGTGCGGACGGCGGTGGTGTCCAACAAGCCGGACCAGACCACCCGGACCCTGGCGGCCCGGTTCTTCCCGGAGCTGGACGGGGCCATGGGCCAGCGGGAGGGCATCGCCCCCAAGCCCGCCCCGGATATGGTCCGGGCGGCCCTGGCCCGGCTTCACGCGGCCCCGGAGGAGACTCTCTATGTGGGCGACAGCGAGGTGGACGTGGACACCGCCCGGAACGCCGGGCTGGACATGATCGGCGTGGCCTGGGGATTCCGGGGCCGGGCGGCTCTGGAGGCCGCAGGCGCGCCCCTGGTGGCGGACACCCCGGAACAGCTCCTGGACATGCTGCTGGCATAATAAGCGGATCAGAACGGCGGGGCCTCCAGGCCCCGCCGAAAAACTGCCGATTTCGGCAGATTTGCAGCTTCTTGTGGGAGGAACCCCGCAATTTTGTGCAGTTTATTTTGAAAACGTCTTGCATTTTCCCCTGGGCAATGGTATAGTATCCCCAGGAGTTAAACGACTCTAATTAAAGTCATCAAACCATAGGAGGTAACAACATGAAGAATTTCGGTCTGTTCGCCGCCGGTGTGCTGTTCGGCACCGCCGGCATCAAGGTCCTGTCCAGCAAGGACGCCAAGAAGGTCTATACCCACACCACCGCCGCCGTGCTGCGGGCCAAGGACAGCGTCATGGAGACCGTCACCACCGTCCGGGAGAACGCGGAGGATATCTATGCCGACGCCAAGGCCATCAACCAGCAGCGGGCCCACCAGGAGGCCGACGCCGTGATCGAGGATGCTTCCGAGGCGGAATAAGCCATGAAATGCAGCATTCTCCATGAGTCCGCCGGACGGCTACGGGTCCGCCTGCACTGCCCCGCCATGACCCTGCGCCAGGCGGACGTTCTGGAATACTATCTGCGGGCGGTGGACGGCGTCACAGAGGTGAAGGTCTATGACCGGACCCGGGACGCGGTGGTCTGCTTCGCCTGCGGCCGGGGGGACGTCATCGCCTCCCTGGCCGCCTTTTCCTTCCCCCGGGCGGAGGCCATGGACCTGGTGCCGGAGCACACCTCCCGGGCCCTGAACCGGGAGTTTGAGGACAAGCTCATCATGACCGTGGCCCGCCGCATGGTCTCCCGGCTGTTCCTTCCGGCGCCGGTGACCACGGCGCTGGCCGTCATCCGGTCGGTGAAGTACATCCGGGAGGGGCTTTCGGCCCTGTGGCATGGCCGCCTGTCCGTGGCCGTGCTGGACGCCACCGCCGTCACCGTGTCCATGGCCCGGGGCGATTTCGCCACCGCCGGGTCCGTGATGTTCATGCTGCGGCTGGGGGAGATCCTGGAGGAATGGACCCACAAGAAGTCCGTGGCCGATCTGGCCGGGGCCATGTCCCTGCACGTGGACCAGGTCTGGCTCCAGGCCGGCGGCACCGAGGTGCTGACCCCCATCGACGCCGTCCGGGCCGGGGACCGCATCGTCATCCGCACCGGCAGCGTGATTCCCCTGGACGGTCGGGTGTCCGATGGCGAGGCCATGGTGAACCAGTCCTCCATGACCGGCGAGTCCATGCCCGTGGCCAAGCGGCCCGGCAGCTATGTATACGCCGGGACCGTGGTGGAGGAGGGCCAGTGCGTGGTCTGCGTGGAAAAGGCCTCCGGCGGCGGGCGGTATGACCGCATCGTCCGCATGATCGAGGAGTCCGAAAAGCTGAAATCCACCGCCGAGGACCGGGCCTCCCGGCTGGCGGACCTCCTGGTGCCCTATACTCTGGGCGGCACGGCGCTGACGTACCTGCTGACCCGGAATGTCACCAAGACCCTGTCGGTGCTGATGGTGGACTTCTCCTGCGCCCTGAAGCTGGCCATCCCCATTGCGGTGCTGTCCGCCATGCGGGAGTGCAGCGGGCACCATATCTCCGTCAAGGGCGGCCGGTTCATGGAGGCCGTGGCCCAGGCGGACACCATCGTTTTCGACAAGACCGGCACCCTGACCTATGCCACCCCCAGGGTGGCGGAGATCGTGCCCTTCGGCGGACGTGACCCCCAGGAGATGCTGCGGCTGGCCGCCTGCCTGGAGGAGCACTATCCCCACTCCATGGCCAACGCCGTGGTAGAGGAGGCCCGGGCCCGGGGCCTGTCCCACGAGGAGTACCACTCCCAGGTGCAGTATGTGGTGGCCCACGGCATCTCCAGCATGGTGGAGGGGGAAAAGGTCCTCATCGGCAGCGCCCACTTCGTGTTCGAGGACGAGGGCTGCCGGGTGCCGGAGGGGGAGGACGAGAAGTTCCGGGCCCTCTCCCCTGCCTATTCCCACCTGTACCTGTGCATCGCCGGGGAGCTGGCCGCCGTGATCTGCATCCACGATCCCCTGCGCCGGGAGGCCCGGGACGCCGTGGCCGCCCTTCATGCCTGCGGCATCGGCAAGGTGGTGATGATGACCGGCGACAACCGCCAGACCGCCCAGGCCGTGGCCCGGGAGGTGGGGGTGGACGCCGTGTATGCCGAGGTACTGCCGGAGGACAAGGCCGCCTTCATCCGCAGTGAGAAGGCCGCCGGACGCACCGTCATCATGGTGGGCGACGGGGTCAACGATTCCCCCGCCCTGTCCGAGGCCGACGCAGGCGTGGCCATCTCCACCGGCGCGGCCATTGCCCGGGAGATCGCCGACATCACCATCGCCTCGGAGGATCTGTCTGAGCTGGTGACCCTGCGCCGGCTGAGCCAGGCCCTGATGGCCCGGATCCACCGGAACTACCGGTTCATCGTGGGCTTCAACCTGTCGCTGATCCTGCTGGGCGTGGCGGGCATTCTGCCGCCCACCACCTCCGCCCTGCTGCACAATATGTCCACCCTGGGCATCAGCCTGAAAAGCATGACGGACCTGCAACCGGATCAACCCCAATAAAACAAGCACCGGAACCGGGGGTAAGCCCCCGATTCCGGTGCATTTTCTTATAGCTTTGGCGCCTGTTTCATGGACAGGCTGATGCGGTGCTTCTTTTCGTCCACCTCCAGGACCGTCACCTTTACCACGTCTCCCACGGACACCACCTCCGACGGGTGGCGGATGAACTTGTTGCAGACCTGGGAGATGTGGACCAGGCCATCCTGGTGGACGCCGATGTCCACGAACACGCCGAAATCCACCACATTGCGGACGGTACCCGTCAGCATCATGCCGGGGGCCAGGTCCTTAATGTCCAGCACGTCCGTCCGCAGAATGGGGGCAGGCAGGTCGTCCCGGACGTCCCGGCCGGGCTTGGCCAGCTCCGCCGCCACGTCCTGCAGGGTGGGAACGCCTACGTTCAGCCGGGCGGCGGTCTCCTCCCAGCCCAGGGCCTTCACCTTCTGGGGCAGGTCCGCCAGCCTCCCGGCGGACACATCCGCCAGCGTATAGCCGCACAGGGCCAGCAGTCCCTCCGCGGCGGCGTAGCTCTCCGGATGGACGCCGGTGTTGTCCAGCACAGACTTGCTCTCCGGCACCCGCAGGAAGCCCGCCGACTGCTGGAAGGCCTTGGGCCCCAGCTTGGGCACCTTCAGAAGCTGACGGCGGCCGGTGAAGGCGCCGTTTTCCTCCCGGTATTTCACGATATTTTTGGCGGTGGCGGCGTTCAGGCCGGACACCCGGCCCAGCAGGCTGGCGGAGGCGGTGTTCACGTCCACGCCCACGGCGTTGACGCAGTCCTCCACCACCCCGGACAGCGTCTCGTCCAGCCGCTTCTGGGGCATATCGTGCTGATACTGGCCCACGCCGATGGCCTTGGGGTCGATCTTCACCAGCTCGGCCAGGGGGTCCTGCATCCGCCGGGCAATGGACACGGCGCTGCGGAGATTCACGTCATACTCCGGGAACTCCTCCGCCGCCAGCTTGCTGGCGGAGTATACGGAGGCCCCGGCCTCGTTGACCATCATATAGCTGACGCCGCCGCCCAGGGCGCGGATCATCTCCACCGCCATCTGCTCGGTTTCCCGGCTGGCGGTGCCGTTGCCGATGGCAATGTGGGTGACGCCGTGGCGGCGGACCAGGCGGGACAGCCGGTCGATGGCCTCCTGCCTCTGGCGGGGACCGTAGGTGGGGTACACCACGGCGGTGTCCAGCACCCGGCCGGTGCCGTCGATGACCGCCACCTTGCAGCCGTGGGCATAGCCGGGGTCCAGGCCCATGGTGACGTGACCCTTTACCGGGGGCTGCATCAGCAGGGGCTTCAGGTTCAGACCGAAGTTGGCGATAGCCCCCTCGCAGGCGGAGGCGGTGAGATCGGACCGGGCCTCCCGCTCCAGGGAGGGGTAGATCAGCCGGTCATAGGCATCCTCACAGGCGGCCTTGATAAACTCCATAGCCCGGGACCCGGGTCGCACCACCGCCCGGCGCAGAGTCATCAGACCCAGCTCCCGGTCCAGCAGCACGGTGACGGAGAGGACGCCCTCCTTTTCGCCCCGGTTGATGGCCAGGACCTGGTGCCCGGCCAGCTTGGCGATGGGCTGGTCAAAGTCGTAATACAGCCGGTAAACGGTGTCCTCCTCCGTGGCGGCCAGACTCCGCAGATGTCCCTGGCGGCGCAGCAGCTCCCGCAGGGTCTTGCGGATGGCGGCATCGTCCGACAGCAGCTCTGCTACGATGTCGTTGGCCCCCTGGAGGGCGTCGGCCAGAGTCTCCACCCCTTTCTCCGGGTCCACATAGTCCCGGGCAGCCTCCTCCGGAGCCGGGCAGTCCCGGCCCTGGTCCAGCAGCAGAAGGGCCAGGGGCTCCAGGCCCTTCTCCCGGGCCACCGTGGCCCGGGTGCGGCGCTTCTGTTTATAGGGGCGGTACAGGTCCTCCACCTCCGCCAGGGTGGCGGCGGTGTCGATGGCGGCGGACAGCTCGTCGGTGAGCTTCCCCTGGCCGTCGATGGCGTTTTTCACCTCCTGGCGGCGCTGGTTCAGGTTCCGCAGATAGTTCAGCCGGTCCTCCAGGGTCCGCAGGGCGGTGTCGTCCATGCTGCCGTGCAGCTCCTTGCGGTAGCGGGCGATAAAGGGAATGGTGTTGCCCTGGTCCAGCAGGTCGATGACGTTCTGCACATGGGCCAGGGGCTTGTCCAGCTCCCGGGCCAGAATTTCGGCAATGGTGGGCATAAAATACTCCTTTCTTCCGGGGAAAAACCGGGACGGATGACGATCCGTCCCGGTTTTTTCACTTGTGATACAGGCGCTTGATCTCGTACCGGGGCTCGCAACTGACGTGGATGCCCAGGCGCTTATAGAGCTTCTCGTCCTCCTCGGAGATAATGACGGAGAAGTGGGCGTCACAGCCCTGCAGCTCGTCCAGCTTTTTCAGCACCCGCTCCGCCAGGGGGTTGGTGACGGCGGAGATGGACAGGGCGATGAGCACCTCGTCGGAGTGCAGCCGGGGGTTCCGGTGGCCCAGGTGGGAAATTTTCATATCGCTGATGGGAGCGATGATGGACGACGGCAGCAGGTCCAGCTCCTTGTCGATGCCCGCCAGGGCCTTGATGGCATTCAGCAGCAGCGCCGCCGAGGGCCCCAGCAGGGAGCTGTTCTTTCCGGTGACCACCCGGCCGTCCGGCAGGACCATGGCCCCGGCGGGGGCGGCGGTCTCCTCCGCCTTTTTCAGGCAGGCCGCCACGGCGGGACAAATATCCGGCGTGACCCCGGCCTGCTGCATGATGATCTCCAGCTTGCGCACCACATCGTCGTCGCACTTGCCCCGGACCCGGTCCACCATCCCGGCATAGTACCGGCGGAGAATCTCCATCCGGGAGGCCTCCTGGCACACCGCGTCGTCCACGATGGCAAAGCCCGCCATGTTCACGCCCATGTCCGTGGGGGATTTGTAGGGAGACGCGCCCTGAATGCGCTGGAACATGGCGTTGAGCACCGGGAAAATCTCCACATCCCGGTTGTAGTTCACGGTGGTCTTGCCGTAGGCCTCCAGGTGGAAGGGGTCGATCATGTTCACATCGTTCAGGTCCGCCGTGGCCGCCTCATAGGCCAGGTTCACCGGGTGCTTCAAAGGCAGATTCCAGATGGGGAACGTCTCATACTTGGCGTAGCCCGCCCGGACGCCCCGCTTGTTCTCGTGATACAGCTGGCTCAGGCAGGTGGCCATTTTGCCGCTGCCGGGGCCGGGAGCCGTCACCACCACGATGGGGCGGGTGGTTTCGATATAGTCGTTTTTGCCCAGGCCGTCATCGGACACGATGTGGGCCACGTCCGAGGGGTATCCGGCAATGGGATAGTGGCGATAGCTCCGGACGCCCAGAGCCGTCAGCCGCTTGATAAAGGCGTCCGCCGCCGGCTGCCCGGCGTACTGGGTGATGACCACGGAGCCCACATAGAACCCCAGGCCCCGGAACACGTCCATCAGCCGCAACACGTCCTCGTCATAGCCGATGCCCAGGTCGCCGCGGATCTTCTTCTTTTCGATGTCTCCGGCGCAGATGGCCACCACGATCTCCACCTCGTCCCGGATGGAGGCCAGCATCCGGATCTTGCTGTCCGGCTGGAACCCCGGCAGCACCCGGGAGGCGTGGTAATCGTCGAACAGCTTGCCGCCGAACTCGATATACAGCTTGTCGCCGAATTGCTCCCGCCGGGCCCGGATGTGCTGGGCCTGGAGGGCCAGGTATTTGTCGTTATCAAAACCGATTTTCATATGTGCTCCCTCTTTCCGGTAATTGCTTCAACCCAACTATTATACACGACCGCGCCCGGGGAGAAAAGGCCTTTTTGCATTTTCCCCTCCGGCAAATTTGCCGGTTTTCGGGGCGGGATTTTGGGCGAAACGCGCCGTTGCGTTTTGCCCCCGGCGGGGGTATACTGAAAGGTACACCACACATGCAGGAGGATGCACACCATGCGCTTTCAGGTTTTGCTGAAAAAGGAAAACGTTCCGGGGACCAATTTCTTCCCCTTTTTCGAGACCGACGACATCCACGAGGCCAAGGACTTCGCCATGCGCCTGGCCTTTGAGGAGTTCAACCTGGTGAAGGTCATGGACACCAAGCGCCAGGAGCTGGTGCGGGACTTTGACGCCGCCATCTATCGGGAGTAACGCTCTCAGGAAAAAACGTGCCCTGTGCGGAAGGAATTCCGCACAGGGCGTTTTTTTAATAGCCCCGCTTCTGGTCCACCCGGTGCTCCAGAGGACGGCCGGCGGCGTAGTTTTCCAGATCCCGGCAAAACATGTCCACGTTTATGTCGCAGGTGTAGCCCAGGGACATATTCCCCGAAATGTGGGGCGTCAGCAGCAGGTTCCGGGTGCTCCACAGGGGGTGCTCCCTGGGCAGCGGCTCCGGCACCACCACGTCCAGGGCCGCCCCGGCGATGCGCCCGGCGTTCAGGGCCTCCATCAGGGCCTCCTGATCGATGGCGGTGCCCCGGCCCACGTTCACCACAATGGCGTCCCGGGGCAGCAGGGCAATGCGCTCCCGGCTGAGGATGCCTACGGTGTCCGCCACCGACGGCAGAGCCATCACCAGGATCTCCGTCTCCGGCAGCACCTGGTCCAGCTGCTCCTGGGGCAGCATCCGGTCATAGGCGGGATCCGGGTTCCGGCCGCTGCGGGACACGCCGCAGATGTGCCCCGCTCCCAGGGCCTTGGCCCGCCGGGCGAAATTGGTGCCGATGTCCCCGGCTCCCAGCACCGTGATGCGGCTGCCGTAAATGGACCGCATAGGCAGCTCCGACACCCATTCCCGCCGCCGGACGATGTCCTGGAACTCCGGCATCCGCCGCAGCAGCATCAGCGTCACCATGAGGATGTGCTCGCTGATGGTGAGGCCGTAGGCTCCGGAGGAGTTGGACAGCACCACGTCGGGGCTGGCGTACAGGCTGTCGTCGGACAGCTGGTCCACCCCGGCGAAGCCGCAGCAGTACCACTTCAGCCCCGTGGCCCGCTTCAGGTCCTGGGGATTGCACCAGCCATAGATGATCTCATACTGCTCCAGACCCTGGGCCGGGGCCGCGCCCCGCCCGTAAAAATCCACCGCAAAGCCGCATTTTTCCGCCGTATCCAGCACCTTTTTCCGGTGCTCCGGCGTCAGGAAGTCCTCCATCACCGCGATTTTTCTCATTTGCCGTATACCTCCCATATTTTTTCCGCGCAGCGCATGCCGTCCGCAGCGGCGGACAGAATGCCTCCGGCATAGCCCGCTCCCTCGCCGCAGGGGTACAGCCCCCGGACATTGCACTGGCCGTTATCATCTCTTATAATCCGCACCGGCGACGACGACCGGGTCTCCACCGCCGTCAGCACGGCGTCCCCCTGTGCATAGCCCCGGACCCTTCCCTCCAGCATCGGCAGCGCCAGGGCCATGGTCTGCCATACGAACTCCGGCAGACACTGCCGCAGGTCCGTCCACCGGACCCCGGGCCGATAGCTGGGGATCACCCGTCCCGGTCCCGTGGAGGGCCGCCCGGCCAGAAAATCCTCCACCCGCTGGCAGGGAGCCGCATAGCCTCCGCCGCCCAGGCGAAAGGCCGCCTCCTCCAGCCGCCGCTGGAAGGCGATGCCCGCCAGGGGGTGGCTGCTGCAGAAGTCCGCCGGGGTCACGTTCACCAGCAGGCCGCCGTTGATGTTCTCCCGGTCCCGGGCATATTCGCTCATGCCGTTAGTGACCACCCGGCCCTCCTCCGACGCGGCGGCCACCACCTGCCCTCCCGGGCAGACGCAGAAGGAGAAGGCGCTGCGCCCGTTTTCCGGGTGGCACGACAGCTTATAGCCGGCGGCGGGCAGGCACGGATGCCCGGCGAACCTCCGGTACTGCGCCGCGTCCATATCCGCCTGCCGGTGCTCGATGCGCACCCCCACGGCAAAGGGCTTCTGCTCCATCCGCACCCCGGCGGCGTGGAGCATTTCAAAGGTATCCCGGGCGCTGTGGCCCAGGGCCAGCACCGCCTGCCGGGCCGGCAGCACATAGCCCCCCTCCGGCGACGACACCTCCAGCCCCTCCAAGGCTCCGTCCCGGACCCGCAGTCCGGTGACCCGGTGGCCGAACCGCACCTGGGCCCCCAGGTCCAGCAGCTGCCGCCGCAGGTTCACCAGGGTCACATGGAGCATATCCGTGCCCACATGGGGCTTGGCGTCCACCAGGATGCTCTCCGGCGCGCCGCAGGCCGCCAGCTGCTCCAGGATCCACCGGTGCCGGATGTCCCGGGTGCCGGTGTTCAGCTTTCCGTCGGAAAAGGCCCCGGCGCCGCCCTCGCCGAACTGTACGTTGGACTCCGGGTCCAGCACTCCGGTGCGCCAGAAGGACGCCACGTCCCGCTGCCGGGTCACGGCGTCCTGCCCCCGCTCCAGCACGATGGGCCGCAGGCCGCACCGGGCCAGAACAAGGGCCGCAAACAAACCCCCCGGACCGGCCCCGATGACCACCGGCGGCGTCTCGGGGGCCGCCAGGGCCTCCGGCAGCCGGTACACCTCCGGCGCATACGGCGTTACCCGCCGGTCCCGGACCCGCCGCAGTGCGGCCTTCTCCTGCCGCAGGATCACCGCCGCCGTATAGACAAAGTGCAGCTCCTCCCGGGCGTCGATGGCCCGGCGCAGCACCTGAAGGGACAGAATGTCCCCCTCCGGCACCCGCAGCAGCCGGGCGGCCTTGCCCCGCAGCAGCTGCTCATCCTGCCCCGGAGCCAGCTTCAGCCCCTCGATCCTGACCATGGGCTTCCGCCCCCTTTCTTCATAGAATGTTCAAATTTTTCCGCCGTTTCTTAAAGCTTCGCTTAAGGTTTCCGCGTATACTATAAACCATCGAAAGGAAAACCACAGCGGCGGCGGAGCATGATACTACATCATACCACATTCCGCCCCGCCCGACAATAGGAGGTTCGCAGTTATGTATAACGGTGTCAACGACGAGAACAATCAGGGCGCTTTCAACGATGAAAACAGCTTGTATCATTACAGCTATTCCAAGGACCGGGACCCTCAGCCCGGACAGCCCGACCCCAGCCAGACCAGCTGGCAGCCGGCGTCCCGGCCGGAGGATCCGGTCTCCCCGGAGGAGCCTGTGGCCTACACCACCGGCACCTGCCAGGATGACCCCCAGCCCCCCAAGCCGGAAAAGGGCTCCTTCTGGAAAAAGACCGGCACCAAGGTCACGGCTCTGGTTCTGTGCTGCGCCCTGATCGGCGGCCTGTGCGGCTTCGGCGGCGCGGCCCTGGCCCGCCGGGGCGGCAAGGCCACCATTCAGGAGTCCGGCCGCACGGCTTCCGCCGTCAGCGTCAAATCCGTGGACGGCCAGACGCTGATGAGTCCCGCCGAGGTGTACGCCGCCACGGTGAACAGCGTGGTATCCATCAACTGCTCCGCCGTGTCCACCAACATCTTCGGCCAGCGGGTGCAGTCCGCTTCCTCCGGCAGCGGCTTCGTCATCACCCAGGACGGCTATATCGTCACCAACCAGCACGTGGTGTCCGGCGCCAGCAGCGTCAACGTCACCCTGTATAACGGCGATACCTATCCCGCCACTGTAGTGGGCGGCGACAGTGACTACGATGTGGCTGTGCTGAAGATCGAGGCCACCGGCCTCCAGGCCGTGACCCTGGGCAAGAGCGCCGACGTCAACGTGGGCGACACGGTGATGGCCATCGGCAATCCCCTGGGCGAGCTGACCTTCTCCATGAGCCAGGGCATCGTGTCCTGCTGCGACCGGGCCATCAACGTGGACGGCACCCCCTTCAACATGATCCAGGTGGACGCCTCCATCAATCCCGGCAACTCCGGCGGCCCCCTGATGAACCTGTACGGTGAGGTAGTGGGCATTGTGTCCGCCAAGTATTCCAGCTATTCCGACACCACGGTGGAAGGCATCGGCTTTGCCATCCCCATCAGCGATGTCCAGACCATCATCACCGACATCATGGAAAACGGCCAGGTCACCGATAAGGCCTACATGGCCATCAAGGCCGGCAGTATGACCGAGCAGATGGCCGCCCAGTACAACATCGACGTGACCCAGGGTGTGTTCGTCTACGCCGTGGAAAAGGGCGGCGCCGGTGAAAAGGCGGGCCTGCAGCTGGGCGACGTCATCACCAAGCTCAACGACACGGACATCACCTCCATGAGCGACCTGTCTATGGCCAAGAAGAGCTATAAGGCCGGCGACACCGTCACCCTTACCGTGTGGCGCGGCGGCCAGGAGATTACCCTGAGCCTGACCTTCGACCAGCAGCCTCAGACCACCGGCACCGAGGACGATTCCTCCAACCAGAACCAGGGTCAGCAGGATTCCTACGGCGACCTGTACGACTACTTCTTCGGCCGGGGCAACAGCGGCCGCGGCAACTAATACGGATTGCCGATTATAAATTTAATCGACAATCCCGTGCGCTGCGCGCACGCACAGTGTGCCAGGGCATGCTGTGACGTCTCATACAAAACCTGACGCACCTTCGGTGCTATAAAAAGCTTTTC
>ERZ824598.3127-NODE-3127-length-15085-cov-7.754158_pt1 | contig 15085 bp, 7 predicted proteins | sample MGYA00519934_ERZ824598 | MGnify/ENA primary metagenome ERZ824598 (study PRJEB31778, sample SAMEA3449177) | human gut metagenome | biome: human gut; feature: human-associated habitat; material: faeces | place: United Kingdom | collected 2010/2012 ...
ATCACCGAAACCTATGACCAGCGGCAGCTGACCGCTGATGACTTCCTGTTCCGCCGTCAAGGAGCGCAGCTCCCCATGACGCCCACCACCTTCACCTACCGCTTCAAGCTGATCCTCAAGAAGAACGGCCTGCCGCAGGAGCTGAATGTCCATTCCCTCCGCCACACCGCCGCCAGTCTGATGATCGCGGGCGGTACGGATGTGGCCACGGTAGCGGGCATCCTCGGCCACAGCCAGCCCTCTACCACGCTGGACATCTACACCCACGCCTTTGACAAGAACAAAAAGGCCGCCAGCGCGGGACTGCAAGAGATGCTGGAGATTTGAATCACACATCCGCACACATATATCGAAGCTCACAAAACTGCATGGTTGAGATTGTTACATCTTCATGCTATAATTGATAAAATACCACACATTACCACTCCCATTCGTGCTTTGATTAATGTGTAAGGTGGGTGGATATTATGCGCATGAGCGAAGCAGAGTTTCTGAACCGATTGAACAAGGCATTCCCGGAGAAGGTGATATTTGCTGAACAATCTCGCCTTAGCGAATATTTGTCGTTGTTTGTGGAAATCCGCAGATACGCAAGAGGTGCTGGTGTATCATCTGTTCAATGGCTTACCGGCAGAGGCTTTATTTGGAAAGAAACAGGGTATATCGAACCCGATATGCACAGTGGAGATACATGCGGACCGTCTCCCGATTATACAGCTTTTGAACTGGCCGACTATGTGTTTCGAACCTATCCATTAGCCGGAGAGTACCAGTTGACCGATGCGGAAGACGCACTGCTCTATCAATCCGCAAGCGAAACCGTCAAGAAAGTGTTGATAGATGGAGGACGCACTTCCGTAAGAGAGGACGCTGTACTCGTACTTGAAACAATAAACCTGTTGAAGGGTTGGTCCTCAGAATTAGCAGATGAGGAGACTTCCGGGTCTCTTTGGAATTATATTTTCCTTCAATACGGATTTAATCCGGAAAATTCTGAGGCCGCAGCCAATAGATTATATAATTATTTCAGAGGTGCAATCAAAGGTACACTGGCACACTACAAGCGTTTTTTCGCACCTGAGGGAACGCAGCGATATTACACCTCTCTGCTGCTCCATGCTCTGGCACCAAAGCAAAGCATAGAATCTCTCTACTCCATTCTATTTGATTTTTATGTGAAAAACTTAGATTTTCAATATGTAACGGAGGATATCAGCTACAAAGTATTTACGAAAGGCATGCGTGCGCGTTGGGATTCCCGCATTGCCAAGAATGATGAACTGCAATTAAGGGCAGATGCCATATTTTCCGGTTTGCAGACATTGTTTAAGGAACGTCCCGGATATATGGCAGTTCTCTGTGACTCCATCGTAAAAAAGATGGACGCAATTCTCCGGAACGAAAACACTGACCTAATTGATCCCGACCGAAATTATTGGGATACTATCCTCGTCGAATGGTATCAAAGGAAAAGCAGCACCGAACGGGTACAGGCACAGGGGGAACAACGGCAGCGGAAAACAGAATATGTTGCAACAACGACAGACCGCATCTATGCTCAATATACGATGGAGCATTCCTCCGTTGGCATAGCAATACCTAAAATCCGCTTGTCTAAGGTGGCGCAGCAACGTCCTGTAATTAAAATCTACCAAAGTGAAATTTGTATCTATAACGCCGAACTTTCGGTCACTGGGGATGAATTGTGCTTAACAACAAGAAGTCTCTTCATTCCGTTTGAAGAAATGTCGTATGATTTTTCAAACACACCGGCTATACGGGTAGAGATCCACTATGACGGAGAGCTTCTCTATAATTCGGCTGAAAAGCTATATCGCCAATATATCTTGTTGGATGCATCGGGGGCTGAAAGAACTCCCCACTGTGGAACAATTTACTTGTTTGCCAGCAACTTGCAGGAAGTAACCTTTCCCGATGATACAGACGGAATATATAGCTACCCATATCCGGGGCAACTGTATCGCATAAATTTGGACGAGGTGTCATCAGCTGCCATTGATGGCCGAGAGATCTTCGTATGCGCATCGACTGCGGCACAGTTCCGCCATCATACCTCCCTGCGTAAAGCGGTCTCTGCCCAAGTAATCCATCAGGGTGTATCCTTCGATATTTTTCCTGCCACCTTCCAGCTTTTTATCGTTCTCCCCGAGGGAGAAAAAAGCATACGATACCAATTCTCCATCGACGGAATGCGTCACAATGCAGATGCTTTCTGTGGTGGCGGAAATGAATTGGAAATTCCATCAGAAAATGATGGCCTTTGCCACTGTGTCCGTATAATCGACCTTGCTACTGACTTGGTAAAATATGAATTCAATTACATAGTTCTTGCAGATTTCAATGTTACTTTAAACGCACCCATCTACTATGCAGACGGATCACAAGCAACTGCCAATATCTCCTTTGCCGCCAAGCAGTTTCATTATTCCCTGGTCTTAGAAGATACCTCTGACAGTATAATCGTCCCCGTTTCCGGAATGACTTGGCAGCTTGAACTGTACATCCCTTTGGTTCACTGCGCGTTGATGGGGCATAATGCATTCAAGATTCCGGGTATGATTTGGCACAAATCCATTCTGCACGACGAATTCGTGAAGCTGGAGTTGCCGGAGGGATGGAGTGGACAGCTCATGCTTGGTATAAGCCCTGTTCCAGAGGTGAGTCCTTCCTATTTCGAACTTGGCAATACGCTCCGTGCGATAGCGGCGCCGCAGGCAGAGTATGATCTGTGGATTTCTCTGGAGAATATAGCAGGAAATCATATAAACCGAAAAATTACCACCATCGCCTGTAAGCCCACCTTTGCTGCTCCGCCAATCGAAGTAATTGACAGCACCCTGCACTGGCAACCGGAGGGCAACTATGTTGGCGATCCCGAAAGCACCTTTCAAGTCGAAGTCCAACGCCCCGGCGGAAGTATCGACACTTATGCGACATCAACAGAAAGCACCGCCCTTGCCAACACCAGTTCCTACGCCTTGGGAAACTATTCTTATCAAGTTTTCCTAAAAAAGAAAAGCCTGTTTTCCGGCGGAATGAATGAACTTATTTTCAAGGGTTCATATTGCGTTGGAAATCCACTCGAATGGCTTTATGACGGGAAAGAGCTTATTATAGGAGATGCGCTCTACTGGGATTTTGAGACAGAGACCCTGAAAGCGTTGCTTATGAAGTACGGATGCGGAATCCTGACAAATTTGGACTACCAAGGGACAACTGTCGCATCTGGTGAAACAATGCCCGCACCGTGCTATTCGGCAACGCTATCCTTTATTAGCAGTACAGGGCGACGCATCCCGTTTAACTCCAAGCCGTCAAATGACTTTGAATTGGTCAACCCTGTTAAGGTTTGGATTGTCAACGAACACTTGCTGATCCTACGGTGTACAACGGAGGATGCAGTATATGTTGATAAGGATTTTTCCACAATAGTCAACCGTAATCCGGCCACTTATATGAGCAAAGCTGAACAGCATCATCGATTAAAGACACCCGACTATTTCAAGTACAGCATTAGAGAGGGCTACCAATATGTTTGATCCCATCAAGGCTTCTAAGGAAATCAAAGATAGCTATATTGATTATATCACGACCACTTTTGATATGGCTGACACCGACTATGAGCGAGAATTTCGGAAAGAGTTGCAAACGGACGGTATGGTAGCCAGCGGGCCCTTTCTTGATATTGGCGGCTCCTATGAAACAGGGCATACATTGCGAGAATTGATCCAAGCGCAAAAAGCAAGTATCTTGTTTGAAAACCTGGAGCCTGTTGCAGAAAAAGAGCGTGAGCTAAAGCTGGACAGACCTCTTTATCAGCATCAGGAAACTGCCATGCTGAAAGCGGACAAAGGGGAAAATCTGGTCGTTACGACAGGAACAGGTTCTGGTAAAACGGAGAGTTTTTTGCTGCCCATCATCAATCATCTATTACGGGAGCAGGAAGCCGGAACTCTTTCCGCCGGTGTCCGCGCAATCATCATTTACCCGATGAACGCGCTGGCCAATGACCAGATGAAGCGTATGCGCGCTCTTTTCAAGAATTACCCTCAGATATGCTACGGTGTTTACAATGGCAATACCGAGCATACACAGTCTAAGGCGCTGGCAGAGTACCACCGCACCTACCACGATGAAGCTGGGGAGCCGATAGACCCTGCTCCCAATGAAATCATCTCCCGTGAGGTCATGCAGGAACGGCCTCCCCATATTCTTATAACCAACTATTCCATGCTGGAATACATGATGCTGCGGCCAAAGGATGACGCGGTATTTTCCGGTGCCAAGTTAAAATTTATTGTTTTAGACGAAGCACACATCTACAAAGGTGCAACAGGCATGGAGACCTCCCTGCTGATGCGCCGACTCCGGGCGAGGATCAGCGAACCCGATAGTGTTCAATACATTCTGACAAGTGCAACACTTGGTGGGCCTGATGCAGATGGTGATATCCTGAGCTTTGCTGAAAAGCTATGTGGTGTTGCATTCCAACGATCTGGAATTATTCGTTCCACAGAAAAGCGACCTGCCATAGAAGATTTTTTGGACTTTGCACCAGCACTTTTTGAGGAACTGCAAAGAAGTCCTGATATTTCCTCCGTGTTAGCCCGCTATCACGCTGACTTCGCTCCGGTAGGGAGCGAGGGCGAAAAGCTCTATGCGCTTTTCTTGCATTCCCGGCTGTTTGCTTTGCTTCGGAAGGTCGCACACCAGCCAATTACGGTCGCACAGCTACGTCAGGCCCTGTCCGAAATATGCCCTATGACAAATGAACAGGTCATATCCTTCATTGCAGTCTGTGCTCGCGCCGAAAAAGATGGCGCAAATCTGATCAAACCCCGCTATCACTTTTTTGTGCGAGCCTTAGAGGGGGCATATATCACACTCGCTTCTCCGAAGCACCTGTTTTTACATCGGAAGCACTCGTTTACAAGCGAAAACAACAAAATCGATGCCGCGGTATTCGAGGCCGCTGTCTGCACAGATTGTGGAAGAATGGCTATTGTCGGCAGAGAAGAAGGCGGAGCTTTACACCCATCAGCACGGAAGGGGCTGGACGACCCTTCCGACTTCTACTACCTTAAGGACAGCGCAGAAGATGTACTGATTGACGAGGAAGATTGTGCAGATGACGCCACAAACGATTTTGTCATTTGCTCGGTTTGCGGGGCTATCTCTACGGAAGCAGACACAAAATTTAAGCCACTATGTGAACACAGCGAATCCAACTATCGCAAGCTTCGCAAAATAGAACAACACAAAAACCATGTTGCCAGATGCCCTGCCTGCGGCTTTGGTTCGTTCCGCCGCTTCTATTTGGGAAGCGAAGCAGCCACCGCTGTATTGGGAACCGAGCTTTTCGAGCAACTTCCCAACGAGGAAGTCACCATAACATCAGCACTAAAGGAAAATCAAAATTCTGGTCGGCGCAGCATCTTCGCTGGCACAGCGCAACCACAGCAAATACGTAAAAAGCTGATGCGGCAGTTTCTTTGCTTCTCTGACAGCCGAAGTGAAGCGGCGTTTTTCGCCTCCTACATGGAGCGTTCCTATGATGAATTTTTGCGTAGACGAGGTATTTGGCACATTGCGGAGAAATATCGCAATAGCGGCATAGAAAAAGTAAGCGTATTTCAATTCGTCGATGAACTCAGCCGCTATTTTGAAAACAACAGATCTTTTGCCGAGTGGGATGCTGGCGAAAATCAAGATGTGGGTAAGTTATCTGCTGCGAGCCGCAGTAATGCGTGGGTGGCGATTCTGAATGAAATGTTCAATGCCCGCCGCGGCACCAGCCTTGTGTCAATGGGTGTACTTTCTTTTGCATACAGGCGAAACGCTCAGGTAGCTACGGCGTTTCAGGGCGACCCGTATAACCTCTCATCACAGGACGCCATTGCCCTGCTCGAACTTCTGACACAGGACGCAGTATTCTCCGGTGCCATCGATGCAGGAAAGGAGTATACGCTGACAGCCGCTGAACGCGAGTATATTTTCTTTACGCCCTCGGCAAAGAAGTTGGTATTGCTGCGTACAGGAGACTCCGCAAAGCAAAGCTGGATCTCCGGGTGGCGTGGTCGAAAGCGTCCCAACGGGAATTATTATCCCAACAGTCGACTCGTGCGGCTGACGCGGGCATTGGGTATTTCCGATGATGAAGCGGACGCCATTTTGGAAGATTATTGGACTAATGTGTTCAAAGCGGAAACGGAGGAATTTGTACTCGATGCGAACGATTTTGATATTTGCATCGGCGGAACGGAGGGCGCGAAATTTTACCGTTGCAAGAAATGTGGTCGGGTCACACCGTATAATGTAAAAAAACATTGTGCTTCCGTAAAATGCGCAGGAATGTTGGAACCCTGTGATCCTCTAAAGGATTCTGCCATGAACCACTACGCCCGTCTTTATAGCAGCAGTCACTCTGAACCGTTATATATCAAGGAGCATACGGCGCAACTTGCAAAGGATCAGCAAACACGGTATCAAGAAGCCTTCGTACAAAAGAAGATCAATGCGCTCAGCTGCTCTACGACTTTCGAAATGGGTGTTGATGTGGGCAGTCTGGAAACCGTGTATATGCGTGATGTCCCGCCCAGCCCATCCAATTATGTGCAGAGGGCAGGCCGTGCCGGTCGAGCAAAGCATTCTGCGGCATTTGTTATGACCTATGCGAAATTATCCTCTCACGACTTTACATATTATGACGACCCGACGGCCATGATCAGCGGAAAGATCAAAGCCCCAATTTTCGAAATTGAGAACGAAAAGATACTAAATCGCCATATTTTTGCTGTAGCTCTGAGTTCCTTCTTCGCACAGCATAAGGAAGTCTATGCGGGTGATAACCAAACTGTCTTGTTGAATGAAGGCGGCTATGAGCTGCTGAAGGAGTACTTGAATACACAGCCGGAAAATCTCCGACAACTCTTACTGCGCTCGATTCCAACAAAAATGCATCAGCGACTTGGGATTGCTGATTTCGGTTGGATAAATCGACTTTGCGGAGAGAATGGTGTTCTTGAAATCGCCGTACAGGATTTCCGCGGAACAGTAGTGGAAATGGAAAAGGAACTGTTGGCTTGCCGCCGCAGGCACGACGATGAAGCTGCCGGTGTCTGGAGCCGCACCCTTAGAAATTTTAGGTGCAGCAAGGATGACAACGCTGGGAAAAAGAGTCTTATCGGTTTTTTGGTTCGCAATAATGTACTTCCCAAGTACGGTTTCCCCGTGGATACCGTTGAGTTGATTCCGGATATCAACGCTGTGGGGCGAGGAAAGGCTTTGCAATTAGCCAGAGATCTACAAATGGCCATCGCAGAGTACGCTCCCGGTGCAGAGGTCGTCGCAGATGGCAAAATGTATGTCAGCCGCTATATTCGCAAAATGCCGGGCAAAAATGCAGACGCCGCATGGGAGAAAGGCTTCTACTGCCCCAAGTGTCCTACTTGCGGCCAGCCAAACTTCACTAAAGATCCTGTTACTGGCAGCGGTCGCGAATGCGTTTCCTGCCATACACCCATCAAACGCCTGTCTTGGAGAAAAACGTTGGAACCGCGCATGGGGTTCTGTGCAGAAAAAAACGCCAGACCTGTTCCTATGCACCGCCCCGAACACGATTTTAAGACAGACGATTACTACATCGGAGACCCGCATCGTAATCTAATCGCCAAGCAAATATTTGAAGTAAACGGTCAATCTTTGCAAATTGAATCTACTTCAAATGACTCTCTCGTAGTCATTGGCCAGACTGATTACAAGGTTTGTCCTGCTTGCGGATATGCAAGCGAAACCGGAATCCCCCTTGAGCACAAGAACTCCAGAGGATACCGTTGTGTTAATAAAGAGGGCAACTCGGCAGAATACCGTTTGTCGCATGATTTCAAGACAGATGTGGCAAAAATCACCTTTGTGACACAAGAGGCGGCAGATATAAATGTGATGCTGTCAGTACTCTATGCCCTGTTAGAGGGATTGTCCCGCGAGATGGGGATAGAGCGCACCGACATCAAAGGATGTTTGTTCTACACATCTGTGGATGGGTGTATGATCTTTTCTGTAGTTCTATATGATGCAGTCGCTGGTGGTGCAGGCCATGTTCGCAGAATTGTGACAGCGGACGGGCAGGCATTCCAACGAGTCCTCGCAAAAGCAATTTCCGTTGTAGACAACTGCGATTGCGACTCGTCTTGCTACAGATGCCTAAGAAATTACTACAACCAAAAAATCCACGACAATCTGAATCGAAACCAAGCTTCCGCGTTTTTACACCAGTGGGTGGGAAACATGAACCCATTACCGATGGAAACAATTGAATAAAAGATTTTCCCTCTGCCATATAGCAGAGGGAAAATCTTTTTGTAATAGCGAAACACTATAGATATCACACCATTACATCCGCATATTCTTCATATAGGCATATAAAACGCTTATATTTTCCAAATTTCATTGCCGCTAAGCAGAAAACCGTATAGGATTCTTTTTTCGGTCTCACTTGCCTCTTCCGATTTAATTCGGTTTTGAATTATCGGTATGATAGCATCTTTGTGGGCAATAAAACAACTCATGTACTTTTCATGACGAGCAAAGTTTTCCCACATATAATTGGAAAAGTCTACTTGAGAGTAGTCAAAACTCTCCGAATCTAATAGGAACTGCAAATGCGGTCTTCCCTCAGACAGTTCTTTTAAAGCACTTATATCAGATATCATATCGTTTATATAGAGAAGATAGACGCATTCCAATCTACTCTCAACCGGATCGGGGTATGAGTGCACACCTGTGACTTCTTTTCTGCTAAGCTCTATTACTCCATTTAGAAATTCCTTGATTGAATTCTGATCTGGGGTCAACCATCCAGAGAATATAAAGTCGTAGATTGCCTCTATTGGCAGTTGTGCAAAGTTATCGGATAAAATGTATTTATACTTCTGTTGAACCGTATCACCGGTAATCTGCTGATAAAACAACCTCAATAATATGACTTTCTTATGGAAATCCTCTGTAGTATCAATGATAGCCTGAATCTTATCTGTAGTTGCCTCATCCTTTGATATGAATTGCTCAATGAGATGACGAAGACTGTTGAAATGCACATTCACCGCATACTCAAAGAATTTTTCTCCGCCCACTATTTGATGAACAAACTCAAAATTATGGGGAAATGCTAATAAGCTGCAAAGCTTTGAAAGCTCTCTCAAGCTTTGCCTAAAGTCCGGCCAACCTATAGAAAAGAAGATTGGAGCAATAATCTTATCACTGAGTAACGCTTCTACCGATGCTGCAATTATCTCTTTGCTATTCTCATCTAAGACAACCAAGTTCAGTAATAGTACTATATTGGAAAGCGCAGAAAACGACGATTGCAATAATCCATAAGTCTTTGCAGTCACAATAGAATGACAAAGATTCTTAAAGCACTCTGCAAGGAATGTAACTTCCTGTACGCCCGTATTCAATTGTTTTACATTATATGACCTTACAAGCGCACTCAAATCTTTTGCTTCTAAATCTATATGCTCGCTGTTGAGCAATGCTTTGATCTCATCATATTTATTCAGAATATAGAGATTAAAAATTTCACTTTTCAGCAAAGCGTTATCAGACAGCTCTCCTATACGAAAGCGCATGACTTTATGCTCGTGAATGCACTGTATGGATACGATTCCAGCATTTAGAAAAAGTTGTCTTAAATCAGTTGCACCTTCGTCCCCAGACTCCATAAATGCTATTAATCTTGCATAATCGTTTTCAGAAAAAAGACGTAATTCCCGGTCCGTAACCTCATATCTTTTCACATAAAGCAGCTTTAGAATTTGCTCATAGCTGACAAAGCTGAAACGAGACATAAATCTTACGGCATTTTCTATTGTAGATAAATTCTCCTCTAATGCAGGATTGGCAATCACACGCAGAAAACTATATAGACGCTTTCCAATTTCATTGGATAGATCCGCTGGGATCTCCTGAATCAGCGGCATGGAGTTAATATTGATTACTTCGATATTATTGCTACTAAAATAAGAAAGCTGAGTATCATCAACAATCTCCTGATCCAGAATCAGGTAGCCAACTCTTCTGTCCACATCAAATGCTCCGTTTTGTGAACGCATATAGTTTAGCCAACTGAGAATAAGCTTGATGTTATAATCATTTAACGAATATCCCAAAAACAACACAATATGGTCCGTCAGCAACGATTTGATGAAGAGTTCAATTAATACGTGTTTTTGCGAATAGTCTAAGTAGTCTTGCTCTTTTAGAACAATGCTGGAAGCATCGGAAAGATCCCCGTGCATTTTAATGATGTACTTTCCTTTGTCCGCATTCAGCAAATCCTTATCGTAAACGATCACCTGATATTGCTCACAAAATATATTTTTCGAGGATTCAAGCAACTGGTCATAATTCGTGGTGATAATATGTGCCGGATTGATATCAAAAATCGCTGACGACAAAGGTGCATCTGCCGTCACAGCGGGAATGCTTTCGTTTAATATACGATAGTATAATTCTTGATCCTTGTTAAACACATGCTGCGGTACCTTTAGAAGTTCATCTGTCGAAAAATCATCTTTCAATAAGCAGGTGTTTTCACAGCTTTCTAATCTATGTCTGCAAGTATCACACCTCGAATAATCAATCGCCTTTGCCATATTTTGAATCAAGGCATTCCAACTGGGCATTCCGTCTACATTGCAAGACACTCCCGCACCTACAAAAATAACCAGTTTTCCTTGCTCGGCTTTTTCTCTGAACATGCTGATATAGTTGAGCAGTTCATCGTTGCCCATAAACACATTCACCTTCTTTATCTATGTGGTGTAGTAAGAAAAATGTTTGATATGTTTTATTATACTGCAAGCTATTGCTCTTGGCAACGCTTTGCTACAATAGCCTCAACACCGACAAAGGAGCTGAGGCTATGCCAATCACCTATTCAACTGAACTCAAAGTCAAAACCATCCGCCGTTATGAAAAGGGCGAGTCAATCAAAGCGCTAAGTCAAGAGTTGCACATCTCGCAAAGCACCCTGTACCAATGGCGCAAAGAATACTGCTCGATCAAAACGCCCAACCATACCTACACGCCTGCTGAATTCGATGCCATCTCCCGCCGCCTGCAAAAGCTGGAGCATCATATGGAGATCATTCGCCAGACCGAGTATCTGTCGAATATACCCTTGCAGAAAAAGCTTGCCACTCTTGAGAAACTCTATCATCGACCGGGCAATCCTTTCAGTGTCCATGAGCTGTGTGACGCTCTTGATGTGGCAAGGGGGACCTTCTACAACCACATCTTCCGTAAGGCGGACAGAAGCCAATACCAAGAGGAACAAACTCAGCTCATGCTGAAGGTCAAGCAGGTATTTGATGACAGTGAGCAGCGCTTTGGCGCGGAAAAGATACGCATCGTTTTAGCTGAGAGCGGCATTCGTGTTGGTAAAAAGCGCATTTCCACCATTATGCAGGAGTTAGGCCTATGCAGTGTCCGGACAGATGCAAAAAAGCAGTTCAAGCGCAAGCAACAATATGCAAAACAAAATCTGCTGAAACGGGAGTTTTCGGCAGAGCATCCAAATCAGATATGGGTCAGCGATATTACATACTTCAAGGTCAAAAGCTACTGGGTCTGTCTCTGTATCATTCTGGATCTATACTCCCGCAAGGTTATCGGCTGGCGGGTATCAAAGCATATGAGTACACATCTGGTCACCGCAACCTTCAAAACCACTTATCAGGAGCGAGGGAGACCGCAGAACCTGACCTTTCACAGTGACAGGGGTAGCCAGTATGTTTCAAAAACGCTGACCGGTCTGTTTCAACAGTACGGTGTAAAGCAATCTTTCTCTGCAACGGCCAGGCCACTGGATAACGCCGTGGCTGAGACTTTCTTTTCCTCCTTCAAACGGGAGGAGGCTTACCGAAAAGACTACACCTCCGAACAACATTTTCGTAGGAGCGTGGAGGAGTATATTTGGTTCTACAATGAGGTGCGCCCCCACCAGACGCTGAACTACAAGACGCCGCAGGCTTTTGAGGACGCATACAAGCCTGCTTTATCGGAAAGTAGTGTTTAAATAGCCGCCATGCATAAAAATATTAGTTTTGCGTTTGGAGCGTTTTGGAGAATCGGTGCCTTGACATGAAAAAGCGGAAAGCCCCATATTGCAAGGCTTCTCGGATATGACAAGTCCCACTTTTCGATAAAATAGTTCGAAAAGCGGGACTCATTCATATGGTACGCCCGACTGGATTCGAACCAGCGGCCTTTAGAGTCGGAGTCTAACGCTCTATCCAACTGAGCTACGGGCGCATATTTGGTTGTGGGTTTCTGCGATAGTCGTCAAATAGTAGTCAACGACCACGCATTCTTTCTCTGCCGTTCCCGCAAACGCAGGTGCGGCAAGGCTTTGCGCCATATCTCAACTGGAGATGCCTGAAACGTCGGAGTCTAACGCTCTATCCAACTGAGCTACGGGCGCATATTTGATTGTTCCGGCAAGAGATAGTCCCCTTACACATCGCTCGATAGTATAACAGATTTTTTCGGTCATGTAAAGCCTTTCTTAGCAAAAAATTTTTATCCCGGCAAAGATTGTTAAAAAATTTGACAAGTCCGGCATTTTATTTTAAAATAGGGATAACATATTTTTTCAAAGCAGGTGGATCAAATCATGAAAAAAGAAAATATCTCGGACGCCGTCATTCGCCGGCTTCCCCGGTATTACCGGCAGCTGACCGATCTTTATCACCGTGGCATTGTCCGCACCTCCTCTCACTCTCTGGGGCAGGAAATGAATATTACCGCTTCTCAGATCCGTCAGGATTTCAGTTGTTTCGGTGAGTTTGGCCAGCAGGGATATGGATACAACGTTGAAGAACTCCGTTCCGAGATCGGTCACATTCTGGGCGTGGACAACGATCACCATCTCATCATGATCGGTGTCGGCAACCTGGGCCGCGCATTGCTGAACAACTTCCCCTTTGAAAACACCGGCTTCACCGTGGACGCCTCCTTTGACGTCTCTCCCGATGTGATCGATACACAGATCAACGGCATCCCCGTTTATTCGACCGATGAGTTGGAGTCCTACATCAAGCGCCACGCCGTGGACGTTGTTGTTCTGACCATTCCTCAGGCTGTGGCACAGGCTACCGCCAACCGGTTGATCGACCTTGGGATCCGGGGCTTCTGGAACTTTACCAATGTGGAGCTGTCCAGCCCCAATCCGGATGTTCAGTTTGAAAACATTCACTTTGCCGACAGCCTTCTGACCCTAAGTTACCGCATCGCCAATCACTGAGAAAGGAACTCCCCATGAAAAAGCTGGTCCTGTTCCTATCCGCATGCGCACTTCTGGCCTCTGCCGTCTGGGTCGACGCCGCCGGGGACGCGGGAGATCCGCTGGCATCCCTTTCTTACCTGAACGGCGAATTTTCCCAACGTGCAGAGAAAAAAATCGATCAGGCATTGGAACAGTCAGACAAAGATCTGGCTGAACGTCTGGAAAACGGTGAGGTTGGCGAGGCAGCTGCCACCTGGCAGGAGACCCGCCTCAAAGAGGGTGACGCGCTTCACGGCGTCACAGGCACCGGCGTTCTGCTGCTGGCCGGCCGCGGGCGCGTGACCTATAAATCCGGCACTGTGGTGGATGTTACCACCGGAGCTGTGGTTCCCAGCGGTACGAATCTCACCGCCAACCACCGCTATCTGACCGCCGAGGACACCACCGCCGCCTATACCGTCACCTCCGAAACCGCAGTGGTAGACTATCAGGGGCAGTACGCCTTCTCCTATTCCGACCGGCCGGACTACAACGCCATGGCCGCCGCCCTGAAGTCCCTGCATTTGTTCAAGGGCACTTTCACCGGCTACGGCGAGGGCTTTGATCTGGAGGCTGCCCCCACCCGCCTTCAGGCCCTCATCATGTTCATCCGGGTCTTGGGCGAGGAGGAGCAGGCGCTGGCCTGGTCTGGAACTACGCCGTTCAAGGACATTGAGAAAGGCTCTCAGGCGGAGCATTATGTGGGCTACGCCTACGAAAAGGGCTATACGAACGGCTACACAGCCACATCCTTCAAGCCTGCTGGGGCTGTCAACGCCTATCAGTACACAGAATTCGTGCTCCGGGCCATGGGATACAGCTCCGCTGCCAACAAGGATCTGTCCGATACCCTGCTCCGAGCCGTGAACGCCGGTGTCCTGACCGACGGTGACGCTGCCATGCTGCAAAGCGCCGCCTTCCTGCGGGCGCAGCTTGTGTACATCTCCTATTACGCCTTGGAGGCTGACCTGCCTGACGGCAGCCAGTCTCTGGCCGACTACTTGATGGACCTGGGCGTTTTTACCAGAGACGAGTGGCGCAGCTCGTGGAAGCTGGTCAAGAGTGAGCGCCTCTAAAAAATTTCGCACCTTCTTCACCGGGGCACATACTATGGATTGAGACCGCATGAACGGTCTACATCTCGATCTCATAGGAGGTTCCGATATGTGCTGTAATAACGGTTGCGGAGGCGGCGGGAACTGCTGCTGGATCATCATTCTGCTGATCATCATCTGGTGCTGCTGCGGCAGCGGCGGTTGGGGCGGCTGCAACAACGGCTGCGGCTGCAATAGCGGCTGCGGTTGCTAAGATCAATGCCCCGTGCCCATAAGGGCACGGGGCTTCTTCTATATAGGACTTGACTTTGCGGCAGATTTCAGTAAAATAGAGGATAGTCTTTCGTCTGCATTCCGTCCTTTTGCGGCAAGCCACGTGTACTGCGGTCAGGTTCTGTGGCGTAGCCATTTGCAAACACACTCCTGAGTTAGAACATCCGGCCGTCGGATCAGTCTGAATTTCATATCCGGGATTAGCTCAGTTGGTAGCGCGCTTGCTTTGGGAGTGCCGTGGCGGTATCCGGGATAGGGTGAGGCGAAACGCCGCAAAGCCTTGCGACACCTGCGTTTGCTGGATTTTCCCCGGTTGCCGAAAACGGCACAAAAGCGGCTTTGACCACAGGAATGACCACAGACAGAAAAAACTTTATTTTTACCGTTCGCCGTGGTATCATGGCAGAAA
>ERZ824598.3143-NODE-3143-length-15027-cov-5.445832_pt1 | contig 15027 bp, 10 predicted proteins | sample MGYA00519934_ERZ824598 | MGnify/ENA primary metagenome ERZ824598 (study PRJEB31778, sample SAMEA3449177) | human gut metagenome | biome: human gut; feature: human-associated habitat; material: faeces | place: United Kingdom | collected 2010/2012 ...
CGCCGAGTGGGACAGTACGCCAAAAGGCGGATCGGCCCTTGTAAAAGAAATGCAGAAATGGGCATCGGCCGGCATGGACGGCTATATCGGTCCGCAGACAATCCTCGCCTGGCAGAAAAAACTCGGTACGCCAATCGACGGCACAGTAAGCAGCCCATCCGCCATGGTAAAAAAACTGCAGAAGTGGTGCAACCAGAAATAGAAAAAAGAATACTCAAAGACCCGGTTTTGTGTTATACTGAAAGATAGTTTAAAATGAACAGAAAGAAAAAGAGCTTCAAAAAAGACTCGAAGTGTCAAATGTAAAATACAAAAGAGAAAAAATAAAGGTAATTTTTGCATACAGATTCATCGGGGGGAATTGCGGCTGACAGGAGAGAACAACAGCAGATGAGAAAAAAGGCAGTAAAAAATGCAGGAATGATACGAATTTATCTGAATATGGCATGGAAACTTTTGCAGAAAAACCTGCTTAGCATCGTGATATTTGAGACGGTCTACCGCCTGTTTTCCAGCCAGCTGGTTTCAAGACTCGCCAATGCGGCGATCAACTTTTCCTTAAAACAGCTGGGAACGAGTTATATGACATCGGAAAACTTCAACAAGATCATGCTGCATCCGCTGACCCTTCTGCTGATTTTTGGAATTCTGCTTGTTTTCTTTTTCTGTATGCTGTTTGAAATCTATGCTGTCATGGCGGCTCTGGAGGCCTCCTGGAAACGAAAACGGATTTCCGTTCCTGTCATGATGCTTGCCGGCGGAAGAGGAGCTGCACAGTTTGTGCGTGCCCGCCCGTGGACCTGGTTTTTTTACATGGCAGCGAGCTTCCCGTACCTTTGGCTGCACAGCAGCTACAGCGCCATCCGCAGTATGAAACTGCTTCAGGTTTCCCTGACGAAGATTTTCAATGCCTTCCCGGCATACTGGATCCCGGTGGTGCTGACGATTCTGCTTGTCGCGTTCTCGTTTGTGTTTTCCTACACCATCCCGTTCCGGTGCATGATGACGGAAAAAGAGAAAAATACCCATCTGCGGGTGCGCCAGACACTGGAAAAACGCGTGCTGCGTGAGCTTGGCATCAACGTCTTTTTCCAGGTGATGATTTTTCTGATTACGTGGGTTTTGTATCTGATTTTCGGAACGGCTGTCGTTGCCTATGCAAAGCTGGTGAAAACGCCGTCTACCGTTGTCAGTACCGTCATCGTCTACGGTGACTGGGTCAAATCGACGATGAGCCTGATCGGCGGAGCGTTCGGCCTTGTCGGAAGCATTACGTATCTGTATCTGATTTTTATCCGTTCCTCCCGAAAGGGCTACCAGAAGAGCCGGACAACGAAAAAGCCGAGCTCGAAGCTGGTACGCACCTTCTGCGGTCCGGTAACGGCGGTGGTTCTCACGATCGCCATGCTGGCGGGAGAAACGGTTTATCTTGTATATGCCATGCGCGCAACACGTGCAGAGGCAACGGCTTCCTCCCAGTATATTTCGGTGTCAGCGCACCGGGGCGGAGCCAGAAAAGCACCGGAAAATACGATGAGCGCGATCAAATATGCAGTGGACAGCATGTCGGATTACGCGGAGATCGATGTACAGGAGACGAGTGATGGTGAGATTGTCCTTATGCATGACACAAATCTGAAGCGGACAACCGGTCTGAATGCCAGCATCTGGACCCTGACCTACGATGAAATCAGCCAGCTTGATGCCGGTGTACGATTCAACAAAAAATTCCGCGGCGAGCAGATTCCGAAGCTGGAAGAAGTCATCGCGTACGCGAAAGGAAAAATCAACCTGAATATCGAAGTAAAATACAACGGCCACAACCAGAATATTGTCAAAAAAGTGGTGAAAATCATCGAGGACAATGACTTTGTGGATCAGTGTGTGCTGACTTCCATGAACTACAATTTCCTCAGGCAGGCAAAGAAAATCAATCCGGATATCAAGACCGGGTATACGATGAAAATGTCGTACGGAGGCCTGGAGGATATGGACGCGGCGGACTTCTTTTCTGTAAAATATACGTACATCACAGAAAGCTTTGTAGAGCATGCGCACAGTCTTGGTAAAGAAGTCTGTGCCTGGACGCTGAATTATCAGGGAGATATGCAGCGGATGGTCAACTGCGGCGTGGACAACATTATCACGGACGATCCGGAGCTGGTGCGTAAGGTTATCCTCGGAACGACCGACCGAAATCCGGGCTTTGTCAGCCTGCTTGGCTATGCACTGAAATAAATGGAGTAAAACAATGGAGGTGGAAACTTCATGGCAGAGAAAGTAAACATGCCATCCCAGAAGAAAGAAAAGAAGAAAAAGAGGAAGAAAAAACTTCCTTCGGATTTTTATGATTATAACCTGCTGGCCTGCACCATTCTGCTGGTCAGCTTCGGACTGATTATGCTGTACAGCGCGAGCGCCTACGAGGCGGCCAGTACATTCAAGGGAAATGATATGTATTATTTCACGCATCAGGCGGGGCTTTCTGCTATTGTTCTGGTGGGGATTGTGATATTGTCGAAGTTTGTAGATTATCATAGTGTATGGTTCCAGCGGATTGCAGCACTGGTATACTGGGGAAGTCTCCTTCTGATGGCGGCGGTAAGGTTTACGCCGCTTGGTTATGAAGCCTATGGGGCGAGAAGATGGCTCCGGATCGTCGGTGTCAGTCTTCAGCCTGCGGAGATTGGAAAGCTGGGGCTGATTCTGTATTTGCCATACATTATCCTGAAGATGGGAAAAAATATGCGTACCATCCGCGCAAAAGCGATTGTCCTCGGACTTGGCGTGCTGCAGGCGCTGGCTGCGTGGATTCTGACGGACAACCTGAGTACCGCCATTATTCTGGGACTCATCGCCTGCGTCATTTTGTTTCTGGCGGACCCGGAGGTAAAATTTTATGCGCGTGTGATTCCGGGCGCGGCGGTAATTGGCGTTTTTGCGATTATCATTTTAAAAAATAATCTGCAGATCTTTGAAAGAATAGGCGGTGACTTCCGGTCGAACCGTATCTATGAATGGCTTTCCGGAGGCAGCTATCAGATTCTGCAGGGACTTTATGCGATTGGCTCCGGTGGATTTCTCGGAAAAGGACTTGGCAACAGTACGCAGAAGATTACAACAATTCCGGAAGCACAGAACGATATGATCTTCTCGATCATCTGCGAGGAGCTTGGAATATTTGGCGCGCTTCTTGTATTGCTGCTGTTTGGCTACTTGCTGTACCGTCTATTTGTGGTTGCACAGAATGCGCCGGACGCGTATGGAATGCTGATGGTGAGCGGCGTTTTTGCACATATTTCCATTCAGGTTATTCTGAACCTGTGTGTCGTTCTGAAACTGATGCCGGCAACGGGAATTACCCTTCCATTTATCAGTTACGGAGGAACATCGGTGCTCTTTATCCTGACGGAAATCGGCATTGCCCTGTGCGTCTCCCGCTTTATTGTGTTCCAGGATGGAAAGAGCGGAGAAGGAGAGGCACAGGCGGAAGAACAGTAAAAGTAGAAAAATCTATTGACAAATGCCGGAATAACAGATACACTTTTTTCGAAAGAAATACTGGCTGCCGGGTAGAGGCAGGAAGGAGCAGAACAATGTTAGAAAAGATAAAAGAAATTTTAGTAGAACAGCTCAACTGTGATGCAGACAGCATCAACGAAGATACCTCTTTTAAAGATGACCTGGGTGCAGATTCCCTGGATCTCTACGAGATGGTTATGGCATTAGAAGACGAGTACGGAATTGAAATCGACACCGACGAACTGACAGACCTTTCTACCGTCGGCGACTTTATGGAATATTTGAAACAGCACGGCGTAGAGGTCTGAAAAAGAGCATTGCCGCTGGCAAAAGTGGAAGGATGGTGCAGCTCGGAAGAAACGCCGGGCTGTTTTCCATTCTAAATAAATGGTGGAAGGGAACAGACAAAAGGATTGTTCCAGAAAAACCAGAAATCAGGAGAAAAGAAAAATGAGCAATGTAAAAACAAGATTTGCACCGAGCCCGACAGGCCGGATGCATGTAGGAAACCTGCGTACTGCCCTGTATGCGTATCTGATCGCAAAACACGATGACGGAACCTTTATGCTCCGTATCGAGGATACCGACCAGGAGCGTTTTCAGGAAGGCGCACTTGATATCATCTACCGTACCTTAAAAGAGACCGGTCTGGTACACGACGAGGGACCGGACAAAGACGGCGGCTGCGGCCCGTACGTACAGAGCGAGCGTAATGCAGCAGGTCTGTACCTGAAATACGCAAAACAGCTGGTAGAGCAGGGTGACGCTTATTACTGCTTCTGTGACGCAGAGCGCCTGAGCCAGTGCAAGCGTAACGTAGGCGGAAAAGAAATCTCGATCTACGACAAACACTGCCTTGGTCTTTCCAAAGAGGAAGTGGAGGCCAATCTGGCAGCCGGCAAACCGTACGTCATCCGTTTCAATATGCCGACCGAAGGAACCACAACCTTCCACGATGAGATCTACGGAGACATCACCGTAAACAACGAGGAGCTGGAAGACCTGATCCTGATCAAATCCGACGGATATCCGACCTACAACTTCGCAAACGTCATCGACGACCATCTGATGGGTGTAACCCACGTTGTCCGCGGTAATGAGTATCTGTCCTCATCCCCGAAATACAACCGTATTTACGAGGCATTCGGCTGGGAAGTTCCGGTTTACGTACACTGTCCGCTGATCACCAACGAGGAGCATCAGAAGCTGTCCAAACGCTGCGGCCATTCTTCTTATGAAGACCTGATCGATCAGGGCTTCTTAAAAGATGCCATTGTCAACTTCGTAGCCCTTCTTGGATGGAGCCCGGAAGGAAACCGCGAGATCTATTCTCTCGAGGAGCTGGTAAAAATCTTCGATTACCACCACATCAGCAAATCTCCGGCCGTTTTCGATATGACAAAACTCCGCTGGATGAACGGCGAGTACATGAAGGCAATGGACGACGAGAAGTTCTATGAGATGGCGCTTCCGTATATCCAGAAGACAGTCCACCGTCCGCTCGATTTTAAGAAAATTGCAGCCATGGTAAAAACAAGAATCGAAGTATTCCCGGATATTGCAGACCTCATCGACTTCTTCGAGGAAGTTCCGGAGTACGACGCTTCGATGTACACTCACAAAAAGATGAAGACAAACGAGGAGACCTCCCTTGCGCTTCTTCAGGAAGTAAAACCGCTGCTGGCAGCGCAGGAAGATTTCAGCAATGATGCTCTCTTTGAGATGCTCAGCGCATTCGGAAAAGAAAAAGGATACAAGACCGGTTATATTATGTGGCCGATCCGTACCGCTCTTTCCGGAAAACAGATGACACCGGCCGGCGCAACGGAAATCCTTGAGGTTCTGGGAAAAGAGGAGTCTCTTGCCCGCATCGACAAAGCGATTGAGAAATTATCCAAATGATATATAATGATTCACAAAAAAAAGCGGTGATGCATACCACCGGCCCCATGATGGTCCTTGCCGGACCGGGGTCGGGGAAAACCGCAGTGATTACGGGGCGGACCTGCCAGCTTGTAACGAGCGGCATTTCCGCCTCTCGTATTCTTGTCGTAACATTTACGCGTGCAGCGGCAAAAGAGATGAAGGAGCGGTATTTAAAGGCGATGGGAAAGACGAGTACCCAGGTCACCTTTGGAACGTTCCACGGGGTATTCTACGCGATTCTGCGCCATACGTACCGCATGTCCGGCAACAATATTTTAAGCGAGGAAGAGAAAAAGCGGCTGATGCGCGAGCTGGTCAACCACTATGCCAGAGACCTGGAGGAAGAGGATCTCGAGGAAAATCTGGCGCGCGAAATCGGCACTGTGAAGAACAATCAGATCCCGCTGGAACATTACTATTCCGCCTGTATGCCGCAGGAAAAGTTCCGCGAAATCTATGAGGCGTATGAGAAATGGCGGAAGGAGAACAAAAAACTCGATTTCGACGATCTGATGGTGCAGTGCAAACGTCTCTTTCTGGAGCGGCCGGAGGTCCTCCGCGCCTGGCAGCACAAATTTCAGTATATCCTGATTGACGAGTTTCAGGACATCAGCCCCGTGCAGTATGAGATTGTGCGGATGCTGGCGCTGCCGGAAAATAACCTCTTTATTGTCGGGGATGACGATCAGTCGATTTATCAGTTCCGCGGGGCCAAGCCGGAGATCATGCTGAATTTTCCGAAAGATTACCCGGGCGCGGCGCAGGTAGTGCTCGATAAAAATTACCGTAGTACGGAATTTATCGTGAAGCGGTCCCAATGCCTGATCCACCACAACAAAAAGCGGTATGAAAAGGCGATTTCCACCGACAACGAGAAAGGCGCTCCAGTTGCAATCCGGGGATATAAGAACCCGCGCGAGGAGATGCGTGCCGTTGCCGAGGAGCTGCGGGAGGCGGAGAAAAACGGCTGTCCGTATGAAGAGATGGCGCTTTTGTTCCGCACGAATCTTGGCTGCCGGACAGCAGTAGAGGAACTGATGGAAGCACAGATCCCGTTCCAGATGCGGGATGCCCTGCCGGATCTCTATGACCACTGGATTGCGAAAGATCTGCTGACGTATCTGAATCTTGCGATGGGAAGCCGGAAGCGCGGCGAGTTTTTAAAGATTGCCAACCGCCCGAACCGTTATCTGTCGCGGGATGCCTTTGAGGAGGCGAATGTTTCGTTTGATGCACTTCTGGAATATTACGAAGAAAAAGACTGGATGTGCCAGCGGATCCGCAAACTGGAGCAGGATATCACGACACTGACGCATTTATCGCCGTTCGGCGCGGTCAATTACATCCGCTATGCGATCGGCTATGAACAGTATGTGAAGGAATATGCTGCATACCGCCATCTGAAAGAGGATGATCTGATTTCCGTTTTGGACGAGCTGCAGGAGGCGGCAAAGAGCCAGAAAAGCATCGAGGGCTGGTTTGCACATATTGAGGAATACCAGCAGAAGATGAAGGAAAAACAGAAGCAGCGCGCAGAGAGTGCGGAAGGAGTTATAGTTTCCACCCTGCACAGCGTCAAGGGACTCGAGTACGACAAGGTCTATCTTCTTGACGTCAACGAGGGCGTAATGCCGTATCAGAAAGCAGTCCTTGCGGAGGCGATCGAGGAGGAGCGGCGGATGTTCTACGTCGGAATGACGCGCGCCCGGAAAGAGCTGACGCTCTGTTATGTGGAGGAACGGTTTGAAAAGAAAGTCGAGCCGTCCCGGTTCCTGGACGAGGTGATCCAGTAAATTTGTACTGTTGTGAAAGATGTTGAAAATAAATTTACTAATTGATAAAATTTTAACAAATAATACATTGACAAAGTTTTAACAATGAAGTATAGTAATGACTGTAAGCGGGAACAATAAGATGACCGCAAAGCGAGGAGGAAAAACATTATGAAAATTTTATTTTATGATACCCAGAACTACGACAGAGAATCTTTCGACCGAACCAAAGAGCAGTTTCCAGAAATTGAAGTGGAATATTTAAAAACCGGCCTTGCTGCAAGAACCGCTTCCCTGGCAAAGGGCTACGATGCCGTGTGCGCCTTCGTAAACTCCGATGTCGGAACAAAAACCGTAGAAGCACTGCATGAGGCAGGCGTCAAGCTGATCCTGATGCGCTGCGCAGGCTTCAACAACGTAGATTTAAAGACAGCTGCAAAATACGGCATTGATGTACGCCGTGTACCGGGTTACTCCCCGGAGGCTGTAGCTGAGCATGCGATGACACTGGCCATGACGGTCAACCGCCACATGCACAAAGCATATACGAAAGTAAGAGAAAACGACTTCAGCCTGGGCGGACTGATGGGATTTAACTTCTATCAGAAGACCGCCGGAATCGTCGGAACCGGAAAAATCGGTGCGGCTATGGCAAGAATCTGCCGCGGTTTCGGCATGAAAGTCATTGCTTACGATGTGTACCAGAATGAATCCTTAAAAGATTTTGTTACGTACGTAACTCTTGATGAATTGCTGGCACAGAGTGATCTGATCTCCCTGCACTGCCCGCTGATGGACAGCACATACCACATGATCAACCGCGAGAGCATCAAAAAGATGAAAGACGGCGTGATCCTGGTCAATACGTCCCGCGGAGGTCTGGTAAAGACAGACGACCTGATCGAGGGAATCCGTGCAAGAAAATTCTTCGGCGTCGGCCTTGACGTATACGAGGAGGAAACCCCGAACGTATTCGAGGACCGTTCCGATGAGATTCTGGAGCACTCCACCACAGCACGTCTCCTGTCCTTCCCGAACGTTATGATCACTTCACATCAGGGATTCTTCACCGAGGAAGCACTGCGTGCGATTGCAGAGACCACACTGCAGAATGCGCTGGATTTCGAGGCAGGAAAAGAGACCCCGAACATTGTCCGTGCATAATGGAAATCCACTAGAAAACAGTTATCTTATAAGAGAACAAGAGACAACCCATTTTCGGCGGGTTGTCTCTTTTAAATTATGAGAAAATAGTGTATGATGGTAGATAGCAGAAAAAACGGCCAGAGAAAAACACTGGCCGGATACAAAAGGAGAGCAGGACTTTATGGACTGTAAAGAAGCAGAAAAATTAATACAGCCATACGTGCAGGGAAATATGCCGGAGAAAGAGATGGAACCGTTTATTTCCCATATCCGGAAATGCCATACATGCCACGAGGAACTGGAGACATATTTTATTGTGAACCGTGCGATGGCATATTTCGAGGATGACGCGCCCGATTCCTACAATCTGACAGGACTTCTGGAACGCGATCTGGAGAAAAAAGAGGAAGAAGCGAGATACCGCCGGTACAAAGATACGTTTTTTCGGGTGCTGATGCTGATTCTCGTTCTGTTTCTGGTGCTCCTGGCTCTGCACTATTTTGAAGTGATAGAATTACCCTGGCTGAAAGGATTATTATGAGTGATAAAATCGTATTACTGGACGGACACAGTATTCTGAACCGGGCTTTTTACGGCGTACCGGATCTGTCCAATGCAGAAGGACTGCACACGAACGCCGTATATGGATTCCTGAATATTCTGTTTAAAATTCTCGATGAGGAGCAGCCGCAGTATCTTGCCGTGGCGTTTGACCTCCATGCACCGACATTCCGCCACAAAATGTATGACCCGTACAAGGGAACGAGAAAGCCGATGCCGCAGGAATTGCGCGAACAGGTCCCGGTGATCCAGGAAGTGCTCGCAGCAATGGACATTGAGATTGTCACAAAAGAGGGCTATGAGGCGGATGATATCTTAGGAACGCTCGGCCGCAAATGCGAGGCGGAAGGGATGGAAGTTACGATCGTATCCGGAGACCGCGACCTGCTGCAGCTTGCAACGGACCACATTCTGATCCGGATTCCAAAGACCGTAAAGCGTGTGACGACGATCGAAAATTACCATACGGCAGAGGTGCTGGAAAAATACAGTCTTCTCCCGAAACAGATCATCGATCTGAAAGCGCTGATGGGCGATACCGCAGACAATATCCCGGGTCTGCCGGGTGTCGGCGAGAAAACCGCGACGAAAATCCTGCTGCAGTACGAGACACTGGAAAATGCGTATGCACATTTCGAGGAGATCAAACCGAACAAGGCAAAAGAGGCGATGCGTGATCATTATGATCTGGCGGAATTAAGCAAAAAACTTGCAACGATTGATACCGATGCGCCGGTGGAGCTCGACCGTGAAAAAGCGGCACTCTCGAATTTTTATACACCAAAAGCGTATGAGATGTTCAAACGTCTGGAGTTTAAAAACCTGCTGGGCCGCTTTGAGGAGACGAATGCAGAACCAGAGGATGCCGTCTTTCTGCGCACCGTAACGGATTTTTCCGAGGCGGAAGAACTCTTTGGAACCATCGCGAAGGAGGAGAAGGCAGGAGCCGCTCTTCTGACAGAAGAAACCCCTAAGGACGGACCGATGGCAGATCGGAGCCGTTCACTTGTCGGTATGGCAGTTGCGTATGGAAGCGGAGAGCCGGATGTTGTTTACTTCCCAGCAGAAGGTTTCCTGACCGGAGATTATTTAAAAGAAAAATTGACTGAGCTGCAGAAGCAGATTCCGCTTTTCTGCGTCATGGACGGAAAAGAATTTCTGAAGGATATGCCGGACGCCGATGAAGCCCATCTGTTTGATGCCGGAATTGCCGCGTATTTATTAAATCCATTGAAATCACAGTATTCGTACGATGATATCGTAAAAGAGTACGTACACCGCTATGTGCCGGCAGTGGAAGAGATCTTCGGCGGAAGCAAGATTCCGACCGCAGGAAAGATGACGCCGGAACAGCAGGAGTCGTATGCAGGTCATCAGGCGTATGCTGTATTTGCCGCACAGGAAAACATGGAAAAGCTGCTGAAGGAGCAGGACATGTGGGATCTGTACCGGAATGTGGAGATTCCGCTGGTGTTTACGCTCCGTCAGATGGAAGCGGATGGAATCGCCGCAGAAAAAGAAGCACTTTCCGTTTACGGAGCTGAGCTGGCGGAGCGGATCGGAGAGCTGGAGGCACAGATCTACGAGGAGGCCGGCGAGGAGTTCAACATCAATTCCCCGAAGCAGCTCGGCGTGATTCTGTTTGAAAAGCTGCAGCTTCCGGGCGGCAAAAAGACCAAGACGGGTTATTCCACCGCCGCCGATGTGCTCGAAAAGCTCGCACCGGATCACAAACTCGTTGCCGATATTCTGGAGTACCGCCAGCTTGCCAAACTGAAATCGACGTACGCCGACGGTCTGCAGGCCGTGATCGGGAAAGATGGAAGAATCCATTCGACATTTAACCAGACCATCACCGCGACCGGCCGCATCAGCAGTACCGATCCGAATCTGCAGAACATTCCAGTGCGGATGGAGCTTGGCCGTCTGATCCGGAAAGCCTTCGTGCCAAAGCCTGGCTGTGTCTTTCTGGATGCCGACTATTCCCAGATTGAGCTCCGCGTGCTGGCCCACATGTCGGGCGATGAAAACCTGATCGAGGCGTACCGCGAGGCGGAGGATATCCACCGCATGACGGCATCGAAAGTGTTCCATGTGCCGCTTGAAGAGGTAACACCGCTGCAGAGAAGAAATGCGAAGGCGGTCAACTTCGGTATCGTATACGGCATCAGTTCGTTCGGTCTGGGCCAGGATCTCGGCATCAGCCGGAAAGAGGCAGAGGCCTATATCCAGCAGTATTTCGAGACGTATCCGGGTATCCATGAGTTTTTGAACCGCTGCGTAGAGGATGCCAAAGAGAAAGGCTATTCCGTGACGATGTTCGGACGCAGACGGCCGATGCCGGAGCTGAAATCGAGCAACTTTATGCAGCGGTCATTCGGCGAGCGCGTTGCGATGAATGCGCCGATCCAGGGAACGGCGGCGGATATTATTAAAATAGCGATGATCCGCGTGGCGAAACGGCTGAAAGAGGAGCAGTTAAAGACCAGACTTCTTCTTCAGGTACACGATGAGCTGCTGCTGGAAGTGCCGGAAGACGAGCTCGAAAAGGCAGAACAGATCCTGGAAGAGGAGATGACCGGGGCAGCACATCTGGCTGTCAAACTCGAGATCGATATGCACACAGGAAACAACTGGTACGAGGCGAAATAGCGCACTCATACCAGGAGCGAAAGGATACAAAAGAATGAAAGTTTTTGGAATTACAGGCGGCGTGGGCGCCGGAAAAAGCGAAGTGCTCACGTACCTTGGACAGAATTATGATGCAACGGTGATCCAGGCGGACGAGGCAGGTTACCTTGTGATGCTGCCGGGCGGCGAATGCTATGGAGAGATTGTGAAGCTGTTCGGCAGACAGATCACCACAGAGACCGGCGAACTTGACCGGAAACGGATTGCTGAGATCGTTTTTCAGGACGAAGAAAAGTTAAAAGCCCTGAATGCGATCGTTCATCCGGCGGTAAAACGGTATATCAAAAAAGCCATTGCAGCCGCGGAAAAAGCAGGGACGGAATACGTCTTTGTGGAGGCCGCACTCTTAATCGAAGAAAAATATGATGAAATTTGTGATGAACTGTGGTATATTTATGCGGATGAAGAAGTCCGGAAGGAGCGATTGATCGAAGGACGCGGCTATTCTGAGAAGAAAGTTCGCGAAATCATGGCAAATCAGCTTTCCGAGGATGAATTCAGCAGCCACTGCGATTTTGAAATCGACAACAGCGGCGATTTTGAGGAAACAAAAAAACAGTTAGACCATAGGATGAAAAGATATGAAACTTTGTAGTATTGCAAGTGGTTCGAGCGGAAACTGCATTTTCGCGGGAAGCGAGACCACAAGCCTTCTGATCGATGCGGGCATCAGCGGAAAGCGCGTGGAGGCGGGACTGGCTGTTCTCGACCGCAGCGCGAAGGAGCTGGACGGCATTCTCGTGACACATGAGCATTCCGATCATATCCAGGGCCTTGGCGTGCTGGCGCGCCGGTACGGTATTCCGATTTACGCAACGGATGGAACAATTCAGGCGATGCAGCAGACGAAGAGCCTTGGAAAGTTTCCGGAGGGGATTTTCCACACGATTCACGCGGATGACACGTTTACACTGGGAGACATCGCCGTACATCCGTTTACGATCTCCCACGATGCGGCAGAGCCGGTCGGCTACCGCATGGAATCCGGCGGGAAATCGATTGCGATTGCGACGGATCTTGGCGTTTACAGCGATTACACGGTTCAGAATCTGACCGGGCTGGATGCCGTTTTGTTAGAGGCAAATCACGACGAGAACATGCTTGCGGTCGGACCGTACCCGTATCCGTTAAAACAGCGGATCGCCGGGGCGAAAGGCCATTTATCGAACCTGGTGGCAGGCCATCTCCTCTGCGAGATTCTGCACGACAATCTGCAGGAAGTGCTGCTCGGCCATCTGAGCAAGGAAAATAATTATGAGGCACTGGCCTTTGAAACCGTGGCCTGCGAGGTCACAACGGGTGATAATCCGTATCACTCGGGTGATTTTCATCTCGCTGTCGCTAAAAGAAGCGAAGTATCACCGTTAATTGAGGTTTAAATATACATTTTTAGAGCTACATACCATGTTTTTCGCAAGGCCGCCATTACCGGTTTTTCCGGGGCTTTGACATAAAACCAGAAAAAGGAGAATGGAAACATGAAGAAGACAATTATCACTGTCGTAGGCAAGGACACCGTGGGCATTATCGCAAAGGTATGTAATTATCTGGCAGAGAACCAGGTAAACATCGAAGACATTTCTCAGACGATTGTGCAGGGATATTTCAACATGATGATGGTAACGGACGTCTCCAAGAGCGAGAAATCCAACGCAGAGCTTGCAAAAGATCTGGAGAAGCTTGGAAGTTCCATCGGCGTTGTCATCCGCTGCCAGCATGAAGATATTTTCAATATGATGCACCGTATCTAAAGTCTAAAGCGAAGGAGAAAAACGACATGATAAATCTGTTTGAAGTAAAGGAAACGAACGAGATGATCGAAAAAGAGAATCTGGACGTTCGTACCATTACCCTTGGAATCAGCCTTTTAGACTGCATTGACTCCAATCTTGATAAACTGAACCGCAAAATCTACGACAAAATTACGACGACTGCCAGAAATCTGGTTTCCGTAGGTGAGGAGATCGAGGGCGAGTTCGGTATTCCGATTGTAAACAAGAGAATTTCCGTTACCCCGATTGCCTTAGTCGGCGCAGCAGCCTGCAGAACGCCGGAGGATTTCGTGACGATTGCACAGACTCTGGACCGTGCGGCAAAAGAAGTCGGCGTCAATTTCCTCGGCGGCTATTCCGCTCTGGTAAGCAAAGGTATGACGACAGCAGATGAGCTTCTGATCCGTTCTATCCCGCAGGCACTGGCTGTTACGGATTTTGTCTGCAGCTCCATCAACCTTGGCTCCACCAAAACCGGTATCAACATGGATGCTGTCAAACTGATGGGTGAGATCATCAAGAAGACGGCGGAGGCAAGCAAAGAGAACAACTGCCTTGGATGCGCGAAACTCGTTGTTTTCTGCAATGCACCGGACGACAACCCGTTCATGGCAGGCGCTTTCCACGGCGTAACCGAGGCGGATGCCATCATCAATGTCGGCGTTTCCGGCCCTGGTGTTGTCAAACATGCTCTGGAAAAAGTACGCGGCGAGAACTTTGAGGTACTCTGCGAGACGATCAAGAAGACCGCATTTAAGGTAACGCGTGTCGGCCAGCTCGTTGCACAGGAGGCTTCCAAGCGGCTGAACATTCCGTTTGGTATCATTGACCTTTCCCTGGCACCGACTCCGGCGATCGGAGATTCCGTTGCAGATATCCTTGAGGAGATCGGCCTCGAGCACGCAGGCGCACCGGGAACGACAGCGGCGCTGGCACTTCTGAACGATCAGGTGAAAAAGGGCGGCGTAATGGCATCTTCCTATGTCGGCGGCCTCTCCGGCGCATTCATCCCGGTTTCTGAGGACCAGGGTATGATCAACGCAGTCAACGACGGCGCACTGACCATTGAAAAACTCGAGGCAATGACCTGTGTCTGCTCCGTGGGTCTTGATATGATCGCCATCCCGGGAGACACGAAAGCATCGACCATCTCCGGAATCATCGCAGATGAGCTTGCCATCGGTATGGTCAACCAGAAAACAACGGCAGTCCGCCTGATTCCGGTCATCGGAAAAGGCGTGGGCGAGACCGTAGAATTTGGCGGCCTCCTCGGCTATGCACCGATCATGCCGGTTAACAACTTCTCCTGCGAGGCATTCGTCAACCGCACCGGAAGAATCCCGGCTCCGATTCATTCGTTTAAAAACTAAAAAGACAGCTGAAAAGCCGGCAGTGATCCTGGATGGAAAGGATCACTGCCGGCTTTTTTACCATCTGCGCAAATAAAAATAGTAATTTTAAGGAATGTATAGTATGATATATTACATACTGATAATTTTACTTGCAACCCATAAAAAGTGTAAGAAAAAATGAATTATTACGGGGAACTTCAGCGGTAGCAGCCGTTGTTCTATAGCAATTCAATAAATTATTGCACATAATTACACGAATGAAACCACCCTATGCAGTCCGTTGGA
>ERZ824598.3149-NODE-3149-length-15002-cov-4.094668_pt1 | contig 15002 bp, 11 predicted proteins | sample MGYA00519934_ERZ824598 | MGnify/ENA primary metagenome ERZ824598 (study PRJEB31778, sample SAMEA3449177) | human gut metagenome | biome: human gut; feature: human-associated habitat; material: faeces | place: United Kingdom | collected 2010/2012 ...
GCCGGATGCCTTAATATAAGGAATCAGTGTAACATGGATCAGCATGGCATTTTCATGTCCGACCTCATGCTGGAACTGGCGAATGGACTCTAAGAAAGGCTGACTTTCAATATCTCCAACCGTACCACCGACCTCGATGATCGCAATATGTGTATCTTCAGAGGTAAAATTGCGGTAAAAACGGCTCTTAATCTCATTTGTGATATGAGGAATTACCTGAACAGTACCTCCGCCAAAATCGCCGCGGCGTTCTTTCTGAAGTACAGACCAGTATACTTTACCGGTTGTAACGTTGGAATTTTTGCTCAAGCTCTCATCAATAAAACGTTCATAGTGACCTAAGTCTAAATCAGTTTCTGCACCGTCATCTGTTACAAAAACCTCTCCATGTTGGATTGGGTTCATCGTGCCCGGATCAATATTGATATAAGGGTCAAATTTCTGCATTGTTACCTTAAAACCTCTGGCTTTTAAAAGACGGCCGAGAGATGCGGCAGTAATGCCTTTTCCGAGTCCCGAAACAACTCCTCCGGTGACAAAGACATATTTTACAGGCATAGGTGTTTCCTCCTTAAAAATTATATATAAATGTTTCCTGAATTTAAAATAACTCATATATTATACAACTAGAGAAAAAAGAAATCCACAATTTTAGAAAAAGAAATCAAAAAAGTTTAGAAAAACTTTAGAAAGGACAAGAAAAGTTCACGATATTCGTATTGATTTTAATAGAAAAGAAACATATAATAAGTACGATACTGCAAGAACTATGATGCAGCATGGAGGAGAGCATGGATAACAATCAGATGAACGGAAATAACAACAATAATAATAACAATAATAATCGGAACAACAAAAACGGGCAGATGTTTTTAGCGTTTTTACTGGTTTCACTGGTAATGCTGTTTATTATGAGCTATGTGAACAGCAAGATGGATCAGATGTCGAGTGAGGAGATTACCTATTCCCGGTTTTTGAAAATGGTGGAAGAGGACAAGGTAGAGAGTGTCGAGATCGGTTCGTCAGAGATCAAGATCACTCCGAAAGAGGAGAAAAAAGACACAAAGGTAAATAACGGTCTTACTACGATCCAAAAGACCTATTACACAGGAATCGTGGAAAATCCGGATCTGTTAAAGACTTTGGAAAAACACGATGTCAATATCAAAGGAACGATCCCGGATAATACCTCCGTATGGATTTATAATATTTTAAGTTTTGTGATCCCGTTAGTACTGGTATGGGTACTGCTTGGATTCTTAATGCGCCGGATGGGCGGCGGCGGAGTAATGGGCGTTGGTAAGAGCAATGCCAAGGTCTATGTGGAAAAACAGACCGGAGTTACCTTTAAAGATGTTGCAGGAGAAGATGAAGCCAAAGAGTCGTTACAGGAAGTCGTGGATTTCCTGCACAATCCGAAACGTTATACAGAGATTGGTGCGAAGCTGCCAAAAGGAGCGTTGTTAGTAGGCCCTCCGGGTACCGGTAAGACGTTACTTGCAAAAGCCGTTGCGGGCGAGGCAAATGTACCGTTTTTCTCATTGGCAGGTTCCAGTTTTGTAGAGATGTTTGTCGGTGTCGGTGCATCCAGAGTGCGTGATCTTTTCAAAGAGGCACAGAAACAGGCACCGTGTATTATTTTTATTGATGAGATCGATGCAATCGGTAAAAGCCGTGATTCCCGCTATGGCGGTGGCAATGATGAGCGCGAGCAGACCTTAAACCAGCTGCTTGCCGAGATGGATGGTTTTGATACTTCCAAGGGACTTCTGATCCTGGCTGCGACCAACAGACCGGAAGTTTTAGATAAAGCGCTGCTTCGTCCGGGACGTTTCGACCGCCGTATTATCGTCGATAAGCCGGATCTGAAGGGAAGACTTGAGACATTAAAAGTTCATTCCAAAGATGTCCTTATGGATGAGACTGTAGATCTGGATGCACTCGCACTTGCAACCGCAGGTCTTGTTGGTTCTGATCTTGCCAATATGATCAATGAGGCTGCGATCAATGCGGTTAAGAAGGGCAGAAAATATGTAAATCAGGCAGATTTATTTGAGGCCTTTGAGTTAGTTGCAGTAGGTGGTAAAGAGAAAAAAGACCGCGTGATGAGTGACAAAGAGCGCAAGATCGTTTCCTATCATGAGGTTGGTCATGCGATTGTGACAGCACTTCAGAAGAACACTGAGCCGGTTCAGAAGATCACGATCGTTCCAAGAACGATGGGAGCACTCGGTTATACCTTGCAGACACCGGAAGAGGAGAAGTTCTTACAGACGAAGGATGAACTGCTTGCCAAGATCACAACCTACATGGCAGGACGTGCGGCAGAAGTACTCGTATTTTCCTCTGCAACAAGCGGCGCTGCAAACGATATTGAGCACGCAACAGCGATCGCAAGAGCAATGGTTACACAATATGGTATGTCAGATAAGTTTGGCATGATGTGTCTTGCAACAACAGAGAATCAGTATCTGGATAACCGGGCAGGACTGATCTGCGGTGAGGAGACCGCAGCACAGATCGACGGAGAAGTTCTTTCCATTATTAACAAATGTTATGATGACGCAATGCAGCTTCTGATCGAGAACCGCGAATCATTAGATAAGATTTCTGAATACCTGTACGAGCATGAGACAATCACCGGAAAAGAATTTATGAAGATTTTCCGTGAGATCAAAGGTATTCCGGAACCGGAGGAAGAGAGCACAAAGAAGAGCTTTATGGAACAGGCAATGGACGCTGAACGCCAGAGTAAAGGCAATGATGGTGAATAATGTTTGAGATTGCAGAAGAATTAAAAAAACTCCCGGATCAGCCGGGAGTTTATATTATGCATGACAGCAGGGATGCGATTATTTATATTGGAAAGGCTGTCAGCCTTAGAAAACGGGTGCACCAGTATTTTCAGGCAAGCCATGATGAGGGGATCAAAAAAGCGCAGATGGTAAAACAGATTGCGCGTTTTGAATATATCATCACGGATTCTGAACTGGAGGCACTTGTTTTAGAATGTAATCTGATCAAGGAACACAGACCAAAATACAATACCATGCTGCGGGATGATAAGACCTATCCCTATATCAGAGTGACGGTCGGAGAGGATTTTCCGCGGGTTCTGTTTTCCAGACAGCAGAAAAAAGACAGGTCACGCTATTTTGGACCGTACACAAGTGCAGGGGCAGTCAAGGATACGATCGAACTGATCAATAAATTATATCAGCTCAGAACGTGTAACCGGAATCTGCCAAAAGATATCGGAAAAGACCGCCCATGTCTGAATTACCACATTCATCAGTGCAATGCACCGTGTCAGGGCTATATCAGCAAAGAGGAGTACAGACAGCGTGTAGATGCAGCCGTTGAGTTTTTAAATGGAAATTATGCACCAATTTTAAAATCGTTACAGGAAAAAATGATGGCTGCTTCCGGAGAGATGCAGTTTGAGAAGGCGATCGAATACCGTGACCTTTTAAACAGTGTGAAACAGATCGCACAGAAACAGAAGATCACGCACAATGACGGCGAGGACAAGGATATTATTGCACTTGCCGCAGACGACAGAGATGCGGTCGTACAGGTATTTTTTATCCGGGATGGAAAACTGATCGGACGGGATCACTTTTATGTAAAGATCGGAAATGAAGATACTAAGGAACAAATATTGACTACATTTGTAAAACAGTTTTATTCCGGCACGCCGTTTATTCCGAGGGAGATCATGCTGCCGGAGGAGATCGATGACCATGAAGTATTGGCAGAATGGTTAGGGGAGAAGCGCGGAGGCAAAGTCTATATCCGTATTCCGCAAAAAGGAATGAAGGAAAAATTGGTGGAGCTGGCGCAGAAGAATGCGGAACTTGTGTTGTCGCAGGATAAGGAGAAGATCAAGCGTGAGGAGGGAAGAACCATCGGAGCGATGAAAGAGATCGCAGGATGGCTGGATCTTCCGGGCTTACAGCGTGTGGAAGCGTTTGATATCTCCAACATCAACGGATTCGAGACGGTTGGTTCCATGGTGGTTTATGAAAAAGGAAAACCAAAGCGCAGCGATTACAGAAAGTTCAAGCTCCGCACTGTCACCGGGCCGGATGACTATGCTTCCATGCATGAAGTCCTTACAAGGCGTTTTACACACGGCATGCGGGAGCAGGAAGAAATGCAGGAGAAAGAACTCGGTGCAGAGTATGGCAGTTTTACACGCTTCCCGGATCTTATTATGATGGATGGTGGAAGAGGGCAGGTCAATATCTGCCTGAAAGTGCTGGATGAATTACATCTGAATATTCCGGTCTGTGGTATGGTAAAAGATGATAATCACAGAACCCGTGGGTTATACTATAACAATATTGAGATACCGATTGACCGGGGCAGTGAAGGATTCAAACTTATCACAAGAATTCAGGACGAGGCGCATCGTTTTGCTATCGAATACCACAGGTCACTGCGCAGCAAAGAACAGGTGCATTCCATACTGGATGATATTCCGGGAATCGGTCCGTCCAGAAGAAAAGCTTTGATGAAAAAATATCAGTCGTTAGAGGCAATCCGAGAGGCCTCGGCAGAAGATCTTGCCGACACCGAGAGCATGAACGAAAAAGCGGCGCAGGCAGTATATGAATTTCTTCACAAAGACGCTGTTCTGTGATATATTTATGACAATGGGTTTTCTATGCGGCAGAAGTATTTTCCGGCGCAGAGGAAAACAAAAAATCCCCAGAACATAAAGGAGAAAAGGGTATGAATGGAACGAATGGAGTAAGTGTCAGCAAAGTAGCACAGATCATGGATCTGTATAATTTCCTGCCGGACATGGATTTGAAAAAACACCGTATTAAAATCAGTGATGTGAACCGTCCGGCGTTGCAGCTGAGTGGGTTCTTTGAACATTTTGAGCAGTCGCGTGTACAGATCATCGGAAACGTTGAGTACACCTATTTACAGAGACTGGATGTGGAGAAGAAGGAAAAGATTTTACAGAAATTTACCACATATGATATCCCATGCATTATCTTCTGCAGGGATTTACAGCCGGATGAAGATTTTTTACAGATTGCTTCGGAAAATGATGTTCCGGTTTTGGGAACGAAGAGAAGCACATCGGAATTTATGGCAGAATTGATTTTCTGTCTGAGTGAACAGCTGGCACCATGTATTTCCATTCACGGAGTTCTGGTCGATGTCTATGGTGAAGGACTTCTGATCATGGGTGAGAGCGGAATCGGTAAGAGTGAGGCGGCATTGGAGCTTGTGCGCCGTGGACATCGTCTGGTAACAGATGATGTTGTGGAGATCCGCAAGATTAATGAGCATACGCTGATCGGCACTTCTCCGGACATCACGAGATATTTTATCGAGGTGCGTGGTATCGGTATTATCGATGTGAAAGCGCTTTACGGTGTTGAGTGTGTCAAGGAAAAACAGCAGATTGACCTTGTCATCAAGCTAGAGGACTGGAAGAAAGAAAATGAGTATGACCGTCTGGGTTTAGAGGATGAATACGCAGAATTTCTTGGAAATAAAGTGGCGTGTCATTCGCTTCCAATCCGTCCGGGACGAAATCTTGCAGTCATCTGTGAGACAGCAGCGGTTAACCACAGACAGAAGAAAATGGGTTACAATGCAGCACAGGAGCTTTACCGCCGTGTGCAGGAGAATATCACAAAAGGTCATGATGATGACGATTAAGCCGGAGACGACATATTTACATTTTTGCATATAGCGGAAAAACCGTTATAAATATATAGTTAGATTTGGAGACAAAATTATGGAAAACAAAATTGCATGGGAAAAATACCCGGAAGGAAATAAACGGGAGGAAGTATTTCAGTTCGCAGAGAATTACCGCAAGTTTATTTCTGATTGCAAGACAGAGCGCGAGTGCGTTACTTCTTTTGTGGAGAAAGCAGAAAAAGCAGGTTTTGCAAATCTTGAAAAGGTAATCGCAGAGCATACAGCATTGAAAGCAGGCGACAGAGTATATGCCAATAACATGGGAAAAGGCATGGCTTTATTTGTAATCGGAAAAGAGAGCATGGAAAAAGGAATGAATATCCTTGGAGCACACATTGACTCACCACGTCTGGATTTAAAACAGGATCCATTATATGAGGATACCGATTTCGCTATGTTAGACACCCACTATTATGGTGGAATCAAGAAATACCAGTGGGTAACGTTACCTTTGGCATTACATGGTGTTATTGCAAAAAAAGACGGAACTGTTGTAAAGGTAAATGTCGGCGATAAACCAGGCGATCCGGTGTTTGGAGTGAGTGATCTTCTGATCCATTTATCAGGAGAACAGTTAGAGAAGAAAGCTGCAAAAGTGATCGAGGGTGAAAATCTTGATCTTTTGATCGGAAGCATTCCAATGCAGACAGAAGACGAGAAAGTAAAAGAAAAAGTGAAAGCAAATATCATGAATCTTTTATCCAAAGAATATGGTATAGAGGAGGAAGATTTCCTTTCCGCAGAGATCGAGGTGGTTCCGGCAGGAGAAGCAAGAGATTACGGCTTTGACCGCAGCATGATCATGGGTTATGGACATGACGACAGGGTGTGCGCATATCCATCCTTTGAAGCAATGCTTGTGTCAGAAGATCCGGAGATCACAAGTGTCTGCCTCTTAGTGGACAAAGAAGAGATCGGAAGCGTGGGAGCCAGCGGAATGCAGTCCAGATTTTTCGAAAATACCGTTGCAGAAGTAATGGCAGCAGCAGGAAGTTATTCAGAACTGGCACTCAGAAGAGCACTGGCAAATTCCAAGGTGCTTTCCTCCGATGTATCGGCAGCGTTTGATCCGAACTTCCCAAGCGTTATGACAAAACGAAACACCGCATATTTTGGAAAAGGACTTGTATTTAATAAATATACAGGTTCCAGAGGCAAGGGTGGTTCCAATGATGCAAATGCAGAGTATATTGGAAAATTAAGAAATATTATGGATACAAATGAGGTATCCTTCCAGACAGCCGAGCTTGGTAAAGTAGATCAGGGCGGCGGCGGAACAATCGCTTACATTCTTGCAAATTATGGAATGAATGTCATCGACAGCGGTGTTCCGGTATTGAATATGCATGCGCCATGGGAGATCATCAGTAAAGTTGATCTGTATGAGGCATACAGAGGCTATATTGCATTCTTAAAGGAAGCTTAGGGAAGATCAATGAATGACCAGTTTTTGACAGAACTTCAAAATGTAATGGGTGGCTCCGGGATATTTATGGAAGAGCCAATGAAAAAACATACAACGTTTCGTGTGGGTGGACCGGCAGATGTGCTGGTCCAGCCGGATGAAACAGCACTTGTGGCTATCCTTGCACTCTGCAGACAGTATCATGTGTCATATTCTTTTATCGGAAATGGCAGTAATCTGCTTGTGGGAGACAAGGGAATCCGTGGTGTGGTGATCGAGATGACAGACCCAATGGGAAACATTGAAGTGGATGGAACGAAAATCACGGCACAGGCAGGTGCGATGCTTTCGAAAATTGCCAATACTGCGGCATCGAATGGTTTGGGCGGCATGGAATTTGCTGCCGGTATTCCGGGAAGTGTCGGCGGAGCAGTTGTCATGAACGCCGGAGCCTATGGCGGAGAGATGAAGGACATCATTGAGAAAGTATATGTTCTCGATGAAAACGGTGCACAGTTGGAACTTGACAGAGATGCGCTCGACCTGGGTTACCGGCATAGCTGTATTCCAGAGAAAAAATATATTGTTACAAAAGTTGTTTTGGAACTTGTGCCGTGCAATGAGGCGGAAATCCGTTCCGAAATGAAAGAATTGAATGAAAAAAGAGCAGAGAAACAGCCACTGCAGTATCCGAGTGCCGGAAGCACTTTCAAAAGACCGGAGGGATATTTTGCAGGAAAGCTGATCATGGATGCAGGACTTCGCGGCTATCAGGTGGGTGGTGCGCAGGTGTCTGAGAAACACTGTGGTTTTGTGATCAACAAAGGGGATGCAACAGCAGCAGATATCTGTCAGCTGATGAGGGACGTATCGGATAAGGTACAGGCACAGTTTGGTGTAGTATTGGAACCGGAAGTGAAAATGATTGGTGAATTTTAAGCTGCAAACTTATGAGAAAGGTGTGGTTATAATATGAAATTCGTGATATTAACAGGAATGTCTGGAGCCGGAAAAAGTACAGCACTGAAAATGATGGAAGATATCGGCTTTTACTGTGTCGATAATCTTCCAATCCCTTTATTGGAAAAATTTGTGGAATTGTCTGATCTGCAGCAGAATGCAGAATTACAGAAAGTCGCTGTCGGGATCGACATCCGAAGTGGACAGGCACTTGAGGAACTCCGAAGTGTGCTTGACCGGATCAAGGCAAACGGCGGCGCTTATGATATCTTATTTTTGGATGCGGAGGATTCCGTACTTGTAAAGCGATACAAAGAGACGAGAAGAAGCCATCCACTGGCAGGCTCGGAGCGTGTCGATAAAGGAATTGCAAAAGAGAGAGAGAGACTTGCCTTTTTGAAAGAGCGGGCAAGTTATATTATAGATACCAGTCAGCTTCTGACAAGAGAGCTGAAAGCGGAGATTGAAAAAATATTTGTGCAGAACCAGGATTATAAAAATCTGTTTGTCACGATTTTATCGTTCGGATTTAAATATGGAATCCCGGCGGATTCCGATCTGGTTTTCGATGTGCGTTTTCTGCCGAATCCATATTACGTGGAAGGGCTTCGTGCCAAGACAGGAAATGACAAGGAAATTCAGGATTATGTGCTTCAATTTAAGGAGGCGCACGAGTTTCTGGATAAATTAGAGGATATGATCAACTTCCTGATACCAAACTACATTGCAGAGGGAAAAAACCAGCTTGTCATATCAATTGGATGCACAGGCGGAAAACACCGCTCGGTAACGCTTGCCAATGAATTGTACAAGAGAATGGCGGACAAGAAGGAATATGGTCTGAAGATTGAGCATAGGGATATAGGAAAAGATGCCCTGCGAGGTAAATAGAATGTCTTTTTCAAGTGAAGTAAAAGAAGAACTTTCCAGACATCTTGGGAAAAGCCATCATTGTCAGATCGCGGAGCTGGCGGCGCTGATCGCATTTGATGGAAAAGTGCAGGTGAGTGAATCCGGGTGTGACCTTTTTCTGGATTCTGAAAATGAACTGTTAAATACAAAGTACGATCTTTTGTTAAAAAAACTGTTCGATTTTTCGGAGGAGAAAAGAGAAAAATCCGGAAGAGAACAGAAGAAAATTTATGAGACAGTAAAAATGTGGGATGAGGATCATCAGATCCCGATGATCACAGAGACAGTCAATGGTCTGTTACTTTTGCAGGGCTGTTGTAAAAGAGCTTACATCAGAGGGGCATTCTTAGCTGGTGGTTCCATCAGTGATCCAAACAAGTCCTATCATTTTGAGATTGTGTGCAGAACTATGCCGCAGGCAGAACAGCTTCGGGATACCATGAACAGTTTTGATGTGGATGCCAAGATCGTGGAACGAAAAAAACATTTTGTTGTTTACTTAAAAGAAGGGGCACAGATTGTTGATATTTTAAATGTGATGGAAGCGCATGTGGCACTGATGAATTTGGAGAACGTGCGCATTTTAAAAGAGATGCGTAATTCCGTCAACCGTAAGGTCAACTGCGAGACTGCCAATATCAGCAAGACGGTCAATGCGGCAGTAAAACAGCTGGAGGACATTACATATATCAGGGAAGTGATGGGGTTAGACAGCCTGCCGGACAATTTAAAAGAGATGGCGTTATTGCGGCTGGAATACCCTGAGGCACCACTCAAAGAACTTGGAATGTATTTAGATCCGCCGGTTGGAAAATCGGGTGTGAACCACAGACTTCGGAAGATCAGTGAGATCGCAGACGGATTGAGGGAATAGGAGGAGAATGATAAGACGATGAGAAAGACAGTAGAAGTGCAGATGGATGCAGGAATGGAAGCAAGACCGATCGCATTGATGGTACAGACCGCCAATCAGTTTTCCAGTCATCTTTATCTGGAGATGGACGGGAAACATGTCAATGCAAAAAGCATCATGGGAATGATGAGCCTTGTTCTGACAAACGGAGTGGTTGTCACGATAGATGCGGAAGGAACAGACGAAGTGGAAGCAGTGGAAGCATTAGAGAGACTTTTGACAGGCAAATAAATGTTGAATGAATAAGAGAGTATAGTGATTTATGGATATGAAAAAGAAATTATTGTTTGTATTCAATCCGTGCTCAGGAAAGGCACAGATTAAGAATCAGTTGTTAGACATCGTGGACACCATGGTAAAAGCGGATTATGAGGTTACGATCTATCCGACGCAGTGTGCAGGAGATGCAAAAGAAAAAGTGGAAGCGTATGCCGGAAATTATGATCTTGTTGTGTGCAGCGGTGGAGATGGTACATTAGACGAAGTGGTAACCGGAATGATGCAATGCAAAGCAAAAGTTCCACTGGGATACATACCGGCCGGAAGCACGAACGATTTTGCTTCTTCGCTTGGAATACCGAAGGATATGGAAAAAGCGTCAGAGGCGGCCGTCACAGGAAAACCGTTTCCGTGCGATGTCGGTCTGTTTAATGGGGATTATTTTGTCTATGTCGCAGCATTTGGACTTTTTACAGAAGTGTCTTATAAGACAAGCCAGGAATGGAAAAATGTGCTCGGTCATGCCGCTTATATTTTGGAAGGCGCAAAATGCCTTCATGATATCCCATCCTTTATGATGCAGGTGGAATATAACAATATGCGTATTCAGGACGAGTTTATCTACGGAATGATCACAAATTCTACATCTGTAGGCGGATTCAAGGGGATGACCGGAAAAGATGTTCTGCTTGATGATGGTGTTTTTGAAGTTACACTGATCAAAAAGCCGAAGAACCCGATGGAACTGAATGAGATCATCGCATCACTGATCAATCTCGTAGATGACACGGATATGATTTATTCATTTAAGACAGCCGAAGTGAAGTTTACCGCTTCCAGGGAGATCCCATGGACTCTGGACGGGGAATTTGGCGGTGACCATGAGGAAGTCTGTGTGAAAAATCTGAAACAGGCAGTGGACATTATGGTCAAAAAGCCGGAAGAATAAATGATTTGACAGTTATATATGTTAAAAAAATAACTTTATTTTTGCATCAAAGTAATATATAATGAGTGCAAGTGAGGAAAATACGAAAAGATTTGTATTTGACGAACGGCGAAGTTACTGAGTGATGAAATCACGAGGTAATGAGTGCAAATGGGAAATATATTTTTAAAATTATGGAGGAATTAACAATGTTAGTATCTGCAAAAGAAATGTTAGACAAAGCAAAAGCTGGTCATTATGCTGTAGGTCAGTTCAACATCAACAACCTTGAGTGGACCAAATCTGTTCTGTTAACAGCACAGGAGTTAAAATCCCCTGTTATCTTAGGTGTATCTGAAGGTGCTGGAAAGTACATGACAGGCTTTAAAACAGTAGCAGCTATGGTAAAAGCTATGGATGAAGAACTTGGAATCACAGTTCCTGTAGCATTACACTTAGATCACGGAACATACGAAGGATGCTACAAATGTATCAAAGCTGGTTTCACATCTATCATGTTTGATGGTTCTCATTATCCAATCGAAGAGAACGTTGAGAAAACAAAAGAGTTAGTAGCAGTAGCTCATCAGTTAGGCTTATCTATCGAGGCAGAAGTTGGTTCTATCGGTGGAGAAGAAGACGGTGTTGTAGGTATGGGCGAATGCGCTGATCCTAACGAGTGTAAAGCAATCGCTGATCTTGGTGTGGACATGCTTGCAGCAGGTATCGGTAACATCCATGGAAAATATCCGGCAAACTGGCCAGGATTAAGCTTTGAGACATTAGCAGCTGTTCAGGAGAAAACAGGAATGATGCCATTAGTACTTCATGGTGGTACAGGTATCCCGGCTGATATGATCAAGAAAGCTATCGACCTTGGTGTATCTAAGATCAATGTTAACACAGAGTGCCAGTTATCTTTCGCAGATGCTACACGTAAATATATCGAAGCTGGTAAAGATCTTGAGGGTAAGGGATTTGATCCTCGTAAATTATTAGCTCCAGGTGCAGAAGCAATCAAAGCTACTGTAAAAGAGAAGATGGAATTATTTGGTTCTGTTGGAAAAGCTGAATAAAATATCAAGAAAATAAAGACCTTGTAGAGCGGAGAATCCGTTTTATGAGGTCTTTTTCTATTTTTTCCTTGGAACATAAACGATTTATTAGTTGCATTTAAGTGTAGATTCTCTTATATTAGTATAAGAACATCAAATCTGAGGGGATTTAGATGAGAGAAAGGATATCAAACAAGATGATGGAGAAAGAGAACTTTAATGTTGTAGATATCTTTGGAGAAAATGTATTCAACGATTCTGTCATGCAGGCTCGTTTACCAAAGAAAGTTTACAAAAAACTTCACGAAGTAATGGAGGAAGGAAAAGAATTAGACCTCGAGACCGCAGATGTCGTTGCTCATGAGATGAAGGAGTGGGCAATTGAAAAAGGTGCAACACATTATACGCACTGGTTCCAGCCGTTAACCGGAGTTACGGCAGAGAAACACGATTCTTTCATTACGGCGCCTATGGAAAACGGCAAGGTTTTGATGAGTTTTTCGGGAAAAGAATTAATTAAAGGTGAACCGGATGCATCATCTTTTCCATCCGGTGGATTAAGAGCGACTTTTGAGGCGAGAGGATACACAGCATGGGACTGTACTTCCCCGGCATTTGTCAGACAGGACGCAGCAGGCGCAACACTCTGCATTCCGACTGCATTTTGCTCCTACACAGGAGAAGCGCTTGACCAGAAGACACCATTGCTTCGTTCCATGGAAGCAATCAACGAGCAGGCACTGCGTCTGATCCGTTTATTTGGAAACACAACCTCTAAGAGAGTAACTCCTTCGGTAGGACCGGAGCAGGAATACTTTATTGTAGACAGAGAAAAATATTTACAGAGAAAAGACCTGATCTTTACCGGACGTACTTTGTTTGGCGCAATGCCTCCAAAAGGACAGGAAATGGATGACCATTACTTTGGAAGCATCCGCGAGCGTATCGCATCCTATATGAGAGATGTCAATATTGAACTTTGGAAGCTTGGCGTGTCCTCGAAGACACAGCATAATGAGGTCGCACCTGCACAGCACGAACTGGCTCCGATTTATGCAGTGGCAAATATCGCAGTTGACCACAACCAGCTTATCATGGAGACTTTGAAAAAGGTTGCGTATCGTCATGGGTTACAGTGCCTGTTGCATGAGAAACCATTTGCAGGGGTGAATGGTTCCGGTAAGCATGACAACTGGTCCATTACGACAGACGATGGCATTAACCTGTTAGAGCCGGGAAAAACACCGCACGAGAATATTCAGTTCCTTTTGGTGCTGACCTGTATTTTAAAGGCAGTGGATACCCATGCCGATCTTTTGCGCGAATCGGCAGCAGATGTCGGAAATGACCACAGACTTGGCGCAAATGAGGCACCACCGGCTATTTTATCCGTTTATCTTGGAGAGCAGTTAGAGGACGTGTTATCACAGCTCATCAGCACTGGAGCTGCCACACACAGTATCTCCGGACAGAGATTAGAGACAGGTGTAAAATCCCTGCCTGACTTTATGAAGGATGCGACAGACCGTAACCGTACATCACCGTTTGCGTTTACCGGAAATAAATTCGAGTTCCGTATGGTGGGTTCCCAGGATTCTGTTTCCCAGCCAAACGTTGTGTTAAATACAATTGTTGCAGAGGCATTTGCAGAGGCGTGTGATGAACTGGAAAAAGCAGATGACTTTGACATGGCTGTGCATGATCTCATCAAAAAATATGCGACAGAGCATCAGAGAATCGTATTCAATGGCAACGGATATTCAGACGAATGGGTAGAGGAAGCCGAAAGACGTGGACTTCCGAATATCAAATCCATGGTAGATGCCATTCCTGCATTAAATACAGAAAAAGCGGTTGCTTTATTTGAAAAATTCGGTGTATTTACAAAGGCAGAGCTTGATTCCCGCGTCGAGATCGAATACGAGACCTATGCAAAAGAAATCAACATCGAAGCAAAGGCAATGATCGATATTGCAACAAAGCAGATCATTCCGGCTGTTATCCGATATACCACAACACTGGCAGAGTCCATCAATGCAGTAAAGGCAGCCTGCGGTGCAGATATCAGCGTGCAGACAGAGATTCTGATGGAAGTATCAGATCTTCTTGCAGATACGAAGAATGCGCTTTCAAAATTAGAGGAAGTGGCCGCACAGGGTGCAGCTATGGCACAGGGAAGAGAACAGGCAGTATTCTATCGCGATGAGGTGATGACTGCAATGAAAGCTTTAAGAACACCGGTTGACAGGCTGGAGATGCTGGTAGATAAATCCATGTGGCCTATGCCATCTTATGGTGATCTCATGTTTGAAGTATAAATTTAGCATGAAAAACAATTTTCACAAAAATAAATTGTTTCCAAGGAAATAAATATCAAATTTATACAAAATATGAAAAAAATAAAAAATAGGCTTGCAAAATAATTTTGATTGTATTATTTTAGTTACAACAACAAAACATTGCGAGAGAAATGAACGAAGGCGTTCCAACAGAGTTGGAGCGCCTTTTTTTTCGTGAGTAGCGATGAAAATGCCGTGCTTGCACGAACATTTGAGGAGCACCGCGAAAACTTGAGAAACATTTGTTTCTCAAGTCTGTGAGCAGTGATGTTTGGTAAATCAAGAATCAAATCTCAGGGGATTTGGATGAAAAGAAAGGATGTAGAAAGATGAGCGAGAAAGAATACTTCAATGTAGCGGACATCTTTGGCGAGAACGTATTTAACGATGCAGTCATGCAGGAACGTCTCCCAAAGAAAATTTACAAAAAACTTCATGAAGTCATGGAGGAAGGAAAAGAATTAGACCTTGAAACAGCAGATGTCGTTGCACATGAGATGAAAGAATGGGCAATTGAAAAAGGAGCAACACACTATACACA
>ERZ824598.3157-NODE-3157-length-14973-cov-3.687559_pt1 | contig 14973 bp, 10 predicted proteins | sample MGYA00519934_ERZ824598 | MGnify/ENA primary metagenome ERZ824598 (study PRJEB31778, sample SAMEA3449177) | human gut metagenome | biome: human gut; feature: human-associated habitat; material: faeces | place: United Kingdom | collected 2010/2012 ...
GTGCGTATCGCCTGCTACATCGTGGTCATCGCCGGCTTCGTGACCTGCGTCGACCTGCTGCTGAAGGCCTTCGTTCCCGCCCTGTCCAGCTCTCTGGGCGTGTTTATCCCCCTGATCGTCGTGAACTGCATCATCCTGGGCCGTGCCGAGGGCTTTGCCTCCAAGAACGGCGTGGGCGCCTCCGCGGTGGACGGCATCTGCCAGGGCATCGGCTACACGCTGGTGCTGGTGGTGATGTGCGTGGTCCGCGAGTTCCTGGGCTCCGGTAAGTTCGGCGGCGGCCTGCTGGGCGGCGGCGGACTGGGCAGCGCACCCGGTGTCACCATTTTCCCCGAGGAGTTCGGCATCAAGGTCCTGACCCTGCCCGTGGGCGGCTTCCTGACCCTGGGCTGCCTCATCGCTCTGATGCAGTGGGCTCTGGCCAAGAGTGCTAAGAAAAAGGAGGCCAAGTAAGTTATGAGTGTGACTACGCTGCTCGCCATTTCTCTTGGCGCGATTCTGACCAATAACTTTATCTTCTCCCAGTTCCTGGGCATCTGCCCCTTCCTGGGCGTGTCCAAGAAGATCGACACCGCTGTGGGCATGGGCGCCGCCGTGACCTTCGTTATGGGTCTGGCCTCCGCGTTCTGCTATCTGGTGAATCTGGTGCTGGCGGCCCTGGGTCTGGAGTTCATGCAGACCGTGGCCTACATCCTGGTCATCGCCGGTCTGGTGCAGTTCGTGGAGATGTTCCTCAAGAAGATGGTGCCGCCCCTGTATGCGGCCCTGGGCATCTTCCTGCCGCTGATCACCACCAACTGCGCCGTCATGGGCGTGGCCATCCTGGTGCAGCGCGAGGAATACGACCTGCTCACTTCCGTACTGTACGGCGCGGCCTCGGCCGTGGGCTTCACCCTGGCCCTCCTGCTCATGGCGGGCATCCGCGAGCGGCTGGATACCTGCCGTCTGCCCAAGGCCATGGCCGGGACGCCCATCGCCCTCATCATGGCCGGCCTGATGTCGCTGGCTTTCATGGGCTTCAAGGGCATGGCGCAATAACGCGGACTACGGGCTTTTGACTGCCGCTGGGCGGCAAGGAGAGGCATATATGGTTTTCGTTTCCATCATCACCCTGTTCGGATTGGGGCTCGTGGCCGCCATCCTGCTGTCCATCGCCTCGCGCGTCTTCTACGTCAAGGAAGACCCGCGGGTGGAGGCCGTGCTGGAGGTCCTGCCCGGGGCCAACTGCGGTGGTTGCGGCTTTGCCGGCTGCGAAGGGTACGCCGCGGCCGTGGTCTCCGATCCCGATATCCCGGCCAACAAATGCTGCGCGGGCGGTGCCGATACGGCCATCGCCGTGGGCGAGCTGACCGGCAAGACCGTGGCCGAGGCGGAGCCCCTGTTCTCGCTGCGGCGCTGTGACAAGCTGGCCGGCAATGTGGCCCTGCGCTACCAGTATCAGGGCATGCCCTCCTGCGCGGCGGCGGCCATGCTGCGCGGCGGCACCGATACCTGCCACTGGTCCTGCATGGGCTTCGGTGACTGCGTGCAGGTCTGCCCCTTCGACGCCATGCAGGTCAAGGACGGCGTGGTGCGTGTGGACATGTCCCGCTGCACGGGCTGCGGCATGTGCGTTTCGGCCTGCCCGCGCGGTGTGCTGGAGCTGGTGCCGCGCCGCCATCGTGTGGCCGTGTTCTGCAATACGCGCGACAAGCTGCGCGCCGTGACCGAAGTCTGTGACGCGGGCTGCATCAATTGCGGCCGCTGTGCCAAGGCCTGCCCGGCCAAGGCGGTGAGCAACGTGGCCGGCCGCATGGTGGTGGACCAGATCAAGTGTGTTTCTTACGGGCCCGATTGCGGTGAGGCCTGCGTGGAGGCCTGTGCCCGCCACATCCTGCGCCGTACCTGCCCCACGGGCATCGAGGCCGCCAATGTGGCCAGGATGAAGGATGACAGCGATGGCGACGGCGCTGCTGGGGGCGGCACCGTGCCTGTGACCGGAAAGAACGACCGCCCCGCACAGGAGAACTGCAATGCCTAAGACCTCTCGCCGAGATTTTTTGCGCTGGACGCTGGCCGGCAGCGGCCTGCTGCTGGCCGGTGCGGCCTCCGTCCTGGAGCCCGCGCCCGCCCGGGCCGTGACGCGCCTTGGCGCGCCCGCGCAGCAGACGGCCCTGTTCATGGGCACCATGGTGAGCATCACCGTGGCCTGTCCGTCGTCCACCCAGGCCCATGATGCCATGGATCTGGCCTTTGCCGAGGGGCGCCGTCTGGAAGCCCTGCTGACCCGGCATGACGCGGCGGCCCCCCTGGGCGTGCTCAACAGCCAGGGCAGCCTGCGGGACGTGCCGCCCGAGCTGCTCAATGTCTGGCAGCGGGCCCACGGCATCTGCCACCTGACCGGCGGTGCCTTCGACGCCACGGTCCTGCCGCTGGTGCGCCTGCTGGAGAGCCGCAGCAATCCCGAAGGCGAGCTGGAGCTGGCCGAGAGCGATTTGCGCGAGGCCCTGGCCCTGGTGGATACCGATGCCGTCTATGCCGGTCGCGACGGGATGCGCCTGGAACGGCAGGGCATGGGCCTGACCCTGGACGGCATCGCCAAGGGGCATATCGTGGACGCCATGTCCGCCGTGCTGCTGCGCGCGGGCTGCGAGAACCACCTCATCAATGCCGGGGGCGACATCCTGGCGCGCGGCCACAAGGCCCCGGGCGTGTTCTGGCGCGTGGCCGTGGAAGACCCGGAAAAGCGCGGCCACTATCCGCAGGTGCTGGAGCTGTACAACCAGGCCATCGCCACGTCCGGCGGCTATGAGATGCACTATGACGCCGAGGGGCGCCATCACCACCTGCTGGATCCGTCCACCGGACGCAGCCCCGTGCTGGGCAGCATGAGCGTGCTGGCCGCCACCTGCATGCAGGCCGATGCGCTGGCCACCGGCCTGTCCGTCCTGCCCGCCGGGGAAGCCCTGACCCTGGCCGACAGCCTTTCGGGCTGCGCCTGCGGCCTGCTGCGCCGGGACGGCCGTTTGCAGGTCTCCCGCCGCTGGCCTGCGGAAGCCTGATGCCGATCGTTCATGGATGTAAAAAGCCCGTCCCCCGCAGGGGACGGGCTTTTTTCGTCTCCGTTTCCGGCCCTTCCGCCTCCCCAAGCTCGTTCCCGCCTGCTGCGGCATCCTGTCGCCGGCTCCACGAAGGGATGCGGTCAAAGGTGGCAAGAGGATGAGGCAAGGCCGGCGACGTTTTCCCGGCCGCTGGCGGCCATCCGGGTGGAAGGTGACCTGATCCACCGCCGCATCTGATGTGCCGTCGCAAGGCATGAAAAAAGGGAGGACCATGTCCTCCCTTTTGGTTTGTCGTGGGTGCTGCCGTGGGGCCTAGCGGCTCCACTTGAAGGTGAAGACCTGCTCGGTATCGGGGTGCAGGCTCAGATGCACGGGGCAGGTGTGGGCGGCCCGTTCGATCATGGTCTTTTCCTTTTCGGAGAAGTCACGGTCGGGCATGTTGAAGATGATCTCGATCTTGCCGATGCGGCGCGGGTTGGCGCTCATGGTCTTGCTGATCTCGATGATGGTGCCGGTCACGTCCACGCCGTGGTTCCGGCCGTAGATGCCGATGATGGTCATGGCGCAGGCGGCCAGGGCCGTGGCGCAGAGGTCGGTGGGGCAGAAGGCTTCGCCCTTGCCGTTGTTGTCCTTGGGGGCGTCGGTGACGAGCACGGTACCGCTCTGCTGGTGCACGCATTCCACGCGCAGGTCGCCGAGATATTTGGCGATGATGTCTGCCATGAGGGAACTCCTTTTTTTTGCCCCAGAATGCCCTGTCGGCTTCCCGGACGCAAGAGGTATGTCCATAGTCGGGGAAAACGTTTTCGGGCCTTCCGGGGGCCTTGTGGCGTTATGGCGGGCCATGGCCCGGATGCCGGGCCGTTCCGCCCATGAAAAAAGGGGAGGCGGATGCCTCCCCAACAAGCTCCCGGAGATGGGAGCAGTCTGTCTTAATCGTTGGCCAGGCGGGCGGCGTCGGCGCGGCGGCGCATGCGGGCCACGCGTTCGCGCAGACCGGCGCGGTAGGCGTCCAGGTCCTCGATGCGGGCGCGGGCCACGCCGCTTTCCATGGCGGCACGAGCCACGGCGGGCGTCACCCATTCGATGATGCGCGGATCCAGCGGGCTGGGGATGATGTAGTCGGGGCCGAAGCTGAACTTCTTGCCGCCGTAAGCCTTGCTCACTTCTTCGGGCACGTCTTCGCGGGCCAGCATGGCCAGGGCCTCGGCAGCGGCCAGCTTCATGGCTTCGTTGATCTCCGTGGCCTGCACGTCCAGGGCGCCGCGGAAGATGAAGGGGAAGCCGGACACGTTGTTGATCTGGTTGGGGCAGTCGGAGCGGCCGGTGCCCATGAGCAGGTCGTCACGGGCGGCCTTGGCTTCGGCATAGGTGATCTCGGGCACGGGGTTGGCGCAGGCGAAGATCACGGGATGCGAGGCCATGCTGCGCACCATGTCCTGCGTGACCAGACCGGGCTTGGACAGGCCCAGGAACACATGGGCGCCCTGCATGGCTTCGGCCAGGGTGGCGTCCTTTTCCTGCGCGAAGGCGGCCTTGGTGGGATGTAGCTTGTCCTGGCGGCCCTTGTGGATCAGGCCCTTGCTGTCGAACATCCAGATGTTCTCGCGCTTGACGCCCAGGCTGACGTAGAAGTTGGCGCAGGCGATGCCGGCGGCACCGGCGCCCACCACCACGACCTTCATGTCTTCCATCTTGCGGCCGGCGATGTGGGCCGCGTTGATGAGGCCCGCGCCGGAGATGACGGCGGTGCCGTGCTGGTCGTCATGGAAGACGGGGATGTTCATGATCTCCTTGAGCTTCTGTTCGATATAGAAGCACTCGGGGGCCTTGATGTCTTCCAGGTTGATGCCGCCGAAGGTGGGCTCCAGGGTCTTGACCACGTTGATGAGCTCGTCGGGATCGGTGGTGGCCAGCTCCAGGTCGAAGACGTCCACGTCGGCGAACATCTTGAAGAGCATGCCCTTGCCTTCCATGACGGGCTTGCCCGCCAGGGGGCCGATGTTGCCCAGGCCCAGCACGGCCGTACCGTTGCTGACCACGGCCACCAGGTTGCTGCGGGCGGTGAGGCTGGCCGCGGCGGCGGGATCGGCCTCGATGGCGCGGCAGGCATCGGCCACGCCGGGCGAATAGGCCAGGGTCAGGTCGTCCTGGGTCTCGCCCCGCTTGGAGGGCAGCACTTCCACCTTACCGGGGCGGGGCTCCGCATGATATTTCCAGACATCTTCCTTGGTATAGCTCATAGTATCCTCTGCTGCTCGGCTGGAGCGGTGAGATAGTGAAAAACGGGCCCGGACAGGCGCGTGGAGAGCGTTCTCCCGTTCTTCTGGCCCGGAGTCGGGACAGGGGAGGATCGCGCGCTCCCGCGTCATGACGGGCCTTCTCGGCCCCGGGCCGCGGGGCATGGCTGTGTGCCATGCGGTCGCCCGGCCAACACATGATTATAAAAATCCGTTGCCGCTTTCGCAAGTGCGGGCAGGAGGGCGGGTGTCGCCGGTTTCGGGGGAAGGAGGGACCTTTGGCCGGCGCGCAGGGGGCCCTCCTTCCCCCCGGCCCCCATCCTCCCCCCAACGCGCTTTTTTCAGGGAGATGGGCAGGCGCTGTGGCGCGACAGGTTGCGCGCGTCTCAAGGGCCCCCCGGTGCAGTGGGAGAGTGGGGCGGCAGGAAAAAATGCGGGCAAGGCCCGGAGGATTCCCGTGCCGTGGGCAAAAGACATGGGGAGAGGGCGCGAAGGAAAGGACGAGCGTGGTCCGCAGGCACGCTGCTTCTGGCATACGGACGGGCGTCGGAGGGCGGGGAAGGAACCGTCAGGCTCCTTGTGTGCAGCCTTCGAAGGGAGGAGAGCATGAGGGGAAGGGACGTTTCGCCGCCGGGGCCGTCCCGTTACGACGGGGGGCGCCATGGGCAAGCAGCGGTGGCCCCTTCTCCCTCATGTCAGAACGGTATGTCTAGCCGATCCATTCCTGGCCGGTGGCCATGTCCATGATGACGAATTCCGTGCCGTCGTCCTTGGCGGCCACGCGGTATTCCAGCTTTTCGTCCACACGGTTGGGCAGTTCGCCGCTCTGGTCGAAGGTCAGCACGCGGCAGGAAAAGCCGTCATGATAGTCGCTGACGGGGATCTCGCGGGAAGAGGCCACGATGATCTCGTCGCCCACCTGACAGGTACGGGCCGCGGCACCGTTGAGGCAGACCACGCCGCTGCCGCGCGGACCGGGCAGCACATAGGTCTCGATGCGGGAACCGCTGTGCTTGTTCCAGATATAGACGTATTCCAGCGGCAGCAGACGGGCCGCTTCGAGGATGTCGGTGTCGATGGTGATGGAGCCGTGGTAGTTGAGCTTGGATTCCGTGACCACGATGCCGTGCAGCTTGGCGCCTACGACGCGGATGGTGCCCTGCCCCTGGGGCTGGACACCCACCAGCATGTGGGTGACTTCCTTTCTTTCCATGGCGATTCCTTTGGTCTGTCCGTCATGCGGCAGAGCGTACCGGCGGGCAGGGTCTGGAGGAGCCGTCAGGCTCCCGTAAGCGGTTTTGAAGGGTGGGGGGAGCATGAGGGGGGAAGGGGACTTTTTCCGCTGGAAAAGTCCCCTTCCCCCCTCATATCATTTCATTGTCATCATTCCCGTCTAGCACTGGACGATGCGCACGTCGCCGCGGGTCTCGTTGGCGCGGCGGCGGAAGCGCTGGCGGCGGTCCTCACCGTCCACCTGGTTGGCCAGCCATTCCAGCACATGCAACACGGGGTGCTTTTCCTTGAGCTGGATGAGGCAGCGGGCGATGCCGATCTTGCAGGACGGGCAACCCACCAGGATGGGCCCGGCGTAGCAGGCGCCGGTCTGGGGCTGGGGCTCGAAGGCCTGGGCCAGACGTTCCTTTTTGCGGGCGCGCAGCAGGTTGTAGATGGTGGGGGAGGTCACGGCGCCCATGCCGGACTCGCCGCAGCAGCCGGGGATGGTGGAGACCTTGACCTTGCAGAGCTGTTCCAGGGCGCCGGTGAGCTGGGCCTGTCCCTTGAGGGTGGGCACGCCCGCCCATTCGCAGTGGCAGGCCGCATGGTAGAGCACATTGGTGCCGGGGGCCACCGGGGCTTCCATGCTCTCGTGCTGGAGCAGGGGCAGGACGATCTGGCTCACGTCCTTCTGTTCCAGCTGCGGGAACTGCTCGTTGAGCTTCATGCGGGCCAGGCTGTCGCGGCAGGAACCGCAGGCCGTGGCCAGATAGCGCACATCGAAGCCCTGCTTGATGAGGTTGCGCAGCATGGAGGCCAGATACTGGCGGTTCTGGGCCATGTTGTCTTCGTATTCGGTATCCATGCCCGCGGCCAGCAGGGGATAGCCGCAGCACAGGTGGCGCGGCGGCACGGCCACGGCATGGCCGGTGTGCAGCAGCAGCATGATGGCGGCCAGGCCGATGCGGTCATAGAAGAGCGAACCGCCGCAGCCGGGGAAGTAGAGCACGCAGGGCATGCCCGGCGTCACTTCCTTGGGCGCGAACACGGAGCCGCGGTGCAGGCGCAGGGATTCGTACAGGTTGGTGTAGCCCATCTTGGGGCCGCTGCCCGCGAAGATGGGGCTCTGCATGCGCTTCTTCCACACCGAGGGCACCACGCCCAGCAGCTTGTTCTGCACCTTCTGGCCCAGCGAGGCCATCTTGGCTGCCTTGGGCACGCGGGACGACACGTCATGCACCAGCCATTCCAGGGCACGCTTCTTGATGGGATGGCCGCCGGCGTTCTCGTGCTCCAGCAGGGAGCGCAGGGTCAGGGCCACTTCGCCGGACGGGATCTTGACCGGGCAGTTGGCCAGGCAGCGGCCGCAGGCCGTGCAGTGTTCCACCAGGTCGCGCATCCAGCGCAGCAGGTTGTCGTCGATGGCGCCCTTGTTGACCTGCGAGTAATAGACGGCCTCCAGCAGCATGCCCAGCACCATGTTCTTGTTGCGGGGATGATACTGCATGGAGCGCTCGGGATAGCACATGGAGCAGACCTGCTTGCACTTGCCGCAGCGGGTGCAGACCTGCACCGTGGACAGCAGGCTGATGAGCTTTTCCTTGTCCGGCAGGCCGCTGGCGTGGATGTCGTTGATGAGCCGGTTGAAGGAGAAGGTGAAGGGACGCACGGGCAGCTCGCGATGCACCAGCTTGGCCGGGTTCATGACGTCGCGGGGGTCCACGCGTTCCTTGAAGGCGCGCAGGGCGTCCATCTTGCTCTTGCCGAGGAAGGAGATCTTGGTGATGCCGATGCCGTGCTCACCGGAGACCTCGCCGCCCATCTCCTGGCATTCGGCCATGACGCGGGCCGCGGTCTCTTCGGCCTCTTCCAGCATGTGGGCGTCGTTGGAGTTGACCGGGATGTTCACATGGCAGTTGCCGTCACCGGCATGCATGTGGCTGGCCACCACGATGCGGCTGGCTTCCATGTAATCGCGGATCTTGCCGATCTTCTTGTCCAGATGGGCGTACTTCTGGCCCATGCCGGCCAAAAAGGCCTCGGCGCGCTTCCAGAGCTCGGTATCGGAAAGTTCGGCCTGCGGGTTCTCGCCGGACGCCACCTTGGAGGCAAAGGAGAACTCGCGGTTGAATTCCTTGTCTTCCATGGGGAAGCCGGGCAGGCGCCCCACTTCCTGCAGGGCGTAGCGGTAGGCCTGGGCCGTGCATTCCAGGTTGAGCTGTTCGAGGAAGAGGGCGAAGTCCGGGATACGGTCCATGGGGATGACCACGTCCTCGTTGAGCTTGAAGCCGGAGGTGCGCTTGGCGATGGCCGACAGGCGGTGCCGGTCTTCCCAGAAGCGTTCGCCTTCCTTGTCGTCCTGGGCCACGATGATGTCCACGTTGTCCTGTTCTTCCACCACGCAGACGATGTCGTTGACGCACTTGTCCAGCAGGTAGGGGTCGTCGCCGTCCACCTGGAGGATGATGACCGAGATGGGCAGGCCCTCATACTTCTGGGACTTGCGCTTGTACTCGATGGCCTGCACGTACTTGGCGTTGAATTCTTCCAGGGCGGACAGGTGGGCGTAGTCGCCTTCCTGGCGGATGCGGTTGCGCAGGCCCACCAGCTCGCGCACCACCACGGCGGCGGGGTGCATGGAGCGGCCGAAGAATTCCAGCACCATGACGCGCTTGAACTTGGGCTTGGGGTGGATGATGAAGCAGGCCTCGGTGATGATGCCGTCCACCCCTTCCTTCTGCATGCCGGGCAGGCCGCCCAGGGCCTTGTTGGTCACGTCCTTGCCCAGGCCGGGCAGGCGGATCTCGTCGCCGCGCAGATGGATGACGTTGCGCACGCCGCCGCTGATGTCCTTGACCACGAACACGGCCGTTTCTTCAGGCAGGATCTTGTGGCGGGGATGGTTCTCGCGTTCCACGCTGATGATCTCGCCCGTGGGGGTGACCATGCGCCACCAGAGCAGGTTGTCCAGGGTGGTGCCGTATTCGAAGGCGCTGGGGCCGCCGGCGTTCTCGGAGACGTTGCCGCCGATGGACGAGGCCTGCTTAGAGGCCGGGTCCACGGAGAAGAGCGCCCCGGCCGCGTCCACGGCCTTGATGACGTTCTGGGTGATGGCGCCGGCTTCCACGGTGACGGTCATGTTCTCAAGGTCGATGGGGCCGATCTTGGTCAGGCGGGTGAGGCTGACGATGACCGTACGTTTGCGGGCCGGCACGGCGCCGCCGGTCATGCCGGAACCGCCGCCGCGCGGGATGAGGGCGAACTTCATGTCATTGGCCAGCTTCACCAGGGCGGCCACCTGTTCGGCGCTGTCGGGTTCCACCACCAGCAGGGGCAGTTCCATGCGCAGGTCCGTGGCGTCCGTGGCCGAGGCCACCAGGGCGGAGGGCGAGGAAAGGATGCACTCACCGGGCAGGATGTTGCGCAGGGCGGAGATCAGCTCTTCGCGGAAGCTGCGTTCGGCCTCGTAGGCGGACCAGAACATGGTGATGCCTTCGCCGATGGCGTTGGCGAAATAGTGGGCCAGGGCCATGGATTCCCGTTCGAAGCGTGCGTGCACGCTGTGGCGCACGGTCTCCACGTTGATGAAGGGGTTGTAGGCCACCAGGAACAGTTCTTCGGCAATGGCAATGGCCAGATGCCGCACAGACTCGGGCCACTCCGCGAAGTCGTCGATATTGATACGCAGGATGCGGTTGACCACATAGTCAGGTGAGATGGATATGTGCGGACCCTTGTGAGCCATGGCGTAGGTACCTCGTTGTCTTCTGCATTTTCCTTGTGCGCGTGCCCGGGCGGGCCGGATGCACAAGTGGAGAAACCTTGTTTTTTACTGCTATTGGCCGCGCAAGGCAAGCACGCCCCCATACTGGGGGCGCTGTCTTCACCAGGAAGGAAAAATGCGTCAGGAACGATTCCTGTCATGCCTGTCATGCCTTGTCCTCTTTACATTTTGGCGAAGTTGAAAGATGCTGTGCGCCACACCTGATCCCCGGAAAGGAGACTCCCCATGCTGCTCAAGCTGCAATGGCTCACAGATATTTTTGACTGGTTGCACCACAATTGGGAGCGTACCCACGTCCAGCGCAAGGTGGCGCTGGTCATCTTCTGGATCTACGTGGCGGCCCTGTGCTGCGTGGAGCTCAAACGGCAGGGCATGCTGCCGCCCGCCCTGGCCCAGCTGACGCCCCACAGCCATTTCAGCGCCATCCAGCTGGCCTTCACCCTGATCCTGGGCCTGGAGGTCATGAGCCTGATCTTCATCATCTCCACGTCCTTTTCACGGTCCGTGGGCAAACAGTTCGAGATCCTGGCCCTGATCCTGCTGCGCAATGCCTTCAAGGAACTGGCGCACCTGCCCGAGCCGGTGAGCATCGCCGGCAACCTCGATCCCGTCATCCATATCGCGGTCACGGCGCTGGGGGCCCTGGGCATCTTCGTGGCCCTGGGCATCTACGGGAAGCTGGCCTCCAGCTATGCCTACATCCAGAGCCCGGAGATGCGCATGCGTTTCGTCATCAGCAAAAAGCTGCTCTCGCTGACGCTGTTCGTCATCTTTTTGGGCATCGGCATCCGGGATGCCTGGATCCACATCCACACCGGCGAGGACATGCGCTTTTTCGAGACCATCTACACGGTGCTGATCTTCGCCGACATCGCGCTGGTCCTCATCTCGCAGCGCTACATGCCATCCTTCCATGCGGTGTTCCGCAACTCCGGCTTCGTCATCGGCACGTTGATGATGCGTCTGGCCCTTTCGGCCACCCCGCCGTGGGACACGGCCGCCAGCCTGTTCGCGGCCGCCTACGTGCTGGCCCTGACCTGGGCCACCAGATACTTCCGGCCCGCGGCCCTGCGGGGGCCCCAGCTGCCCGCCTCCTCCCGCGAGACGGAGCGTCTGCCCCCGTCCTACGGCAAGGTGCCGGAAGCCACGGAACCGCGTGAGGGCGTGCTCTACGGCAAGCCGCATCTGGAAGCCTGGCGGCAGCGCCGCAAGAACCGTGAGGCGGCCCTGCCCGTGGCGCGGGAAGAATGCGTGTTCGGCGCTGCGGAACGCCGGGCCCGGCGCACGATGCCCCGTCCTCCGGCCGGGAAAAAGAAAGCCGCCAACTGACGGACTGTGCCGAGAGGTGGACACTGGCCGGCGGGCGCCTGTCCATCCCCGGTCACGTCCGGTCGTGATGCATGAAAAAAGGCCACCCTGATGAAGGGTGGCCTTTTTTCGTCCGTACAAAAAACGCCGTTTATTCGTCGCCCACCTTGAGGGCGGCCAGGAAGGCTTCCTGCGGCAGCTCCACGTTGCCCATGCGCTTCATGCGCTTTTTGCCTTCCTTCTGCTTTTCCAGCAGCTTGCGCTTACGGGTGATGTCACCGCCGTAACACTTGGCAGTCACGTCCTTGCGGAAGGCGGACACGGTCTCGCGGGCGATGATCTTCTGGCCGATGGCCGCCTGGATGGCCACCTGGAAGAGCTGGCGCGGGATGGTGCGCTTGAGCTTGAGGGCCAGCGAGCGGCCGTAGGTGTAGGCGCGGTCGCGGTGCACGATGACGGCCAGGGCGTCCACGGGCTCGCTGTTGAGCAGGATGTCCAGGCGCACCAGGTCGGACTCGCGGTAGTCGATGGGCTGGTAGTCCATGCTGGCGTAGCCGCGCGTGCAGGACTTGAGCCGGTCGAAGAAGTCATAGACGATCTCGGCAAAGGGCAGCTCGTAGGTCACCACCACGCGGTTAGCGGCCAGGTAGTGCAGGTTCTTCTGGGTGCCGCGCTTGTCCTCGCAGAGCTTCATGACGTTGCCCACGTATTCGTTGGGCACGTGGATGTCCATGCTCACATAGGGCTCGTAGAGGGCCTTGATCTTGGTGGAGTCGGGCAGGTGGGCCGGGTTGTCGATCTCCAGCGTCTTGCCGTCGGTGGTGTCCACCCGGTAGATGACCGAGGGCGCCGTGGCGATGAGGTCCACCTCGAATTCGCGTTCCAGGCGTTCCTGGATGATCTCCATGTGCAAGAGGCCCAGGAAGCCGCAGCGGAAACCGAAGCCCAGGGCCTGGGAGGTCTCGGGCTCGAAGCTGAAGGCGGCGTCGTTGAGCTGGAGCTTTTCCAGCGCGGCCTTGAGGTTCTCGTAATCGTCGGATTCCGAGGGGTAGAGGCCGCAGAACACCATGGGCTTCACTTCCTTGAAGCCGGGCACGGGCTCGGTGGCCGGATTGGCCGCCAGGGTGATGGTATCGCCCACGCGGGCGTCGCCCAGGGATTTGATGCTGCCGCAAAGGAAGCCCACCTCACCGGCGTGCAGTTCCTTCACGTCCGTGGCCTCGGGCGAGAACACGCCCAGGCGCAGCACTTCATATTCCTTGCCGGTGCTCATGAGGCGCACCATGTCGCCCAGCTTCACCCGGCCGTCCACCACGCGGAAGAGCACCACCACGCCCTGGTAGCTGTCGTACCAGGAGTCGAAGATCAGGGCCTTGAGGGGGGCGTCCAGGTCGCCGCCCGGCGCGGGCAGACGGTGGACGATGGCTTCCAGCACGGCGTCCACGCCCAGGCCGGTCTTGGCGGACACGGGCAGGGCATCGGTGCAGTCCAGACCGATGGCCTCCTCGATCTCTTCCTTGACGCGGTCCACCTCGGCGCTGGGCAGGTCGATCTTGTTCAGCACGGGCACGATCTCGTGGTCGTGGTCCAGCGCCAGATAGACGTTGGCCAGGGTCTGGGCCTCCACGCCCTGGGTGGCGTCCACCACCAGCAGTGCGCCTTCGCAGGCGGCCAGGGAGCGCGACACTTCGTAGTTGAAGTCCACGTGTCCGGGCGTGTCGATGAGGTTCAGCTCATATTCCTCTCCGTTGGCAGCCACATAGGGGATGCGCACGGTCTGCGCCTTGATGGTGATGCCGCGCTCGCGTTCCAGATCCATCTTGTCCAGGTACTGCTGGCGGGCCTCACGCTGGCTGACGACCTTGGTCAGCTCAAGGATGCGGTCGGCAAGGGTGGACTTGCCATGGTCGATATGGGCGATGATGCAGAAATTGCGAATATGATCCAGACTGGGCATGGGACTCGTGACTGTGACCGCGCCGAAAGCCGCGGGAAGAGGTGCAGGCAGGGCCGTGCCCTGCCGGAAAAGTGCAATATTATATCGGCAACCGGCTGCAAAGTCCATGGCCCGGCACCGGGAGGGATGGGCCATGGAGAGGCGGCAGGGATGATACCTGCCATGATGACCGTCCGTGGCGATGCCGCTGGTGATGCCCCGGGCGACCGCGGCAAGGATGCCGGGAGGGCAGACCCCGCAAGACGCGAAAAGGGGCCGGAAGTTTCCTTCCGGCCCCTTTGTTTATCGGATCAGGGAGGCGCTAGCGCAACTGGGCCACATGCAGGCGCTCGACGGCGCGCTGCAGAGCGGCTTCCGCTCTGGCATGGTCCACATCATCGGCCTGGCTGGCCAGGCGCTTTTCGGCGCGCTCCTTGGCGGCCTGGGCGCGGGCGGTGTCGATATCTTCGGCCAGTTCGGCCGATTCCGCCAGCACGGTCAGGACCTTGTTGTTCACATCGGCAAAGCCGCCGGAGATGAACACGTTGTGCTGCTTGCCGCCTTCAGTATAGCGCAGGTTGCCAATCTTGAGGGCAGAGAGCAGGGAGACGTGATGCGGCAGCACGCCAAACTCACCCATGACGCCGGGGCACACGGCCATTTCCACCTGAGCGCTGACAACGGTCTTGTCAGGTGTCACCACTTCCAGTTGCAGCATGCTCATGGGCGCTCCTTACTTAGCTTCCTGCTGGATGCGGGCTTCGTACTTGGCCACGGCCTGGTCGATGCTGCCCAGCATGTAGAAGTCGGATTCGGCGAGATGGTCGTACTTGCCTTCCAGGATGCCCTTGAAGCCCTTGATGGTGTCTTCCAGCTTCACATACTGGCCGGGGGTACCGGTGAAGGTTTCGGCCACGTGGAAGGGCTGGGACAGGAAGCGCTGGATACGACGCGCACGGGCAACGGTGAGCTTGTCTTCGTCAGACAGTTCGTCCATACCCAGAATGGCGATAATATCCTGCAGTTCCTTGTACTTCTGCAGCACCATCTGCACCTGACGGGCCACGCTGTAGTGCTCTTCGCCCACGACGTTGGGGTCGAGGATGCGGGAGGTGGAGTCCAGCGGGTCCACGGCGGGGTAGATACCCAGTTCGGCGATCTGACGGGAAAGCACGAGCGTACCGTCCAGATGCGAGAACGTGGTAGCCGGGGCGGGGTCGGTCAAGTCGTCAGCGGGCACGTAAACGGCCTGCACGGAGGTGATCGAACCCTTGTTGGTGGAGGTGATGCGTTCCTGCAGGGCACCCAGGTCAGTACCCAGGGTGGGCTGGTAACCCACGGCCGAGGGCATGCGGCCCAGCAGAGCGGACACTTCCGAACCGGCCTGCGTGAAGCGGAAGATGTTGTCGATGAAGAGCAGCACGTCCTGATTCTTGACATCGCGGAAGT
>ERZ824598.3161-NODE-3161-length-14960-cov-3.312647_pt1 | contig 14960 bp, 16 predicted proteins | sample MGYA00519934_ERZ824598 | MGnify/ENA primary metagenome ERZ824598 (study PRJEB31778, sample SAMEA3449177) | human gut metagenome | biome: human gut; feature: human-associated habitat; material: faeces | place: United Kingdom | collected 2010/2012 ...
TCAAATAAAATATGATCATTTGGTGATTCTATTTCGTTTGAAGAAGTAACATACACATAATTATTTGAAATATTATTGTTAGAATTATCAAAGTAACGTCTACCAAGTTCTATTTTATAATCAGCTTTACTATCGTTTACGTGTAAATACCAACTATTTGCAAAATCGTTTATTTCAACTTCAAAACTATAGTTTAAAGTTTCGTTATGAATGATTAGTACAGGTTTTGTTGTTTCAAAGAAGTTTTCTCCATATTGTTCTTTGAATTTTTCTTTGTCGTCTTCTGAAATTTCCCAATAAACAAATAATGTTTTTGGAGTTTGAGCTAATACTTTTACTACAGTTTGATTATATGAATAAGGTAAATCGTAATATTCAACTGGAGTAGGTTTTATAATCTTTTTTGTTACAGATTTTTTAGTAGTAGTTGAATTCTTTGAAGCTTTTTTAGTTGTTGATTTTGTTTCTTTTTTTGTAGAGTGCTTAATTGAAGCTTTTGAAGTCTCTTTTTTATTTGTAGTTTTTTTTGTTGTTGAAGTTTTTGCACTTTTAGTTTTAGTTGTATTTTTTTTGTCTTTTATTTCTTTAGTTTTTTCTAATTTTTTTGGCATTTTTTCCTCCTATGTAATCTCTCTTTTATTTCTATATATAGTATAATAAATTAGAAAAAAATTCAAGGGAAATAATAAATATTTTTTAAAGTTATTAGTTCATAAAGATTGACTGTAAAAAGACAAAAGATTATAATTAACAAAAAATAAAAAGGAGAGATGAATATGCAAAGAATAAGATTAGCAGGAATAATTCCAATGGGAAATGGTTTTGCATTAATGCATAGAAAAGATGTAATGAAAAATCCGGATAGACAAGAATATTATGTTTTTCCAGGTGGTGGAAGAGAAGGTGATGAAACTTACGAAGAGGGAACATTAAGAGAGATAAAAGAAGAATTTGGAATCAATGTAAAAATAGTCAAAAAATTATATGAAGAATATTCAGAAAAATTTAATCAAACAACAATTTATTATTTATGTGAATATGTAAGCGGAGAATTTGGAACTGGTACAGGACCTGAGTTTTCGAATGATCCTAAGTACATAGATAGTGGAAAATATATACCAGAAATTGTTAAAAGAGAAGATATAGAAAGAATTCCATTAATGCCACCAGATATAAAAGAAAAATTTTTGGAAGATATTAGAAATAAAAAAATTTAATTTACATAAAAAGCAAAGAAAATATTGAAAAATATGCAAAAATATGATAAAATCTTAAAAAAATGTAAGGAGAAGGCGTATGGAAGAAGTAAATGAGGCATTAGACAAAATAATATCAATAAACCATAAAATAGTATCTTTTTTAATAGAAATTGCAAAAATGGAAAATGAAGGAAAAGCGATTGATGAGAAATTTATATTAGAAAACAATATTTTAACAACATTATTTGAACAAGAACAAGAGCAATATAGAAAAATATATTCAGAAATAAATAAATATAAACAAAGCTATGAGGAAAATTCGGATTTTGGTGATATTCAAACAGTTATAGAATCATTAAAAGAATATGTAATATTATCATTTCAAGCATTGAGATATGCATCAAGAAATATGAGTGTATTTAATGAAGAATATGGAGAAAATGAACAAGTATTAGAGCCAAGTATTTTTAAAGGTGATAATTATGAGAAGTTTAGAGAAACAGAACTTGAAATAATAGTATCAAATATAGGAAAAATACAAGAGAGACTATTTTTTACAAATAATTTAGAATGTTTATCTGCTTTTGAAAAAGAAAATGTAATAGTAGATATTTCAGAAAAGAGATTTTATGGAGATTATGCTGTAAAACAAACTAATAAATATATGAATGATTTAAAAGAAAGAAAAAAAGCAATATCTGAAGAAGAATATCAAAAAGAAAAACAACAATTAATTGAAAAGAAGTATATGTATTATTATAATTACTTAAATAGTAAATATAATGGAATTTTACAAGAAAATGATATAGAATTTTTTAGATCTATAAAATCTTTTATAGATTATGGCTCTGAGACATTAATTTTAGATATGAGTAGTGATGAAATAGAAGCTAATATAAAGATGAATTTTGAAAGACCAGTAGAAATATTGAAAAATGATATGAAGATTATATTAGGTCCTTCAAATAAAGAAAAAACAGAGAAGGATACACAAAAATTAGAACAAAATGAAGAAAAAATTGACGAAGGTGTAGAAAAATAAAAAAAACACTTGCATTTATTGGAAAATGCTGGTATAATAAAGAACGTATTAATCACATAAAGCAAGTTTGAAAGGGTGTGCCAAGTAATTGGTCCGGTTTAAACGTAGAACTTTATGGAAGTAAAAACAAAAAGGGAGGAATTTAAAATGGCAGTAGTTGCAATGAAACAATTACTTGAAGCAGGTGTTCACTTTGGACATCAAACAAGAAGATGGGATCCTAAAATGGCAGAATATATATTCCAAGCCAGAAACGGAATCCATATAATCGATTTACAAAAAACATCTAAAAAAATCGATGAAGCATATGCTTTCTTAAAAGAGCAAGCAGAAGAAGGAAAAACAGTTCTATTTGTAGGAACTAAAAAACAAGCACAAGAATGTGTTAAAGAAGCAGCAGAAAAATCAGGAATGTACTATGTTGACCAAAGATGGTTAGGAGGAATGTTAACAAACTTCGATACAATCAGAACAAGAGTACAAAGATTAAAAGATTTAGAAAAAATGCAAGAAGATGGTACATTTGAAGTACTACCTAAAAAAGAAGTAATCTTATTAAAGAAAGAAATGGAAAAACTAGAAAGAAACTTAGGTGGAATCAAAGAAATGGACAAATTACCAGGAGTTATATTCTTAGTAGATCCTAAAAAAGAAAGAATAGCAATATTAGAAGCTAAAAAATTAAACATACCAGTAGTTGGAATTGTAGATACAAACTGCAATCCACAAGACTTAGACTATCCAATTCCAGGAAATGATGATGCAATAAGATCTGTAAGCTTAATAGCAGATGTTATGGCAAATGCAATCATTGAAGGAAAACAAGGTGAAAGCTTTGAAACAACAGAAGAACAAAATGTTGAAGAAGAAGCTACATCAATGGAACAAGTTGCAAGTGAAGCTGACGAAAAAGCTGAATAATAATTAAGAATAAAAGAGTGGGGCTCTACTGCTCTACTCTATTTTAATAAGTATGTATATAATAATTGGAATAAACAATTATTAAAATTTAAAAGGAGGAATAAATAATGGTTACAGCTGCATTAGTTAAAGAATTAAGAGAAAAAACAGGAGCAGGAATGATGGACTGCAAAAAAGTTTTAACAGAAACAGATGGAGACTTAGAAAAAGCTGCAGAACTTTTACGTGAAAAAGGAATCACAAAAGCTGCAAAAAAATCAGGAAGAGTTGCTGCTGAAGGTATGGTAGAAGCATATATTTCAGAAGACGAAAAAGTAGGTGCAATAGTTGAAGTTAACTCTGAAACAGACTTTGTTGCCAAAAATGAAGAATTCAGAACATTTGTAATGGATGTTGCAAAACAAATAGTAAAAAATAATCCAGAATCAGTAGAAGCATTATTAGCAGAACCAGCAATGTTTGAAGAAGGAAAAACAGTTAATGAAGCATTAATTGGAAAAATTGCAACAATTGGAGAAAATATCTCAATAAGAAGATTTGCAAGATTTGAAACAACAGATGGATTAATTGAAAAATATATTCATGGTGATGGAAAAATTGCAGTATTAGTAAACATGACATCTGGAACTAAAGAATTAGCAAAAGATGTATGTATGCAAATAGCTGCAGCAAGACCTGAATTTATTGATAGAAATCAAGTACCTGCTGAAAGAGTAGAAAAAGAAAAAGAAATTTTAAAAATTCAAACAATGAATGAAGGAAAACCAGAAGCAATTGCTGAAAAAATAGTTCTAGGAAGAATTAACAAATTTTATCAAGAAATTTGTTTAGTAGACCAAGAATTTGTTAAAGATCCAAGCAAAAAAGTTTCTGATATATTAAAAGATTCAAAAGTTCTTGAATTTGCAAGATTTGAAACAGGTGAAGGTATCGAAAAGAAAGAAGAAAACTTTGCAGAAGAAGTTATGAAACAATTAAAATAATTAGTTAGGAGAGTTAGAGATAAATCTAATTCTCTTTTTTAATAAGTGTAAAAAAATTAAACAAAGATTGAAAAATTATGTAAAGTGTGATATAATTAATTTGTTTTATGATTTTAAATATGTTCAACTTAGGAGGTTTTTTTATGATTAAAACAACATGCAATATTCGAGAAGCAAATTTTATTACACATGGAGGAGTCTTTCATGCTGATGATGTATTTGCAACTGTTATTTTTGAAAAAGTATTTGAAAATATAACAGTATGCCGGGTTCTAGAAGTTCCAGAAAAGTTAAAAAATAATGTTATTGTTTATGATATTGGAGGAGGAAAATGGGATCATCATCAAAAGGGAGGAAATGGAACTAGAAAAAATGGAGTACCTTATGCTGCTTCAGGATTGATTTGGAAGGCATATGGATTTGATGTAATAAAAAAATATACACAAAATACGGATTTTTTCGAAGTATGGAATTCAATAGATAAAATGTTAATTCAAGGGATTGATGCAATTGATAATGGTTTTGGAATTAATTCTAATAGTCAAACTATAGCAACAATGTCTATTTGCCAATTAATTTCGAATTATAATCCTTTGTGGGATGAAGATGAATCTTATAATGAAGCATTTGTAAAAGCATGTAAAATTGCTGAAGAAACACTTGATAATGTTATAAAAAAAGCAATTTCTACATGTAAAGCCAAAACAATTGTTAAAGTAGCAATTGAAAAGGCAGAAAATCATATTATGATTTTAGATAAATTCGTCCCATGGAAAAGACATTTGTATCTTTCCACTAGTCCTAAAGCATTGGATATTTGGTTTGTTATTTATCCATCACTTAGAGGTGGTTTTAACTGGCAAGTAGTAACAACTGATTTGAAAAATAATATCCCAATGAAAAAAGTTCCTAAAGAATGGTATGGAATGAAAGGAGAAGAATTGCAGAAAATAACGGGAATTAGAACAGCTCTGTTTTGTCATGATGCAGGTTTTGTTGGCAATGCTAGGACAAAAGAAGATGCAATTAAAATGGCAAAATTAGCAATAACCTCTTAAAAGAACAGGGTAAAAGGTTGAATTAAACTTTTTACCCTATTTTAGTTTAAAAAAAGTTTTATATAAAATCTGAAAAAATTTAGAAAAAGTATTGAATTTTTCAAAAAAATATGTTATTATTAATAAGCATTTGGAAATCGAGGCGTAGCGCAGTTGGTAGCGCGCGTGGTTTGGGACCATGAGGTCGCAGGTTCGATCCCTGTCGCCTCGACCATAAATAAAGACCATATTCTATTAAAGAATATGGTTTTATTTTTTAAATTCGTAATAGGGAGGGATATAATGAAATTAATATCATGGAATGTTAATGGAATAAGAGCATGCATAAATAAAGGATTTACAGAATTTTTTAAAGAATCAAATGCAGATATATTTTGTTTACAAGAAACCAAATGTCAGCCTGAACAAATTAATTTAGAATTTGAAGGGTATACAAGTTATTGGAATAGTGCAGAAAAAAAAGGATATTCAGGAACAGCAATATTTACTAAAAAACGACCAATAAATGTATCATATGGAATTGGAATAGAAGAACACGATAAAGAAGGAAGAATAATAACATTAGAATTTGAAAATTTTTATCTAGTAACTAATTATACACCTAATGCAAAAAGAGAACTAGAAAGATTAGATTATAGAATGATATGGGAAGATGAAATTAGAAAATATTTATTAGAGCTCAATACAAAAAAGTCAGTAATTATGTGTGGAGACTTAAATGTAGCACATGAAGAAATAGATTTGAAAAATCCCAAAACGAATAAAGGAAATGCAGGATTTACAGATGAAGAAAGAGAAAAAATGACAGAACTACTAAATGCAGGCTTTATAGATTCATATAGATATTTATATCCCGAAAAAATTGAATATAGTTGGTGGTCTTATATGGGACATGCGCGAGAAAAAAATGTAGGGTGGAGAATTGATTATTTTATTGTATCAAATGATTTTAAAGAAAAAATAAAAGATGCAATAATATATACAGATATATTAGGAAGTGATCATTGTCCTATAGGATTAGAAATTGGATAAAAGGAGAAAAAAGATGAATGAAGTAAAAAAGAATTTTTCAAAGTGGTTATATTGGTTTTTATTAGCAGTTGCAATAATTTTAGTTTATAAATTTTTAGATAATTTTACAACTATAGGAAATGCAATTGGAAAATTTATTGGAGTAATATCACCATTTTTAGCAGGAGCCTTAATGGCATATTTGCTATATATACCAGCATCGAGAATTGAAAAAAAATTATTAAAATCAAAAAAGAAGTTTTTTAAGAGAAGAGCAAGAGGATTAAGTGTTTTTATAACATTTACACTTACAATATTACTAATAATATTACTTGTAAATGTTATATTGCCAGTAGTCACAGAGAGTGTAATTGAGTTAGTAAATAATTTCCAGAATTATTGGAATACAACAATAAATAAATTGAACGAATTACCAGAAGATTCATTTCTTAAAAATGAAAAAGTAACAGAAGCAATAAAAGAAATAGGAGATAATATTAAAAATATAGACTTGAAAAAATATATTAATCCTGAAAAAATTACAGAATATGTAAAGGGTGTTTTAGGTGTTGCTAGTGGAATTTTTGATGTATTTGTAACAGTAATAGTATCTGTTTATATATTATTACAAAGAACTCAAATTGTTGAATTTTTCAAAAATTTAGCAATGGCAATATTTGGGAAGAAAGCTTGCAAAAAAATAAGTGAATATGTACATAATTCAAATTATATATTTTTCAAGTTTATAAGTGGACAATTAATAGATGCAGTTGTAGTTGGAATTTTAGTTACAATAGCAATGAGCATAATTGGAGTTAAATATTCTATATTATTAGGATTTATGATTGGCTTATTTAATATAATACCATATTTTGGAGCAATAGTAGCTGTAGGACTAAGTATATTAATAACAGTAATTACAGGAGGCTTATCAAAAGCGTTTTGGATGGCATTAATTGTTATAATATTACAACAAATAGATTCAAATATTATTAATCCGAAAATAATTGGTGATTCATTAGAAATAAGTCCATTATTAGTAATTATAGCAGTAACTATTGGAGGAGCTTATTTTGGAGTTTTAGGAATGTTTTTAGCAGTACCAGTAGCTGCAGTGTTTAAAATTATTATAAATGATTGGATAGAAACAAAAAAAGCAAAGGTTTCAGATGATTAATCTGAAACCTTTTTATAGTTATTAGAATATTTTTCTAATATAATGACAAAATTTTTATTTTTTATATAGTATAATATTTATTTGAAAAAATATATTATATTTGGAGGACATTATGACTATATATATTGATATAATATTTATTGAAAATATAATTATGAATACAATTATTTTATATGCAACATCAATAATATTAAAACAACAAATAAAAATTGTTAGATTGTTGATATCAGCAATAATTGGATCAATTTATTCAATAGTTATGTATATAACCCAATTACCAATATATTCATCTATAATAACAAAGTTTATATTATCGATTTTGATGGTTTACATAGCTTTAAAACCTAACAACTTTAAAAAAATAGTTAAACAAACTATAATTTTTTATTTTACATCATTTGTATTTGGAGGAGTAGCTTTAAATTTAATATACTTTTTAAGACCTGAAAATATAAGCATAAAAAATGGATTATTTACAGGAAAATATGCATTAAAAGTAATAATGTTAGGTGCTATTATGGCATTTATAATAATAAAAATATCAATTAAAATAATAAAAACGAAATTTAATACAAAAGATATGTATTGTGATATAAAGTTGAAAATAAATGGAAAACAAATAGAAACAAAAGCAATGATAGATACAGGAAATTTAGTAAAAGAGCCAATTACTAATACTCCAGTTGTAATTGTTGAAGGAACATTATTAGATGGAATAATTCCAAAAGAAATATTAAGAAACTTAGAAAATATTTTATGTGGAAACTTAGAAAATTTATCACCGAAAATACAAGATGAATATTTACCTAAATTAAGATGTATCCCATATGTATCATTAGGAAAGGAAAATGGGATGTTAGTAGGAATAAAAATATCTGAAATTATAGTAAAAAATGAAGATGAAGAGAAAAAAACTTCTAATATTATAATTGGGATATATGATAGAAGCTTGACGAAAAAAGGTGAATATAGAGCTTTAGTTGGTGTAGATTTATTATAGATAATAAAAATTTGAAGAAATAAAAATAAATTATAGAGAAATAATCGAACAATAGCGATTATTTCTTTTTTTCTACAATAAGAAAAGACAGCTTTTTTAGTATCAGAGTTGTACAATAAAAAAAGAAAAGAGGTGATGAATTAAAAAATAAAAGAAAGGAATATTAAATGAATGTTTTAGAAATTATTAAAAATAGTATAAATAATTTATGTGCAAAATATATTGAAAGAAATTTAAATGATGAAATATTACCAATATTTTATGTTGCGGGAAGTCAAACATTACCAGCACCATTAGACCCAAAAGAAGAAGAAGAAATGATAAAAAAACTAGAAACAGATGAAAGAGAATATGCTAGGAAAACACTAGTCGAAAGGAATTTAAGACTTGTTGTATATATAGCCAAAAAATTTGAAAATACAGGAATTGGTATTGAAGATTTAGTTTCAATTGGAACAATAGGATTAATGAAAAGTGTAAATACATTTAATTCAGAAAAAAAAATAAAATTAGCAACATATGCATCAAGATGTATTGAAAATGAAATATTAATGTATTTAAGAAGAAATAATAAAATAAAAACAGAAGTATCAATTGATGAACCATTAAATAAAGATAGTGATGGAAATGAACTTTTATTATCAGATATATTAGGAACAGATCCAGATATTACATATAGAAATTTGGAAGATGAAGTAGACATGAAACTTCTAAAAGAAGCAATTAGAAAATTAAATTCTAGAGAAAAAAATATAATGGAAATGAGATTTGGTTTTATTAGTGGTAGAGAAAAAACTCAAAAAGAGGTAGCAGACGAATTAGGAATTTCACAAAGTTATATATCTAGACTAGAAAAAAAGATAATAGGAAAGATGAGAAAAGATATAATGAGCAAAACTGGATAGATTACATAAATATATAATAAATAGTGGACTTATCAAAAAGAAAATGTTATAATAATATAGTTAAGATTAATACTTGAAATAGAAAGGATATTATTATATGTATCAAAAGTTTGGAATAAAAAAAGAGATTTTAAATTTATCAGAAGAAGTAGAAAAAGAAATACAACCAATATTTAAAAACATTGAGAAAATAGAAGAGATAAACAGTTTAAAAGTCTTATCAGCATTTCAAGAATGTGGACTATCAGAAATGCATTTACATTCATCAACAGGATATGGAATTGATGAAATTGGAAGAAATAAAATAGAAGAAATTTATGCAAAAATATTTAATACTGAAGATGCATTAGTAAGAGCACAACTAATATCTGGGACACATGCTTTAGCTGTAACATTATTTGGGATTTTACGTCCAGGAGATACAATGTTAAGTATTTCTGGAGCACCATATGATACATTACAAACAGCAATAGGAATAAGTAAGGAAGAAAGTAAGAGCTCACTAAAAGCATTTGGAGTAAAATATGAACAAATAGAATTAATTGATAATGATTTTGATATTAAAACAATAAAAGAAAGAGTATCTAAAAAAGATATAAAATTAATAGAAATTCAAAGATCAAAAGGATATTCAACAAGAAAGAGTTTAACAATTGACAAAATTGAAAAAGCAATAAAAGCAATAAGAGAAGTAAACCAAGAAGTTATAATAATGGTAGATAATTGCTATGGAGAATTTGTTGAAGAAAAAGAACCAACAGATGTTGGAGCAGATATTATAGTCGGATCATTAATGAAAAATTTGGGAGCAGGTATTGCAACAAGTGGTGCATATATTGTAGGAAAAAAAGATTTAATAGAATTATGTGCTGAAAGGCTTACTGCACCAGGAGTAGGAAAAGAAATAGGACCATCATTAAATCAAAATATACCATTTATAAAAGGATTATTTTTTGCACCAAATGTAGTAGCAAGTGCAGTAAAAACAGCGGTGTTTGCAAGTAGAATATTAGAAAAATTAGGATATAAAGTAGATCCTTTATACAATGAAAAAAGAGCAGATATAGTTCAAACAATAGAGTTAGGAGATGCAGACAAATTAATAAAATTCTGTCAAGGAATTCAGATGGGTTCTCCAATAGATTCAAATGTAATTCCAGAACCAAGTGCAATGGGAGGATATGATGATCAAGTAATAATGGCTGCTGGGACATTTACAGAAGGGTCAACAATAGAATTAAGTTGTGATGGACCAATTAGAGCTCCATATATTGCGTATATGCAAGGTGGACTTACATATCAATATGGTAAATTAGGAATAATGAAAGCATTATCAAATTTAAAATAGTAAAGAAAGCTATGCAAATTTTGTTGCATAGCTTTTATAGTGTTATTGTTCAAAATTTGGAATATAATAACCAATTCCTCTTTTAGTAATTAAATATTTAGGATTAGAAGTATCTTTCTCAATTCTTTCTCTAATTCTTCTAACAGTAACATCAACAGTTCTAATATCTCCATAATATTCATAACCCCAAACTTGCTCAAGAAGAGATTCTCTTGTAACAACTTGACCTTGTTGTTGAGCTAAATATTTTAGAACTTCAAATTCTCTTAAGGTAAGATTAACAATAGTTCCATTAACATTTACTTCATATTTTTCTAAATCTAAAGTTAGATTGCCAAGTTTTATTAAGTTTTGTTTTTTAGATTCTTTCTTTGATTCAATTTCGTGAGAAGAATTAAATGCTTCATAATGTGTTTCAGATTTTCTTAAATTAGCTTTTACTCTAGCTACAACTTCTCTTACACTAAATGGTTTTGTTATATAATCATCTGCACCAATTTCTAATCCAACGATTTTGTCTAGTTCGTCATCTTTAGCAGAAACCATTAGAATAGGAACATTATAATAATTTTTTATTTTTTTGCAAACAGTAAGACCATCAACACGAGGAATCATTACATCTAATAGAATTAAATCAGGATGTTGAGAAATTGCTAGATCTATTGCAGTTTGGCCATCATTTGCTTCAATTGTATTATAACCTTCTCTAGTTAAGTTATGAACAAGTAAATCTACAATTTTTTGCTCATCATCAACTATTAATATTGTTTTCTTTTCATCATCAAAATTATTGTTTTCCATATAAGACCTCCGATTAAATGATATATAATTTATATCACAATTTCTTCCAATATACAAGGCAAATTAGTAAATAATTGCAAAAAAATAAACTTTATGTTATAATTTACATAAATGCAAAATAGCATTCGTTATTTTGCGTAATAAAAATTTTTATACGCACCAAAGGAGGTTTACTATGGGTGCAAGAAAAACAACACAGACTCAACGGGTCATAAAATTTAAAGAAATTTTTATGACAAAGTATAATGAAGGATATGGTGTCGGAGAAATAGCCGAAATGTGTCATATTACTTCTAGATATGGCTATATGCTTTTGCAAGAGATTGCAGATGCTAATGGAGTAAGTAGAGATGAGTTGCTGAAAATAAAAAATAGAAAGCAACCTGAAGGCAATTTTGGAGGAAAACAATCAGCAAAAGTTATTGATGCAGATACTTTGAAAGGAGAATTTCAAGAAGTTATTGGAAAAGTAGACGGAATTATTAGCAAAATTGATGGTATGCTTAAATTGTAAAATAATTGGAGGAAATTATGGAAGGCAGACGGATTATTACAACAAAGGCAATTAATACACAATTAAAGTATCATTGGACTTTAGAAAAATTCTGTACTCATTATAATGTAAGTGAAGAAGAATTTTTTAATACTGTCGCAACTTTGTTTCCTAAAGGAGCAGATGAAGTAAGAAGAAAGTTACAAAAAAATGAAAATTTTAAACATGGAAAAAAACAATCTGATGCCCCAAAAGAGAATAAAGTAGTATCAGATATTCCTGAAAAAAGTGATGGAACATCTGATGAAAATGAAGAAAAAAAGGAAACTGCAGAAGAAGTGTCTAAAGAAAAAGAACTTCTCTTCCAAGAAGAAGCTAGAGCGGCAGCAAAGAGAGAACAGATAATTTCTCTTGAAATTCAACATGAAAAACTGATTTCTCGTAAAAGGGAGATTCAGACAGTAGAACTATTGGAACATAAAAAAATTTTGGAAAAGTATAGAAAAGCGATAAGTGAAGCTCAAGAAAGAGTAATAGATCTTACTAATGAGTTGGAGCGTATAATTGGCCAAATTTCAGAAGTTAATACTTCTCTTTCGGATAATCGAGAGGAATTAAAGAGCTTAGAAGATGAAATTAAGGCACTAAAAACGGTAAATATTCTTGTCTATAATTCTGGAGAGATTGAAATTGTTTCAAATTCCGAAATTAAGGTTCCAGCAGATTCGGATATTGAATGGATTAGCATTGTTACAAACAATCCTGAATACTGTAAGTCTTTAACTATGGGACAGATTCAAGGAGTTGCTAAAGTTTTGAAAATTGTAGGAGAGTTGAATCTATGGCAAGTTGAGTTTGACAATAAGCAAGCACAAGATCTGTTTGAAAAGTTGTTAAACGAATCCAAGTAAACTAATAGGAAAACTGGTTATTTTTTTAATAACCAGTTTTCTTAAGTTATTGACATTTTGCTAAAATTTAGGATTTTTATTTTTAAATTATATGAAAAAGTAAAAAAATATATATGAAAAATATAATGATAATATTTTATTTATAAAAATTAAGTTTTTATAAAAGAATTAACACAAAATAAAAAAATAATGTTAAATTATAATTGAACTTAAGAAAAGAGGAAAATAAAAGGAGTCCAATATATGATCGATAGATTTTGTACATACCTAACAAACAAAATTAGAAAAGAAATGCCAGAGGTAGATGATGAAAGAGCAGAAGTTATAATGTATGGTTTACAGAATATAGTTGGAGAATTACCTAAAGGAATTATAATATATACCATAGCATATTTTCTTGGAATTTTTAAACTGACTTTAATATCAACAATAGTAATAGCTCCATATAGATCTGTATCCGGAGGAGTTCACATGAAAACACATATTGGTTGTATTATTACATCATTCCTTTTATATAGTTTGCCTGCTTTATTTGGAAAATATATTGTTTTAACAAATATAACTAAATATGTATTGGCAATTTTAATATGGATATTTGGAATAATAATGATAAAACTATATGCTCCAGCAGATACGGAAAATTTTCCGATACTTCGAAAAAAAGAAAGAAAACAAAAACAAATGCTTTCTTATATTATTTTGACAGCTGAACTTTTAATATCAATAATAATAAAAAATTCGACAATTTCAGAAATAATATTATTAGGAGATTTTATACAAACAATAACAATAACAAGAGTTGCATATAATATCACTAAGAACAAATATGGACATGAAGTATATGCAAATAATTAATTAGATATAGTGTAAAAATGTATAGCTAGCAACATTTTTATATTATAAATTCTTACTAAAGAAGGGGGAATTTCTCATGATAAAATTTTTAGCAAGAGTGGCAGAAAAATATGCCAAATCAACAAACACAGCATGTGCAATAATATGGTGGTTACACCAACCAAAAATGCCTGCATCATTAATAAAAAAAGATTAATTTTATACAGTGTGTTTTTCTTAAACATTATAAATTCAATTCAAAAAATGAGCTTTGAAAAAAGCTCATTTTATATGTCATAAATTGTTAATTCTTGTGAAAAGAATTTATTATTTTTTGAAGTATATAAATCGGAATTTTTTCTGTTTTTAACATATTTCCTTACTTCCCACAAACCAATTCCAGAATGTTTTTCTTTTCCAGATACTCCTTTTTTAAATATTTCATCAATATTAACATCTTTATTAGTATATGTATTTTCTATTTTTATAACAGCTCTGTGATTTCTTTCTTCTCTTCTAAAAGAGACCTTGATTATTTTTTCATTACATTTTTCTGCTTCTTCAATTGCATTATCTAATAAAATTCCAATTATTCTGGAAAATTTATATTTATTAACTTTAACTGTATCTAAATCCAAGAAAAATTCAAGTTCAAATTTTATTCCATTATTTATTGCTTTAAAATATTTATTATTTAATAAACTATAAATACCAGGATCATTTATAATTCTAGGATTTAATATAGATAAATTATTTGTGATTTTGGATTTACCGTTTCATTCGATTGAAAGGATAAATCCGGAATCATAAATGAAAATGCTGAACAGATGGGTTTTGTTGATGACATATCCGATTACAGGAGTCTGGCAATTGTCGGATTGGAGAAAAATACAGGGAAAACAGAATGCCTGAATTACATCCTTCGCAGGATAAAAGATTCGGCAGATCGGTTCGCTCTGACTTCGATCGGAATTGACGGAGAAAACCGGGATCAGGTATGTCAAACCCCGAAACCCGAGATTATCGTGCCGGAAGGAATGATATTCGTTACTTCGGAGAAACATTACCGGGAGAGGAGGTTGGTGGCTGAAATCATGGAAATCGATGATCATCGGACTGCTTTGGGACGGTTGGTTATCGCCAGGGCTAAAACTTCGGGAAAAGTATTGCTTTCAGGGCCTGCGGATACTGCCGGGTTGAAAAGTCTGATCCGGCATATGAAAGATTTCGGGGTACGAACGACCTTGGTCGACGGGGCTTTGTCCCGTTTAAGCCTG
>ERZ824598.3163-NODE-3163-length-14956-cov-5.122676_pt1 | contig 14956 bp, 13 predicted proteins | sample MGYA00519934_ERZ824598 | MGnify/ENA primary metagenome ERZ824598 (study PRJEB31778, sample SAMEA3449177) | human gut metagenome | biome: human gut; feature: human-associated habitat; material: faeces | place: United Kingdom | collected 2010/2012 ...
TTTAAACTTTTGTTGTAATTTTACTTCTTGTTGCACTTGCTCGTTGACTCTACCCACGGTGGATGCGGTCGGGATTATTTGCTAAAGTCAGATAATATTCATACTTTTAGAGGTTGTTTCGCATTTCAAATTACAGAAAGATACGATGAAAAAAGTTGATGTAGTACTCGGACTCCAGTGGGGAGACGAGGGTAAAGGTAAGGTTGTCGATGTCCTGACACCCGGCTACAAGGTTATAGCACGCTTCCAGGGAGGGCCCAACGCCGGGCACTCGCTGAAGTTCGGAGACGACGGATTCGTGCTGCACACCGTACCTTCCGGCATCTTCAGGCATGATTCCGTCAACATCATCGGCAACGGCGTGGTGATAGACCCCGTGATCCTCGACGAGGAGATACAGGACATCGAGGCCAAGATCGGCGACATCAGCGGCAGGCTGATGATTTCGAAGAGGGCGCATCTGATCCTCCCTACGCACAGGATACTCGACGCCGCGAGCGAGGCCGCCAAGGGCAAGGCCAAGATAGGCTCGACGCTCAAGGGAATAGGTCCCACCTACATGGACAAGACCGGCAGGAACGGCCTCAGGGTCGGAGACCTGCTCTCGCCCGAGTTCCGCAAGCGCTACGACACCCTGCGCAAGAAGCACGCGAAGATGCTCAGCGAGTACGACTACAGCTACGACGTCACCGAATACGAGACGAAGTGGATGGAGGCCGTGGAGAGGCTCAAGCGCTTCCAGCTCATCGAAAGCGAGATAGAAGTCAACAGGTTCATCGAGAACGACGTTCCTATCCTCGCAGAGGGCGCGCAGGGCTCCATGCTCGACATCGACTTCGGCACCTATCCCTTCGTGACCTCGTCCAACACCACGAGCGCCGGAGCCTGCACCGGACTCGGAATAGCCCCGAGCCGGATAGGCAAGGTCATGGGTATCTTCAAGGCCTACTGCACGAGGGTAGGTAGCGGCCCCTTCCCCACCGAGCTCGAAGACGAGACCGGCGAAAGGCTCAGGAGCATAGGCAACGAGTACGGAGCGACCACCGGACGCCCGCGCCGCTGCGGCTGGCTTGACCTCGTGGCGCTCAAGTACGCCGTGATGATGAGCGGAGTTAACGAACTGATAATGATGAAGTCCGACGTGCTCAACGGATTCGACGCGATAAAGGTCGCCGTGGCATACGAGATACACGGCAAGAGGGTGGACTACTTCCCCTTCGAGAGCAACGAGGAGATCACCCCGATATACAAGGAGTTCAAGGGCTGGAACAGCGACATCTGCTCGGTGCGCAGCTACGGGGACTTCCCGCAGGAGTTCAAGGACTATGTCGCCTTCATAGAGAAGGAGACTTCCTGCCCCGTCAGGATCATTTCTGTAGGTCCTGACAGGAGCGAGATAGTCTTCAAATAGCAATCAGGACGGAGGGCTTCAGGCGTCGAGGATTCCGACGCGCCTGAAGATATAGTCGACGTTCTTGAAGTAGTACTCGAGGGTGAAACAGCTCTCGAGTTCTTCTTTTGTGAGCAGACCCATGACCTTGCCGGACTCCGAGAGCAGGGTCTGGTAGTCGAGACCCTCGGTCCATGCCTTCATAGCTATGGGCTGCACCGTGTCGTACGCCTCCTCGCGCGAAAGTCCCTTGCCTATCAGGGCGTTCATAACCCTCTGGGCGAATATCACTCCCCTCGTGCGGTAGATGTTGGCGAGCATGGTCTCGGGATATACCACGAGGTTCTCGAGTATGCCCTTGAAGCGGGTCAGCATATAGTCGAGCAGCTCGGTGGCGTCGGGCAGGATGATCCTCTCGGTGGACGAATGCGAGATGTCCCTCTCGTGCCACAGGGCCACGTTCTCGCAGGACGCGCTCATATATCCGCGCATGACCCTCGCGCAGCCGCAGATGTTCTCGCTGCTTATCGGGTTGCGCTTGTGGGGCATCGCGCTGGAGCCCTTCTGTCCCTTGGCGAAGGCTTCCTCGGCCTCGCGCACCTCGGTACGCTGGAGGTTGCGCACCTCGAAGGCCATCTGCTCGAGCGTGGAGGCTATTATCGCGAGGGTGGCAATGTAGAACGCATGCCTGTCCCTCTGGAGCACCTGCGTCGATATGTCGGCGGAATGTATGCCGAGTTTCCCGCACACATAGTCCTGGATGAACGGAGGGATGTTGGCGAAGTTGCCCACTGCGCCGCTCATCTTGCCGGCCTCCACTCCTGCCGCAGCATACTTGAAACGGTCGATGTTACGCTTCATCTCCTCATACCACAGGGCCCACTTCAGGCCGAACGAGGTGATGTCGGCATGGACTCCATGGGTCCTGCCGATGCAGGGAGTGGACCTGAACTCGAGGGCGCGCTTCCTGAGCACCGCCTGGAACTCCTCGAGGTCCTTGAGCAGTATGGCGTCGGCCTGCTTGAGCAGGTAGCCGTTGGCCGTGTCCACGACATCGGTGGAGGTGAGCCCGTAGTGCACCCATTTCTTCTCCTCGCCGAGGCTCTCGCTCACGGCACGGGTGAATGCCACGACGTCGTGGCGGGTCTGCTGCTCTATCTCCTTGATGCGCTCGACCTTGAAAGTGGCGTTGGCGCGTATCTTCTCCACATCTTCCTCAGGCACGACGCCGAGCCTGCTCCAGGCCTCGGCCGCGAGGGTCTCCACCTCGAGATAGGCGCTGAACTTGTTCTCCTCGGTCCAGACGTCGCGCATCACCTTCCTTGAATATCTCTCTATCATGGTGTTCAGCCGTTCTTATGGGTTTCGAGGAAGTGCCTGATATTGGACTCTATGCGCGCTGCGGGATCGTCGCTCTCCGCAGGGGAGAACTTCTCGCCGGTGATATGCTCGTAGAGCTCGACATAGCGGTCGGTGATGTCCTTCACCACGGCGGGGGTCATCTCGGGAACCTTCTGGCCCTCGAGTCCCTGGAAGCCGCCCGCCATAAGCCACTCGCGGACGAACTCCTTGGAGAGCTGGCGCTGCCTCTCCCCTGAGGCGAGCCTCTGCTCGTAGCCGTCGGCATAGAAGTAGCGCGATGAGTCGGGCGTATGTATCTCGTCCATGAGCATTATCTGTCCGTCCCGCTTTCCGAACTCGTACTTGGTGTCTACGAGTATCAGACCCTTCTGCGCTGCCATTTCGCAACCGCGGCGGTACAGGGCCAGCGTATATTCCTCCAGACGGGCGTAGTCGTCGGCGGAAACTATGCCGCGGGCGATTATCTCCTCCTTGCTTATGTCCTCGTCATGGCCGGCCTCGGCCTTGGTGGTCGGGGTGATTATCGGTTCGGGGAACTTCTGGTTCTCCACCATGCCGTCGGGCAGGGCGACTCCGCAGAGGCTGCGCCTGCCGGCCTTGTACTCACGCCAGGCGTGTCCTGTCAGGTAGCCCCTGACCACCATCTCGACCTTGAAAGGCTCGCACCTGTAGCCCACCGTCGCCATAGGGTCGACCTCCGCTATCTTCCAGTTGGGAATGATGTCGGAAGTGGCGTCGAGGAACTTGGATGCAATCTGGTTGAGCACCTGCCCCTTGTAGGGGATACCCTCGGGGAGCACCACGTCGAATGCCGAGATACGGTCTGTGGCGACCATTACGAGGTAGTCGTCTCCGATGCTGTAGACGTCGCGAACCTTGCCCTGATAGCGGGACTTCTGGTCCTCGAAACTGAAGTCAGTACTAAGCAATGCTTTCATAAGAATGAAGAAGAAAATTTAATGACACGCAAAGTTAGATGTTTTTTCAGAACAAGAAAAATATATTACATTTGCGCGTTATGAACTTTCAGGACAGAGAGCTCCGCGAAGAGTGCGGGGTCTTCGGAATCTACGGCGTCCCGTGCGCCGCGAATCTGGTGTATTACGGCCTGCACGCCCTGCAGCACAGGGGTCAGGAGGGATGCGGAATCGTAGCCCGCAGCTCCTCTGGCGAACTCAGGAGGATAAAGGGAGAGGGTCTGGTCACCGAAATATTCGACGGCGGCCGGCTGGCCTCGCTCGAAGGCGACATGGCCATAGGCCACGTCAGGTACTCGACCACGGGAGGCGGGGGCATAGACAACGTGCAGCCTTTCCTCTTCCACCACAACACCGGCGACTTCGCCATAGCCCACAACGGCAACATCGTGAACTCGCACCAGCTGCGCCGCTACCTCGAGGACCACGGGACCCTGTTCCAGTCGAGCTCCGACAGCGAGATTCTCGCCCACCTGATACGCAAGGACACCAAGGACCGCAAGCGTCCGCGCATACTGTCCATCAAGGAGGCCCTGAACATGATGGAGGGGGCGTTCGCGTTCCTGATAATGACAAAGAACCGCATCTATGCCTGCCGCGACAAGCACGGACTCAGGCCGCTCTCGATCGGCGCCCTCGGCGACGGATATGTCGTCAGCAGCGAGACATGCGCGCTGGACGTGATGGGCGCGAAGTTCATACGCGACCTCGAGCCCGGAGAGATAGTCACTATCGACCACAAGGGCATAAGGTCGAGCAGATACTCCGACTTCCAGCACCACTTCATGTGCGCAATGGAATATATCTACTTCTCCCGTCCCGACAGCGACATAGAGGGCTGCAACGTGCACAACTTCCGCAAGCTCTCCGGCCGCCTGCTCTTCGAGGAGGCTCCGGCCGACGCAGACATAGTCGTGGGAGTGCCTGACTCGAGCCTGAGCGCCGCAATGGGCTATGCCGAGGCATCGGGGCTCCCCTACGAAATGGGGCTCGTGAAGAACAAGTACATAGGCCGCACCTTCATCCAGCCCTCGCAGGAACTGCGCGACCGCGGCGTAAGGATGAAGCTCTCCCCCGTCAAGAGCGTCGTGGGAGGGAAGAGGGTCGTGCTTATAGACGACTCCGTGGTGCGTGGAACCACGTCCAAAAGGATAGTAGGCATGCTGAGGGACGCCGGCGCGACGGAAGTCCACCTCAGGATAGCGAGCCCGCAGATCACCCGTCCCTGCTTCTACGGCATCGACATCTCGACCTACGAAGAACTGCTGTGCGCGCACAAGACCCTCGACGAGGTCATGGACATACTCGGCGTGGACTCGATAGCCTTCCTTTCGGAGAAGGCCCTGTTCGAGGCCGGGCACCGCAGCGAGCTGTGCCTCGCCTGCTTCAACGGCAGCTACCCCACCTACCTGTACCAGAGCCTCGAGGAGGCCAACAAAGACGGAAAGTTCTGAGATGCTCAGGGAAGACACCGTATTCGGGCCTATCTTCAGCCGCCGCCTCGGCTCGTCGCTCGGGATAAACCTCCTCCCGAGGGAGGGCAAGATATGCTCGTTCGACTGCATATACTGCGAATGCGGCTGGAACCGCGACGGGCTCGCGGACAAGAGGATACCCTCGGCGGACGAGGTGCGCTCCGCATTGGAGGCGAAGCTGCGCGGACTCGCGGAGCAGCATACGAAGATAGACTCGATAACCTTCTCCGGAGACGGAGAGCCCACGCTGAACCCCGAGTTCCCGCGCATAATAGACGACACGCTCGGACTCAGGGACAGGTACTGTCCGGGCACGAAGGTCTCGGTGCTCTCCAACGCCACGAGAGTGCACATACCCGAAGTGTTACGTGCGCTCAGGAAGGTGGACAATCCGATAATGAAGATAGACGCCCCCACCGACGAGCTGGTGCAGAAAATCAACCGTCCGGCTCCCGGCTACAGCCTGCAGAGGGTGGTCGAGGCGCTGCGGGGCTTCGAGGGAGACTTCGTGCTCCAGACCATGTTCCTCAGCTGCCCCTACTTCGACTCCTCGAGCCCCGAAGTGCTGGACGGCTGGAAGCGTATAGTGCGGGAACTGCGTCCGCGCGGGATAATGGTCTATACGATCGACAGGCCCACGCCCGAGCAGGGGCTCGAGAAGTTCAGCGGGGAAAGGATGCGCGAGCTGGTCGCCGACCTCATCGAGGAGGGTTTCGACATCAGCATCAGCGGATAATCATTATTTTTTCATACCTTTGCGCCCGGTTTGCGGTGTGATGCTCCCGGGCGAGGCTCCGGGACATCCCCAAGAGGGAATCCGGTCGGAGTCCGGAACTGTGCCCGCAGCTGTGTGTCCTGTGGATGTCTTCCGCATCAGAATGCCATTGCCCCGCACGGGGTGAGAAGGCGCGGGAGACGGGACGAGTCAGAAGACCTGCCGCAAGCAAGTTGAACAGCAAGGCTCGGGGGCAAGCCTGCCCAAAGACGCACATCAAAATGTTATTATCTATCTTGCTGACGGCGCTGCTGCCACCGGCGCAGGCGTCGGACACGCTCCAGGGCGTGACGGTCATCGCAGACCGCGGGGTGGTCGTGTCGAGGACCGACACCCTTTCACTCGAAAACATCAGCTCAAGCGACGAACTCGTCTATCTCGCACCCTCCCTGGGTCTCAGCGACTATGGCGGGCTGTCGGGCCTGAAAAGCATCAGCCTGCGCGGACTCGGCAGCGCGCACACCGCCGTCTACATAGACGGAGTGAAGGCGGCCAACGTACAGAGCGGGCAGCCGGACCTGAGCTTCATCGACTTCCGTTCGCTCTCGTCGGCCGTAATCGACTACGCCCAGAACAGCATAAGCTTCAACACCGCGCGGCCGGTATTCCCTTCCGGACAGTCATTCAGAGGACGCGCCTCGCTGGAAGCCGGCTCCTTCGGGACATGGATGCCCTCCGCCAGGCTCGACTTCAGGCTTTCCGACAGGGTCGGAGCCAGCGCCAACCTCGGAGCCCTGTGGAGCCGGGGAGACTATCCGCTCGCAGACGGGACCAGGCGCACGAACAACGACATACGCCAGTTCAGGGCAGGAGCCGACTTCTGGGGCAGCCTCCACAGAGGAGAATGGCATGCCAAGGCGTACCTGAACAGCGCCGCACGCGGCGTACCGGGCTCTTCGACCTACCCGTCCGACGACAGGCAGGACGACGCCAACGCATTCATACAGGGCAGCCTGCACAAGGCATTCTCGGACTTGTACACGCTCGATCTCAGCGCCAAGGCCTCGCTCGACGAAATGTTCTACACGAGCAGCTGGGGCGACAACGAATACCACCAGAAAGGCCTGCAGCTCAACTCGACGCACCGTTTCGCCCTGGGAAAGAGGCTCGGCACCGCCCTGAACGCCTCAGTTTCGCACGATGCGCTGAAGGCCGACAGCTATGAGGCTTCACGCACCGGCATCACGGCCGGAATATCGGCATCGCTCGACCTCAGGCGCCTCGACATCAACGCCGGAGTGCAATACGATACATGGCTCGACACCGGACGCGGCTCGAGGCAGGCGCTCTCTCCCTGGGCCGACCTCAGCCTGGACCTCGGAGGCGGAGCAGGCCTGAACGCATTCGTCCGCAGGGCGTACAGGGTGCCTACTTTCAACGAACTCTACTATACAGGCTACGGCAACCCGGAGCTCAGACCGGAAGACGCCATGCTGAGCGGTCTCGGGCTGAAGTGGAACCGTTCCTCCGGAGACGGCTGGAAACTGACGGCGAGCCTCGACGGCTTCTACAACCTGCTCAAGGACAGGATAAGCTCGGCACCCACCGAGGAAGATCCGAACATCTGGCTTCCGTACAACATAGGCAGGGTCGAAGTCCTCGGAACCGAAGCCGGACTCTCTCTCGGGCACGAAGGTACGCGCCTCGACTGGGGACTCAGGCTGAAATATGCGTTCCAGGACGCCACCGACCGCACTCCGGACGGCAGCAGCTACGGCATGCAGGTCCCCTACATCGCAAGGCACTCACTGAGCGCGGGCGCACATGCCTCCTGCCGCGGCTGGAGCGCCTCGCTGGACTGGATACTGAGGTGCGGAAGATTCGACTCCTACGGACAGCTGCCCGACTGGAACAGCCTCAACATCTCGGCCGGCAAGGAGTTCTCACTTTCCGGCAGGCTCGCCCTGCGTCTCGGGGTCAAGGCCCTGAACCTGCTCGACTGCCGCTACGAGGCCGTAAGGCACTATCCCCTGCCGGGACGCTCGCTGCAGGCGAGCGTTGCGGTAACCTTCTGACGCAGCCGAAAGCCACAAAAACTACGACACCATGTTTCTGAGCATATTATATGTAATCCTTTCAGGGATCGCCCTCCCGGTCGGGGGCATACAGATGCAGTACCTGTGGCGCAACCAGCTGGGGGACGTATACTCCCTCGGGCTGGGCTCCGCAGCATGCCTCGGAGCGGCTGCCGCGACCATGTCGGGCTGGTGCTCGCTCACGGTGGGATCCTTCATCTGCACGCTGATATGCACCGCCGCATGCTTCCTCGTGACGCTGAAGGTCTCCACGCGCAAGCTGATAACCTTCGGCATACTGTTCGGCACGTTCATCGGTTCGCTCGGCACCATAGTGGTGACCAACGCGCCGAGCCCCGACCTGATGCAGAAATACTACCTCTGGGGTGCGGCCAACTTCAGAATGGAGGGAGTCACCGGCGCCGACGTGGCGTTCTCCCTGGTGCTTTTCGTCCTGGGGCTCGGAGCCGCGCTGGCAGACAGCCGCAGGCTCACCCGCCACTTCCGCGGAGAAATCGAACTTCCGGCCATGCACAAGGCGCTGGACCTGCTGATGATAATGTTCCTCGTGACTTCCGCCGTGAGCATCTGCGGCCCCATAGGGTTCATATCCCTCGGGGTACCCAACCTGAGCCGGACGGTATGCCGCAACACCGACATCAGGATCCACTACCTGATATCGTCAGCAATGGGCATTGCACTGCTGCTCGTGACCTACCTCGTCACCGAGTATGTGAACTTCGGGATATACCTGCCCATAAGCGCGACCATGGCGATAATCGCGCTCCCTCTGACGGCGCTGCTGTTCGTAAGGCAGCACAAAGACGCGGAGGATCAGCCCAGCAGATAGCCTTCAAGCTGCGCGGCGTCGCAGGCATACATGTCCGCACGGGCGGCGGCATCGGGACGGAAGCCCCATGCCACGCCTATGCTCTTCACGCCTGCAGCCTTCGCAGTGTCGACATCCGTACCGGAGTCGCCAACCATGACCGTATCGCCGGGCGTCAGGCCGGAAGCGGACACTATGTCGAGCACCACTGCCGGATCGGGCTTGAGAGGCAGCCCCTCGGCGGCACCCATGACCCTTACGAAAGGTATTCCGGGGAAGAAGCCGCGCACAAGCCGCTCCGCACCTTCCTGGAACTTGTTCGAGGCTACGGCGAGCCGCACTCCGGAAGCGTCGAGCCTCGATACGAGGGCCTCCATCCCGGGATAGGGACGGGTATGTATGTCGATATGGGAACAATAGTAGTCCATGAAGTCGGACAGCATAGAGTCCACGAAGGCCCCGTCACCGGAAAGTTCTTCCGGCAGGGCGCGCTGCACGAGCTTGCGCACGCCGTTGCCCACCATAAGCCTGTACTGCGCTGCATCGTGCAGGGGCAGGGAGCGCAGGGAGAGCGCATGGTTCACCGCCACACCGAGGTCTTCTATGGTATCGAGCAGTGTCCCGTCAAGGTCAAAAACGACAAGTTTGAATTTCATGACGCGAAGATAGAGAATAATTTGGTCATATTCCTACTTTTTCATATATTTGCAGTCCCAATGGGGTATTAGCTCAGTTGGTAGAGCGTTTGAATGGCATTCAAAAGGTCAGCGGTTCGATTCCGCTATGCTCCACAGACACAGGGACACGGCAGCCGCACGGCTGCCTGTTTCGTCTGATAACAATTATTCTTCTACCGGATTGAAAAAGGACATCTATCTCGCAGCCGGCTGCTTCTGGGGAGCCGAGCATTATTTCAAGCAGATCCGCGGCGTGGTCGCCACCGAGGCCGGATATGCCAACGGCAACATATTCCACCCGACCTACGAGGAGGTCAAGACCGACTGCACGGGCTATGCAGAGGCCGTCCATGTGATATTCGATACGGAGGTGATCGGCCTGGAACGCATACTGCAGCTCTATTTCAAGGCTATCGACCCGCTCAGCGTCAACAGGCAGGGAGCGGATTCGGGCATCAGATACCGTACAGGCATCTACTACACCGATCCTGCCGACCTTCCTTCGATACATAACATCTACGACAGGGTCTCGGGAGAGCTCAAGGCTCCGCTTGCCGTGGAGGTAAAGCCGCTGAAGAATTTCTACAAGGCCGAGGAGTATCATCAGGACTACCTCGACAAGCATCCCGACGGATACTGCCATATCCCGAAGTCACTTATGGAGTTTGCACGCACGGCCTCCGAAGTCTCCAACGACTGACAGGGTCACAGACCTTGCGCCTATGAACGCCAGCCATGTCCAGGTACTGCTTCCGCTCAAGTTGGGCTGGATCCCCCTGTACAGGAGCAGCCGCCCCCTGGACAGGGGCCGTATAGTGGAAGTGGCATTCTCCGGCAGGCGGTATTCCGGGGTCGTCTGGAAGACGGGCTGCACCCCTGACATTCCCGAGAAGAGGATCGTGGACATAATACGCACGAGGGAAGACCTTCCGATAATAGGAGAGCAGGAGCTGCGCCTGTGGAAGTTCATATCGTCCTACTACCTCTGCACCCCCGGCGAAGTGTTCAAGGCCGCCTATCCGAGCCTGAGGATACAGGGAGAGAACGCATGCGCCGCAAGGGCCGCAAGGCTGCGCGACAAGGTCTCGAGGCTCGAAGCGCAGCTGCAGGGCAGACACTGTGAGCGCGTGGAGCAGCGGCTGCGGAAAGAGCTGGAGGGGGTCAGGGCGGAACTCTCCGGGATTGAGGGCAGGCCTTCCAGCTCGCCTTCCGGGAAAGCCTCTGCAGGAGAAACCCTTACCCGAGAAATTCCTGCCGCTGAAATCCCCGCCGGAAAAGCCCCAGCCCCAAAGCCGCTGCTCGTCAAAGGTTCCGGGAGGCTTGCCAGATACAGGGAACTGATAGCAGAAGCCCTGGGCAGGGACATGCAGGTGCTGGTCCTGGCTCCCGAGATATCCTTCTGCGAACGGACTGCGGACTCGCTCGAAGAGAGTTTCGGGCACTGTCTGTACAGGGTAAACGCGGACAGGAGCCCTTCGCAGAGGCAGCGTGTATCGCAGCTGCTGCGCAGCGGAGCAAAGGCGGTCGTCGTCGGAACCAGGTCGGCGGTATTCCTTCCCTTCTCGAAGCTTGGGCTCGTGATAATAGACGAGGAGCAGGACAGTTCCTACAAGCAGGACGAACCCGCACCGAGGTACAACGCACGCGACACAGGCATATATCTCGCCTCGCTGCACGGAGCCGCGGCCGTGCTCGGTTCGGCGTTTCCCTCGCTCGAATCGGAGCTGAACTGCCGCAGCGGCAAATATCTCGTCGAGCGGACAGGACACTCCCCCGCTGCGGCCGCATACATCGACATCATCGCCGAAAGGCGCAAGAACGGTATGCAGGGGCCAGTCTCGAGAAAGCTGGCCGCGGAAATCAGATCCGCCGGCTGCAAGGCTCTTCTGATAAGGGGCTGGGAAGACAAGGCCGCACTGGAGACACAGGTGCGGGGGCTGTTCCCCGGTCAGGAAGTCATCATATGCTCCCTGCCGGAGCTCAAGCGCGAAGGCCCGCGCGGCGCCGGGCTGATAGCCGTGCTGCAGATAGAGGCCTTCTGCCAGGGCGACGACTTCCGCGGCGACGAGAAAGCCATGCAGCTCGCCGCAATGCTTGGCAGTCTCGCCCCCAGGGTGATAATCCAGACCTCGACGATTTCACGATTCGTACCCGGCAGGAGCGCCGACGCCCTGCTCGAAGAGAGGCGCGAGTTCTCCTACCCTCCCTACACGAGGCTGGTGGAAGTCCGCCGCTACGGAGACCGTTCCGTGCAGCAGCGTTTCTTCCTGCCCAAAGACGCGGCCCAGACGGAGCGCAAGCTCGAAATCGCCGCCTCAGTCCCCGAAGACTGCTACGCCGACGTCGACCCCTTGTAGGAAAAGTCGACCCCTTGCAGGAAAAAAGAAAGGGCCGTCCCATACCGGGGCGGCCCTGCTGTCTCCGTTCCGAAGAAGCCTACTACTTCTTGCGGGACTTGTATCTCTGATAGAACATATCAACTCGGCCGGCCGTGTCGACAATCTTCATCTTGCCGGTGTAGAAGGGGTGAGACGTGTTCGAAATCTCAAGCTTCACAAGCGGGTATACGACTCCGTCAATAGTGATGTCCTCCTTGCTGGTGGCGCATGAACGGGTGATGAATACCTGGTCGTTTGACATATCCTTGAAAGCTACAAGTCGGTAGTTTTCGGGATGAATTCCTTTTTTCATAATTACACTAGTGTTGTTAAGCGGGCGCAAATATAATAATTTATTTCTTAACTTTGCAAATTATGACACTGATAAAATCGATTTCCGGAATACGCGGAACCATAGGAGGCCCCTGCGGGGAAGGCCTCACTCCCGTAGATATAGTCAAGTTCACATACGCCTACTGCGCCACGCTTCCCTCACGGAAGCCGGTGCCTTCGAACGGCAGGCGCTACCGCGTCGTCGTCGGCAGGGACGCGCGCATAAGCGGGGAAATGGTGGAGCAGCTGGTATGCGGCACGCTCGCAGGATGCGGGGTGGATGTCATACGCTGCGGCCACGCGTCCACGCCCACGACCGAGCTCGCCGTGCTGATGAGCGGGGCCGACGGCGGGATAATCATCACCGCAAGCCATAACCCCCGGCAGTGGAACGCCCTCAAGCTGCTCGGAAGCGACGGAGAGTTCCTCAGCGCACGGCAGGGAGAGCAGATTCTGGAGCTCGCGGAAAGCGGAGAGTTCGACTTCGCCCCGGTGGACAGCCTCGGACACATGGAGGACCACGACTTCACCGACGAACATATCGATGCGGTGCTCGCCCTCGATGCGGTCGACGCCGATGCCGTACGGGCGGCGGGCTTCAAGGTAGTGCTGGATCCCGTGAACTCCGTCGGGGCCATAATAATGCCGAGGCTGCTGGAAAGGCTCGGAGTGGAATGCATCACCATAAACTCCGGGGTAAGCGGCGAGTTCGCACATAACCCGGAGCCGCTTCCCGCGAACCTCACGGCCCTGAGCAAGGCGGTGGTCGAGAACGGCGCGGATCTCGGAATAAGCGTAGACCCCGACGTGGACCGTCTCGCGTTCATCTGCGAGAACGGAGAACCGTTCGTCGAGGAGAACACCCTCGTCGCCGTGGCCGACTACCTGCTCGGCAGAGCCGAGAGGCAGGGTGTCACGCCCCGCAACACGGTATCGAACCTCAGCTCCAGCAGGGCTCTCAGGGACGTGACCGAAGCCCACGGCGGCACCTGGTACGCCGCAGCGGTGGGAGAGGTGAACGTCACCGCGAAGATGCACGAGGTCGGAGCGCTCATCGGAGGCGAGGGCAACGGAGGGGTGATCTATCCGGCGAGCCACTACGGCAGGGACGCCATGGTCGGAGTCGCCCTGTTCCTCAGCCACATGGCGCACAAGGGCATGAAAGTCAGCGAGTACAGGGCCGGCCTTCCGCAGTACTACATAGCCAAGAACAGGATAGAGCTGAGCGACCCCGCGCTGATAGACGGCATACTCGCGAAAGTCAGGGAACACTACGCCGGACAGAAGGTGAACACCATGGACGGGGTCAAGATAGACTTCGAAGCCTCGCGCAGCTGGGTGCACCTCAGACGCTCCAACACCGAACCGATAATCCGCATATATTCCGAGGCCCCCTCGAGGGAGGAGGCGGAGAGACTCGCATCAGAGGTAATTTCAATCGCAGAATCGTGTTTTCATTCAGGACAAGCCCGATAGAGGAGCAGCTCGACAAGGCCCTGCGCGACGGCCGAGTGGCGTGCTTCTGCACCCAGAACTGCTGGGATCCGCAGGGAAAGCGCTACCTGTATGACATCTTCAGGCAGAGAGGCAACCTCGTGAAGGTCTTCCTGCCGCGCGAGACTGAGATCTCCCCCCTCACCAACCACATCGACTTCGACGCCTCGGAACTTGAAGGGCTCGACGCGGTAGTAGTCGAGATCCAGGACACCGGGTCGCGCTACTTCAACTACACCCGCGACGTGATGCGCCTGCTGAGCACCTGCGCGAGGATAGAGAACCCTCCGGCGGTATATGTCGTAGACCATATCAACCCGGCGGGAAGGGTCGTGGAGGGCACCGCTCCGGCCGTAGAGCCCGACATCTGGACACCGCGCGTGCCCCACAGGCACGGTCTCACGCTCGGAGAGCTGTGCAACCTCTACTGCAGCGAGATAGGGGCCCGTTTCCCCCTGCATGTTATATCCGCGCTGGCCTCGTCCGTGGGCAAGGAACTGATGCCCTGGGTCATAGCCCCGGCCTCCGACATCCCGGGCATGTTCACCTGCGAGATGTATCCCGGCGGCGGACTGTGGAACAACACCAATGTCAACCCCGGCATAGGCACTCCAAGGCCCTACGAATACTTCGGTGCGCCGTTCATCAGCACGGACGGCCTCGCCACGGTCCCCTGCCCCGACAGCGTGATGATGCGGCCGTGCTCGTTCACCCCTTCTGCCGGGAAATACGCGGGACAGAGATGCTACGGCTACCAGATAATGCTGCGTCCGGGCGGACAGTACCGGTCGCTGAGGCATACCCTGCGCCTGATACGCTATTTCGCGGACTGCTATCCAGAGTTCGAGACGTATTCCTCCCTGTTCGCCAAGGTGGCGGATCCCGTGCTCGAGGAATACCTGAGGGGCAGGCTGAGCTTCGATGTCGTAGAGGAGCACATCAAGGGCGAAGAACAGAAGTGGATACGCAAGGCGAGGCGGTACTGCCTGTACGAAGACGCGCCGTACAGGATCAAATGACAAAAATTTCGGCAAAAGATTTGGCAATTCCGAAATTATTGCTACCTTTGCACTCCCGACACAATGGTGGGTTCGTATAACGGTTAGTACTCGAGATTCTCAATCTCGCAATAGGAGTTCGATTCTCCTACCCACTACTTCAAGAGCAGCTCCGCAAGGGCTGCTCTTTTCGTTATGCGGTATAATTGCCAAAAATGGTTGGTAAAACCTTTATAACTTGTTAAAATTCTGC
>ERZ824598.3176-NODE-3176-length-14897-cov-4.667161_pt1 | contig 14897 bp, 11 predicted proteins | sample MGYA00519934_ERZ824598 | MGnify/ENA primary metagenome ERZ824598 (study PRJEB31778, sample SAMEA3449177) | human gut metagenome | biome: human gut; feature: human-associated habitat; material: faeces | place: United Kingdom | collected 2010/2012 ...
CCATCTCCACGGGCGGTCAGGCCTACCTCAACTTCATGGGCAACGAGTTCGGGCATCCCGAGTGGATCGACTTCCCGCGCGAGGGCAACGGCTGGAGCTACGCCCACGCCCGGCGGCAGTGGTCGCTCGCGAAAAACGGATTCCTGCGCTATGCGTGGCTGGGCGATTTCGACCGCGCGATGATCCGGCTGGTGAAAAAATACAAGGTTCTTGCCGACGGTTACCCGTGGAATCTGCTGATGGACGAGCGCAACAAGACGATGGCCTTCTCGCACGGCGACCTGCTGTTCGTCTTCAACTGGCATCCTTCGGCCTCGATCCCCGACTACGAACTTCCGGTGCAGGCCCCGGGCAAGTACGTCCCGGTGCTCTCGACCGACGAAAGCCGCTTCGGCGGACAGGAGCGGCAGTCGATGGCGGCCGAACACTTCTCGTTCGACGCCGAAAAGGGCGACGGACAGCGGCAGCCCCATATCCGCATCTACAACACCTCGCGCACGGCGACGGTCTACCTGCGAAAAAAGTAGTTACGCAACGACTATATTTTCCTTTTTATTCACCAAAACAGATTTACCATATTTCTTTAAAGGAGTTGAGAGAAGGATTCTACCAATGCCGGCGGTTCGAAGCCACGAACCTGTGGCGGAGATCGTTCCTTCTTTCCATTTTTCTGGTCTTTTGTTTCGCCGTCTACGGAGCGCTGGCGTCCGAAATCCTGACCGCCGGACCCGGAGCGGCCAATTTCCTGGCGCTGAACGAAGCCGCCTGCGCGGTGGCGCTGCTCGGAACGTCGTTCGCCTGATCTGGATCATGATGGCCAAGGGGTCGAAAGCCTGGTACGAGGTCTACGAACGCTACATATTCGAGATCGAACAGGAGGAAGCCGAAGGACTGAAAATTCCGGAGCGCTATCGGCTGGGAGCCTTGTGCCGCCCCTGGGAGATGAACGGCAACCTCTTTTCGAAGAAGGCGGGCCGCTACTCCCCCTCGCGGCTCAACATCACGATCGGGTCGGTGACGCTGACGGCCTAGCTGACCGTCGGACTCATCCACTATGCCGCCAGTGTCATCCTTTACGCCGAAGGCCCTGCCCTCTGCTGGCAGCCGCTGATCCTCGCGCTCATCCCCGCCTCGTTCCTCGCCGTTCTCGTCACGGCGGCTCGCAACATGTGGGGCCGGAGCCGGTCGCTGGTGAAGCCCTGACCCCGGATTTCCGGAAATGACAAAAGCGGACCCGAGAAAGGGTCCGCTTTTTTTCGGCCGTCCCGGCGGCTTACTTCGCCAGTTCGCGCGCCACGGCCAGCGCCTTTTCGTAGTCGGGCTCGTGGGTGACCTCGGGCACGTACTCCACGTAGCGCACCACGTCGTCGCGGTCCACGACCACCACGCCGCGCGCCAGCAGGCGCAGGGAGTCGATCACGAAGCCGTACTTCATGCCGAAATCCAGCTCCCTGTAATCCGAGAAGACATGCACGCGGTCGATGCCCTCGGCGGCGCAGAAGCGTTTCTGCGCAAAGGGCAGGTCGACCGACAGCGACACGACGACCACGTCGTCGCCCAGTTTCGACGCCTCGCGGTTGAAGCGGATGTTCTGCAACGAGCAGACCGGGGTGTCGACCGACGGAAAGACGCTGTAAATGCGCACCTTGCCGTGGAAAACGTCCGACGACACGGGTTGCAGACCCGCATCGGTGACCGTAAATACGGGGGCCGTCTCCCCCACTTTGCAGCGATTGCCGACAAGCGTCACGGGCTTGCCGCCGAAAGTTACCTTGTGATCCATAATTCGATAGTTTTTATAATCAGGTGGTTCAACGCAATTCCGATGCCACCCGGCTGCGAGCCGGATTTGCGGGACGGGACGCCGCACCGCGCCCCTCCGCATCCGGTCATCGGCCGGCTTTGATTCGCGCGACGGCCGCCGCAACCCCGGCATAGAGCGCCGGCAGGTCGACGCCCGCCACGCAGCGGTTCTCGACGACGATCCGTCCGTCGACGACCACCGTATCGACATCCGAGGCCTTGCCGCAGTAGACCAGATTCGACACCACGTCGTTGACGGGCTGCAAATGGGGTTTCTGAAGGTCCACGACGATCAGGTCGGCCAGCGCGCCCTCGCGGACGACGCCCAGTTCGCCGTCGGCATAGCCCATCGCCCGCGCGCCGTTCGCCGTCGCCAGCCGCAGCGCCTCCCAGGCCGGAAGGGCCACGGGATCGCCCGTCGCGGATTTTTGCAGGAAGGCCGCCGTGCGCACCTCCTCGAACATGTCGAGATCGTTGTTCGAGCAGGTTCCGTCCGTGCCGACCGTCACCAGCGCACCCGCGGCGCGCATCCGCTCGACGGGCGCCACGCCGCTCGATATTTTCATGTTGCTCTGCGGGTTGTGCGACACGGCGACGCCCCGCGCGGCGAGTGTCTCGATGTCGCTGTCGGTCACGTGGATGCAGTGCGCGCCGATGGTCTTCGGCCCCAGCAGTCCCAACCCGTCGAGGTGTTCGACCGAGGTTTTCCCGTACTTTTCGCGCACGATGCGCACCTCGTCCTGCGTCTCCGAGATATGGGTCATCAGATGCAGGCCGTATTTATCCGCCAGCCGCTTGCCGCGCAGGAGGTTCTCGGGCGACACGGTATAGGGCGAATGGGGCGCCAGGGCGATCTGCACCCGGTCGCATCCGGCGGCCAGCCGCACGGCCTCCTCCACTTGGGGCATCACCTCGTCGACATTCGAATCGAAGTAGTTGCAGCCCAGCATGGCGCGGATGCCCAGCCGTTCGACCGTCTCCACGCAGCGGTTTTCGAAATAGTACATGTCGACGAACGACGTCACGCCGCCCAGCAGCATCTCGACCACGCCGAGCGTCATGCCCAGCGCCACATCGTCGGCTGTCTGACGCGCCTCGAAGGGCCAGATATAGTCGTGGAGCCACTCCATCAGGGCGATGTCGTCGGCAAGGCTGCGTTGCAGGGTCATGGCCGCATGGCAGTGGGTGTTCACCAGCCCCGGCATCACGAGTTTGCCCCGGCAGTCGAACTCCCGAAGCCCGGGGTGCGCCGCGCGGAACTCCGCGGCGGCCGTTTCCGACTCCGTGACCAGCGCGATGCGGTTGCCGTCGACGCCCACCCAGCCCGCAAAGGTGCGGGGGGCGTTCCCGGCGGCCGTCATCGGCAGCACCGTCGCGTTTGAAAAAAGAATTGCCATATTTCGGTTCATTATGTCATTCGGTCCCGGGCAGCGCCCTGCCGCCCCCGCCGAGGCGGGGGTTTGGGGGTGGATCAGACTTGCCAAAGGCGGCGAAAGCGGCAGTCGACAGCACTGCGGGATGCCGATGACTCGTTCATATTCTTACTTATACTTCACTTTCACCTTTTCGGTCTTGACCTTTCCGCGGGGCTGCCCCTCGATCGAGTTGCCCTGCACGGTGATCACGTCGCGGCCGTCGACCGAATTGGAGTAGACCTGGATCACCTTGTTGAAGGCTCCCGGCTCGCTCTTGTGGGGTTCGTAGGTGATGCGGATCACCCCCGAATCGGCCGGCTCCACGAGACGCTTCGAGAACGACGCCTTGAGGCACGAACACGAAGTGATGACCCGCACCAGCACCAGCGGGGCCGTACCGTCGTTGACGAACCGGAATTCGCGGACCAGGTCGCCGCCCTTGCGGGGCACGTCGCCGAAATTATAGGTCGCGTTCTCCAGCCGGAGGTGCGCCCCCTTTACGGGTTTTTCGGCGTAGCCCGCAGCGAACGCCAGGCAGGCCGAGAGGGTTAACAGGATATGTCGCATAGCCAAAATTTGTATTTATCCAATATCATACCAGCGGGCGGCGGGAAACCGGGTAAAAAACGGGCGCCGACCCGGCCGACCCGACGCGGGTTTCTCAAACACACCCGTTACTCCATGCGGAAAATATAGGTGATCGTGCCGCCCTGCACCGCGGCGCGGCTCTCTGTGAATCGCGCCTTGCGGGCCGCCGCTTTCGCCGCCTCGATCAGCTCGGCGGCGTCCGTCGTCGAGCCTTTGGGTTCGAACGAAGCCCCCGTGACCTTGCCCGAAGCGTCGACCGTCACACGGATCACGACCTTGCCGCCCTTCTCGCCGGGATACGACGGCTTGGGCAGGTCGCCCACCAGTCCGCGCCCTTTCAGCCCCTGGTCCAGCTGGTCCAGTCCGTCGGGGTTCAGTCCCGGGCCCGTGCCGCTGGCCTTGTCCTCGCCCTCGGGAGCGCGGGGATTGCCCGCATTGTCGGGTTCGTCGGCCCCGCCCTTGTTCATCTTGAACAGCGCCTTGGGGTTGGGCGTCTGCGTCACAGGGTCCTTGCCCGCAACCTGCGCCGTCTGCTCCACGGGTGCCGCGACATCGTGCACGCGCGGCTCGTTGGCCACCTTCACGGGCGGTCTGGGCGGCTCGGGAACGGGCGGCTCGGTGAAGTCGACGAGAATCGTGTCGCCCGGCTTGTCCGTCACCGGCGAGAAATCGAACGACACCAGCGCGAACGAGCCGGCCAGCAGCACGCCGTAGACTGCCGTCGCGATCATCGCCCACCGTCGCGGGGATTTATTATCGGGATCGTAGTAATACATTGGTTTCCCAATTAAAAATTAAGAATGAAAAATTAAAAATTGCCCCTGCGCCAAGGTGGCACGGATTTCATTTTTAATTCTTAATTTTTCATTTTTCATTGAACTTATTTCGGCGAAGTCGCCAAAATAAGTTTATAATTATTGTCCTTGGCGATGTTCATAACCTTCACCACCTCATCCACCGCAACGGTCTTGTCGCAGTGGAGCGAGACGGTAGCGTCCTTCTGCCCGTCGAGCCGCGCCTTGAGCGCCCGCTCCACGCCGCCGATCGAACCCACGTCCTGCAATTCGACATAGTAACGATACTTGCCGTGACCCGCATCCTGAACCGACACCGTGGTCATCGCCTTGTCCTTCAACTGGTTCGAACTCTTCGGAAGCATCAGTTTCAGGGCGTTGGGGTTGATCAGCGTCGTGGCGATCAAGAGGAACAGCAGCAGCAGGAACATCAGGTCGGTCATCGACGAGGCCGAGAACGATTTATCGACTTTCGATCCGTGTTTGATTGCCATAACGCGCTATTTTTGAACGGGTTGATTCAGAATGTCCATAAACGCGATCGAGTTGGCCTCCATCTGGAACACCAGCTTCTCGATGCGCGCCACGAGGTAGTTGTAGCCGAAGTAGGCCGGGATGCCGACGATCAGGCCCATCACGGTGGTCACCATCGCCACGTACATGCCGCTCGACAGCAGCCCCAGGTCGACCGTGCCGCCCGCGGCGGACATGTCCATGAAGGTCTGCACCATACCTAACACCGTGCCGAGGAAACCGATCATCGGCGCGCCGCCGGCGATCGTGGCCAGGAACGGAAGGCCGTTTTCGAGTTTCGAGACTTCGAGGTTGGCGACGTTCTCGATGGCGGTCTGCACGTCGCTCATCGGGCGTCCGATGCGCTCGATGCCCTTCTCGATCATGCGGGCGATCGGCGTGTCGGTCTTCTTGCAGAGGTTCACGGCCGTCGAGATCTTGCCGTCGGAGATGTAGTCGCGGATGCGGTTCATAAAGTTCATGTCCAGCACCGAAGCCTTGCGGATGGCCATGAAACGCTCCACGAAGATAAAGATCGTCACGCCCCCCAGCGCCAGCAGCGGCCACATCAGCCAGCCGCCTTTGGTAAACAGGGTCCACAAGCCCATACGGGTCTCCTCACTTACGGCCACCGCCTCGGCAGCCTGCAAAAATGTTGTCATAATGGTTTAGAAATATTTAAGTTTACAAATTTTATCCTTCCAATTTCGTTTTCGAGCGCCGGTTTTGCAGTCTGCGCCCGCGGGGGCGCACGCGCCCCGGCCCCTCCGCCCGCGCTTTTAGTCGGGTCGTTGTCTCACGGCTCCGGCATCAAGTCGGATTCAATCACCGCAGGGACACCTTTCACTTTTCAAGCAGTCTCTGCTCTCGCTTAACCGCAAAGTTCACCTTCTATTCATCCTCTTCCTCTTTAACGTATCCGAACGGCGAAAGCGTATCCGCCGGTTCGCGCAGACGGTTCCGTTCCGCATCTTCGGCCGCCTTTTCGGCCGCGCGGGCCGTACGGCGGGCGATGCGCCGCGCCTTGCGCTTCTTGTTCGTAAAACGCTCCTTGATCCGCTGCCGCAGGTCGCGCAGGTTGTCGAAATCCTCCTTGAAGTAGACGCCGATGCCGGTCTCCTGCAAACCCTGGTTCTCGTCGAAGCGGTCGATGGTCTGCGTGAAGGCTTTCAGCTTGAGCGTCCCGGCCCGGTCGATCAGGTAGGTGATGTAGGCCTCGCCCATGAAGTTGGACATCGAACTGTTCACGGCCTGCTTGTTGTCGATCAGGTAGTTGCCCTCGACCTCGACGAACAGCCGGTTGTTGATCAGGCTCTTCGACAGCCCGAAATCGACCTCGTCGCTCGTCAGTTCCGACTTGGGCCGGTAGCGGATCACCACGTTGTAGTCGGACGACGAAAGCCAGTTGCTGACCATGTTCGACACGAACTCCAGTCCCGTGGCCGCCGACACCGAGCTGCCGATGTTCGACGAGGCCTGCGACGAGTTCTCGGACATGAAGCTGTTGAACAGCAGCAGGTAGAGGAACTGCGTGTCGACCGTCTCGGGGGTCGAGAGAGCATTGGCGATCAGGCTCTGCGTCTCGGGATCGGAGCCGGGAACCCGCACGTCGAAGGTGATCGTGGGGTTCGAAAGCCGCTCGCCGAGGTGAATGACGCACTCCACGGGAACCGAACGGTCGCCCCCGAGGTCGGCCGTGCCCTGCAGGAGGGGTTGCAGCGACGCCTTGACCTTGTACACGGCGTCGATGTCGAGCATCGCGTTCATCGGCGACCCGGTCCACTGGATCGACGAACCGCTCTCGATGGTGAAGCGTTTGTTGATGATCTGCTGGAGCGACAGCATGAAACTGCCCTCCGCGATCGTATAGTCGCCGTAGATCTCGAAAATATTGGCCTTGGGGTTGATCTGGAGGTTCAGCGCGCCCGCGCCGCGCCCCTTGACCGTGTTGCCCGCCACTTCGAGTTCGACTTCGGCGTCGGGCCGCACGTCGAGCGCGAGGGTGATCTTCATCTGGCTCCCGGCGTCGGATTTCTGGCGGTGCTTGCGTTCGAAGGAGAGTTTCTTGCGCGCCACGTCGTCGAGCGTATCGGCCTGCTCGGGCTGCTCGAAGACCACGAAATCGGCGTTCGAAATGTTCGACTTGCTCGACAGCGGCATCACGAACGAGGAGTTGCCGTCGGTCGAGGCCGTTATATCCATGTTCACCGCCCCCTTGTCGCCCGAGATGCGGGCCGTGCCCGTGGCGAAGACCCTGCCGTAGAACATGTCGTTGTCGTCGGAGTCGGTGTCGAGCACCAGCATCTGCTGCGGGGCCACGCGCACGTCGTAGGAGATATTCGAAAGGTGCTGGAGGCTCATGTCGAAATCGAACCGCCCCCGGTTGCCCCGGGGGTCGAAAATCGGGACGTTCGAAGCCCTGAACCGGTTGTTCTTCACGTTCAGCACGGCCTCGGGCATCGAATAGGTCACCTGCGTGAAATCGACCGTGGTTTTCAGCCCCGCGACCCGGATTTCGCCTTCGAGATCGGCCTTGCGGCCCTGGCCCTGCAACGTGAGGCCGGCCGAGGCCATGCCCTCGGTCGAGGAGACGACACCCGCGAGGATCGGGTCCAGCAGCGCCATGTCGAGACTGTCGACGTCCAGCCGGGCGAAATAGCGGTTGCGGTCGGGGGCGTAGAAACCGCGGATCAGCGTGTCGCGCCTGATACGGTCGGAGACCGTCACTCCGGCGCGGCTGCGGGCGAAGTCCCAGCGCGAGGCGAAGCGCATCGGCGGCGCGGGAATGTCGTTGACCTCCACGCTGTCGAGCAGGATGTCGGCCGTGATCTCGCCGCCGCGCAGCACCGACTTCATCGCCGCCGAACCGTTCGTGCGCCCCTCGATGTAATAGCCCATGCGCTCGGCGACCTGCGCGAAGGGCGCCAGGTCGAAATTGTGCAGCGAGAGCGTCACCGAATCCTCGCGACTGCGCGAGGCGACGCCGTCGAGCAGCAGCTCCTGCTCGCGGTTCATCACGTAGAACTTGTCGATCACGACCTGCGCGGTGTCGAGCAGGATTTTGCGGGCGAAAATCTGCCACGTCTTGTCGCCGCGGGTGATGTGCGAGGGAAGAATCCGCAAATCGACGACGCGGCCGTTGGGTCCGTGCTCGTCGGCCACCGCGGCGCGGAACCCGACGAGTCCCGAGACGCGGCGCAGGGTGTCGTCGAAGCCTGCCGAGAGCTGCACGCGGTTCTGCCGCGCGCCGCCCGTCAGCGAGAGGCGCGGAAGGTGCAGCACCCCTGCATAGAGATCCTCGGCCGAGGCGTAGACCGCCAGCGAGTCGCCGCGGTTCGAGGCGTTGACCGAAAGGCGCGTGGCGAGCATGCGCCGGCGCTCGATGTACTCCGACGCTGCCTTGAGCGACAACTGGTCGCTGGCCGGATTGAACAACAGTTGCAGCGACGAGCCGTCGGCGATCTGAAGTCCCGTCGACACGGCGTCGGCCACGGGGTTGAAATTGCGGATGTTGACCGACAGCAGCGAGAAGTCGTTGGCCACGGCGGCCTTGCGTTCCGAAGGCGTCTCCTCCCACTTTTCGCCGCCCAGCATCGGCAGGTATTTCCACGCGCTCCGGCGCAGGTATTCGAAGACGGTGCGGTAGCTGGTTTTCGACCGGAACGTGACGTCGGCGAAGTCCGAGCGCAGTTCCACGAACTTGCTCCGCTCGGAGTTCTCGCCCGTGACGGTCATGCTGGCGGCCGCGATCTCCTTGTCGTTGTAGCGGTAGCGGGCGTCGGTCACCTGAATGCGGCCGTTCAGATCGTCGAGCGAACGCCCTCCGGCGGCAGCGACGATGCGGCCCGAGAGCTGCGACACCGAGTCGCGGCGGTTGACGTGCAGCCGGGCCAGATCGGCGTGCCGCAGGTCCATCGTGAAGTCGTAGCGCGGCACGGAGTCGTTCAGGTCGACCGTGCCGAAGAAGTCGAAGTCGAGGTTGGGATCGCGGGCCGTGATGCGTCCGTCGAACTCGCGGTTGCGCAGGCGGCCGTCGAGCCGCAGCGAGTCGTAGACATAGCCGTTGAATCCCAGCTGCGTGACGTTGCCAACGACGTTGGCGTCGGCCACGCCCCTGCCGATCACGCCGTCGACATAGGCCGTGAGGGTGGCGTTGCCCAGCAGATCGCGGCGGTCGAGCAGCTCGCCCAGACGCAGGTTGCGCGTCTCGACATCGCCCCGCACGCTGCTCAACCCCCCTTTGACCGGGGCCATTTTCAGGTTGCAGGAGACGTTACCCACGCCCGTCGCGGCGCCCAGCTGCATGTCGAACGACGAGAGCAGTCCCCGGAAACGGGCATTGAGGTCGATCTGCCCGGAATTGCCCAGCACGCCGACCAGCTTGTCCGAGAGTTTGCGGCCCGCGATGCCGAGGGCCAGCTCGTCCACGGCCCGGGCCGTGGAGCGCAGGCGGGGAACCGACAGGTCGAAACGGGTCTTCCGGATGTCGGGAAGCCCCTTCACCGAGGCGTCGGCCACGAGCGTCGTCCCCTCGCTGATCTGCATGCTCCTGATCCGGCCCGTGAAATCGGACACCACGCCGGCGACCTCGACGTTTACGTCGGTGAAATCCACATGCCAGTCGCGCAGCTTCGGGGCGAAAAAGGCGATGTCGTCGGTCGAAACGGTCGTATTGCGCATCGAGGCGTCGATGCGCACCTCGCCGATGAAATCCTTGTACTGCGCCCACGAGTCGCCCGCCAGCGAGACGAACGGAAAGTTGACGTTCGAACGCGGCGTGATGATCGAGGCGTTCTCGAAGCCCAGATAGCCCTGCGTCATGTAGAACCTCCCGGCCAGGTGGTTCAGCACGAAGCCGCTGCGTTCGCGGGCCGAAAAGGCCACAATGGAGGTGTAAATGGCCTGCCCGTCGATCGTGAAATCGTCCACGCGGGCCGTGATGCCGTAGAGGTGCATGTGCGAGAAGTCGATGCCGTGCTCCGGATCGCGATGGTCGAGCCGTTCGAGGCAGAGGTCCATGTTCTCGATCGAGGCCTTCTTCAGCGAGAGGCGGAAATTGCCCTTCTTGGGTTTGTCGGGGTCGGAAATGCGGTCGACGATCTGTTTGATGTTCATCTCCCCGCCGGGCGTCTGCCGCAGGTAAAGCCTCGCATCGGCGATCTCGCCGCGGCTCAGCTCCAGCCCGCCGCCGAAGATGCCGAAACTCGTGATGAAGGCGTCGAGCTTCCCGACGTAAAGCAGCGTGTCGCGCTGGTAGTCCTCGACATAGAAGCCCTTGACCCTGACCTTCGAGAAGATGCCGATGTCCACGCGGTCGATCGACACGGTGGTCTCCAGCTTGCGCGAGACGAAGCACGCGGCCCTGTGCACCGCGTAGTTCTGCACGGCGGGAATGTCGAGCAGCAGCGAGAGCGCCACGGGAACAATTATCAGCAACAAAACCGCCGCCGAGAACACCTTTCCCAATATTTTTATACCTTTGCGCATCAGGACTCCTATATAACCTGCAAATTTAGCGAAAATAGTTAAAAAACAATTATAATTCCGGATGGATATTACAATTCTCGGCATCGAATCCTCGTGTGACGACACCTCTGCCGCCGTGCTCCGCAACAACGTCCTGCTGTCGAACGTCATCGCCTCGCAGGCGGTTCACGTCAAATACGGCGGCGTGATCCCCGAACTGGCCTCGCGGGCCCACCAGCAGAACATCATCCCCGTCGTGGACACGGCGCTCAAGGAGGCGGGCGTCGCCGCCGACCGGATCGACGCCATCGCCTTCACGCGCGGCCCGGGGCTGGTCGGATCGCTGCTCGTGGGCGTGTCGTTCACCAAGGGGCTTTCGATCGCCCGCAACATCCCGATGGTCGAGGTCAACCACCTTCAGGGGCACATCCTCTCGCACTTCATCGACCTTCGGGACCGCACGCTGCCCCATCCGGACTTTCCGTTCCTGTGTCTTCTGGTGAGCGGCGGCCACACGCAGATCGTGCGCGTGGACTCCCCGCTCGAAATGGAGATCATCGGCACGACGATCGACGACGCCGCAGGCGAGGCCTTCGACAAGTGCGCCAAGGTGATGGGGCTGCCCTACCCGGGCGGTCCGGTGATCGACCGTCTGGCCAAGGAGGGCGATCCGAAGGCATTCCGCTTCGCGCATCCCCGCGTCGAGGGCTACGACTATTCGTTCTCGGGCCTGAAAACCTCGTTCCTCTACACGCTGCGCGACGCCGTGGCCGCAGACCCCGACTTCATCGAGACGCACAAGGCCGACCTCTGCGCCTCGCTGCAAGGGACCATCGTCGAGATTCTGCTCGACAAACTCATCCGCGCCTCGAAGGAGACGGGCATCCGCGACATCGCCATCGCGGGCGGCGTCTCGGCCAACTCGGGCCTGCGCGACGGCATCGCCGAAGCGGGCCGCCGGCGCGGCTGGCGAACGTTCCTTCCGGAGTTCAAGTTCACGACCGACAACGCGGCGATGATCGCCATGGCGGGCTACTACCGCTACCTGCGGGGCGACTTCTCGTCGCTCGACGTCTCGCCCGTGGCGCGGCTCGAGGAGTTGTAAGCTACTCACTCACAAAAAAAATAATTTATGCAAACATCCAGATTCATGCGGGTCCTTTCGGGGCTGCTGCTGTCAGTTTTCGCCGTCACCGGCCCAACCGCCTGCAACGACGACAACGACAAGAACACCGCGACGCTGACCGTCAGCACAGACGCCCTCGTACTGGGCGGCGAGGCCGGGGAGTCCGAAACCTTCACCATCACTACGACCGCCGCGTGGAAGGCCGTCCCCTCGGGCGAAGGCTTCACGCTCGACAAGACCGAGGGCACGGGTGACGCTACCGTCCGCGTAACCGCCGCCGCGGGCAACTGGGACGGCTATGTGAAGCAGCTGGGCAGCATCGAGATCGCGGCCACGAACGTCGACGGAGTGAAAACCGTCAGCGTCAGCCAGGACGAAATCACCCCGGTGCTGCCGTCCGAGGTAACCCTGGTGGCCGATTTTACGCTGGGAGCTTCGGTCGCCACCCCCGAGCTGCCGCCCTATTCGACGGATAACTTCACGACCGGGCGCCATGAGTACACGATCGGCGGCTACACATTTGCCATTTTCGTCGATCCGGACGAGGGCGGCAAATTCTACTGGCTCGACAACAAACAGTTCAGCCCCTCCATTCCGGATCCGGCCCAAGGACTGTTTTTCAGCAAATTAGGCGCATACGTCGAATTCCCGGCCATCGCCGGCAAAGTTCTTTCGGAGGTTCACTACCTGCCCACGAGCCAGCAGAACGACGTCAGCCTCGACCTGTTCGGCGCCGACAATTCGGAACCGCAGTATACGCTCGATTACGGCGACGACGGCACATGGTCCTACACACTGATCGACGCCCGAGAGAACCTGCGTTACCGCATCGAGATCACCAACAAGAAAAACGCGCAGCTCGCCAAACTCAAACTCGTCTACGCCGCGGCGAAATGACGCACGACATCCGGCAAAGACAAACCCCTCCCGGGTTTACACCGGGAGGGGTTTGTCTTTATTGGGAGGCGGCGGATCACTTCGCGCCGAAGAGTTTTTCCCGGAGCGAGAAGCCTTCGCATTTCGCGGCGAAGCTGTCGTACTCGGTGCGGAGCGATGTCATCAGCTCCCGGACCGACTGAATCTTCTCGGCACGCCAGGCGTTCGAGCCGCAGAAGGCGTAGCCGTTGCGGAGCTTGCCCTTGAAAGCGTTATAGAGGGCCAGCATGATGCAGTAGGGGCTGTGCGTCACGTCGCACGTCTTGATGCAGTCGAACGGGCACGCCTTGGGGACCTTCAGGCCCTCCTTCACGCGGTCGAGGAACGAGTTGCGAATGGCCCGACCCGGCATGCCGACGGGGCTTTGGATGATCTCGATGTCCTCCTCGTGCGCCTCGATGTAGCTCTGCTTGAAAGCCGGATCGGCGTCGCACTCGTCGGTGGTGACGAAGCGCGTCCCCATCTGCACGCCGTCGGCGCCCAGCGCCATGATGCGGTAGATGTCCTCGCCCGTATAGATGCCGCCGCCGGCGATCACCGGAATGCGGCAGTTGTGCTCGGCCTCGAAGGCACGGACCTCGGCCACGATCTGCGGAACGATGGCTTCGAGCGAATAGTGCTCGTCGGCGATCTGGTCGGCCTTGTAACCCAGGTGGCCGCCCGCCTTGGGACCCTCGACCACGATGGCGTCGGGGATGTACTTATATTCCGAGAACCATTTCTGGCACAGTACCTTCGCGGCGCGCGCCGACGAAACGATCGGAGCCAGTTTGGTCTTGGCGTCTTCCGTGAGGAACGACGGCAGGTTCAACGGAAGCCCCGCACCCGAGAAGATGATGTCGGCCTTCTCGGCGATGGCGGTCTTCACCATGTCGGCGAAGTTGGACATGGCGACCATGACGTTGACGCCGATGATGCCCTTCGTCGCTTCGCGGGCCTTGCGAAGCTCCTCCTTCAGCCCCCAGATCGAGGCGGCGCGATAGTCCTTCGAATAGTTGTTATAGATCGCCCCGAGACCGGCCGACGAGATGACGCCGACACCGCCCTGATTGGCCACGGCCGATGCCAGGCCCGCAAGGGAGACGCCTACGCCCATACCGCCCTGAACGATGGGCATGGAGGCGCATAAATTTCCGATTTTCAATGATTTCATGCTGTTTACTTAAAAGAATAAGTGACGTAACGGGGTACAAGGTACGGAAAATCGGAGCGTTTGGTTCCGCGCGGGAACATATTTAACGCAGACTTCACATTGTCCGCTCACAAAAACCGGATGCCGCGGACCCGTTTCTGCCCCCGGCCGGCGGCCTCGCGCTCGACGATGCCCGTCACGACATCCGCCGCGTCGTGCCATCGGTTGGCGCGAAACTTCCGGCGGTAGGTCGTCAGATGGGCGTAGAGTTCGGGCCAGCGGAGGTTCCAGCCGCGGGGAAAACGCACGAGGTGGAGCGCCGTGGCCGAATTGGAGAGGATGCGCGCCTCCTTGTTGCCGCTCTGGTGGAACCACTCGACGCGCACGCCCGGCGCAAGTGCCTGCACGGCCCGGGCGAAACCGCGGCCGCCGTTGTTGCTCTCGATGGCGGCCTGCCGCGTGTCCGAGCGCACGAGCATCTCCCCCACCAGCGGCTCGGTCGCCTCCATCGGCTCGCGCGAATAGACCGCGTCGGTAATGTAAATCACCCCGTCGGCATCGACCGCATAGGAGAGCGAACAGAGGTAGTCGTCGCCCGTGTCGGCGGTGTCGGTGTAGTTGGCGCGGCGGACGATCTCGTGTGGCAGACAGTCGTACTCGGCGAAATTCAGCCCGTACAACAGCCCCTCGCGGGCCGAAGGGCGCCCCTGATACATCGCCTCGAATTGCAGCGGGTCCAGCCGCCGCTTGGCCTCCAGCAGCGCAGCGCCGTGCTGTCGCTCCCACAACGCCTCGCCCGGCTGGCGGGGGTCAACCTCCGTGGGCGGCGCGGTTTTCAGAGCCTCGAAATTGAGGTGCAGCCACCGGTCGGCAGGCAGCGTGTCGAGCTGCGACCACGCGCGCAGCTCCTCGACCGGCTCGCGGGCCGCGAGGGCGCCGATCAGGTCCTCCTCGTGCCAGCGGGTGAAGACCACCAGCTCGCGCGAGGCGTTGTGCATGCGGGTCCGCACGACGGAGGTGTACCACTCCCAGCAGTTGGCGCGGACGAGCGGCGAATTGGCTTCAAGCGCGTCTTTATACAGAAAATAATCAAAATTGTCGCAAACCAACTAATGAACGAAAAA
>ERZ824598.3179-NODE-3179-length-14887-cov-5.058590_pt1 | contig 14887 bp, 13 predicted proteins | sample MGYA00519934_ERZ824598 | MGnify/ENA primary metagenome ERZ824598 (study PRJEB31778, sample SAMEA3449177) | human gut metagenome | biome: human gut; feature: human-associated habitat; material: faeces | place: United Kingdom | collected 2010/2012 ...
ATGAAAATCCGAACCTTTTCTCGATAGGAGAAGGGTTCGGATTTTTTGTTTTCTTTGGAAAGCAAAATGAAGGCTCCTTCCCGACGGCTGTGTGTCCGAAACCTTATCAGAAAAAAGACCGTATCACAAAGGTCACAACTGTAAAGGTGCCGTAAGGCAGAAAGGACACGAACATGAAGTACGATGAAAGAGCCTGCAAATTCAACATGGATACCGGGTGTGTAGAGCTGCTGCTCCGGGATGGGAGAAAGATTTCCATCAATTGCACCGGGGTCGAGGATGCGTTGGATGTTACCATGGCACAGAGGTCAGAGTTGGACTACCTCATTTATAATGACCCACTTGATTATGCCGATTTGATTCTGAACGGCAACCCGGAGGAATACTTGAAAAACGTAACCGGGAGCCATGGGTTAGAAGATTAAGAGAAAAGCGCAGAGCATCTTATTCAGAGTGCTCTGCGCTTTTCTGCATCTTGCGCCATTGTTGCGGGGTCATGCCGTACTTTTGCCGGAACAGTTCGTAGAAGTGGGTGCGGTTGGTAAATTTGAGCTGTAGGGCGATCTCGCTGACGGAAAGTGTTGTTTCCCGCAGCAGCCGTTCAGCCTTCTGGAAACAGAAGGTCATGCCGTAATCGAAAAGACACAGACCGGTGCGGCGCTGGACGATGGAATTGAGGTAGCTGCCATTGTAATTCAAAAGCCGTGCCAGTTCGCTGCGAGGCAACCGACCATCTGTATCTTCCAGCAAACGGCTGATACGCAGAAAAAGCAGGCTTTCGGGGCTGCTGCTCAGGTGCACCGGGGTGACATAGAACCCGGACGACAGAAAATCGAACAGTTCGCAAAGTGCGCCCTTCAAATAATAGGTGGCGGCGGCACTGGGTTCGTGCAGGATGTGGGTCATGCGGGCGATGAGCGTTGCCAGGGTTTGAACACTATCGGTGTTTTCCGGTGTGGGGAAAAGGTCCTGATATTCCTTTCGGAGGTCTTGTCCCAGATTTGCCAACATGAACTGCAAAACGGGATTTTCCGGCAGATGGCGCTCGGCTTCAAATAATTGCAGGGATGCAGATTCCGTCAGGCTGCGGACAAAATCCACAGACAGACCAAGAAAACAGAGTTTGGCGGGGCCAATGAAGCGTTCGTTATGGAGGATGCTGCGGTTTACCAGACAACAGGTTCCGGCACGGTAGGGGTATTCTTTTTCCTCGATCTGTTGGATGACCTCCCCTTCCAACACCAGCATCAGTTCAAAATAATCGTGGCGGTGCAGCGGACGGGAGCTGAGGGCACGGAATAAAGCATCCATAGAGTTTTCATGCAGCCAGCAGCCATTCGGTGAGAACATCTGAATGCTGTATTGGTCGGTTTCTCCCAGACCGGTACAGGACTCCAGTGTGATCTGCACCGGGGACATGATCTTGTAGAAGGTAGAGAGCTGACTGCCCCAGTTTTCAACCTCCAAAATATTCTCATAGCTGGTGGAATCCGGTTTCATGAAAGAGTCTCCTTTTCCGCAATGTGCGAATATGATACAATCTGATGGATGCGGCACACGATGCTGTCATTGTGAAATGTGAACGGAATTGCTAAAATATAGACACAATACAAAAACATTCTGTAAAAGCTGTGCGGCCGATGGCTTTATTATAGAGTGCTTTTGAAAAAATGTAAAGCGACAGACGCATTCTGTCGCCGTGAATGATACAGCACATCTTGAAAGGAGAATCCCCATGTCTGCTACTGCAACGACAGAGAAAAAATATCTGAAATGGTATCAGAAGCTGGCCTACGGTTCCGGCGATCTGGCCTCTAACTGCTCCTATGGTCTGGTTTCCAGCTTTGTACTGCTTTATCTGACCGGAACACTGGGTCTGGACAGCGCCATCATTGGCTCTTTGATGCTGGCTTCCAAGGTTCTGGACGGCATCAGCGATGTGATCTTTGGCACCCTGATCGACCGCACCCACTCCAAGCTGGGCAAGGCACGTCCGTGGATGCTGTTTGGTCAGGTAGGTGTTTCCCTCTGCCTGTTTTTGCTGTTTGCCATCCCGGCTGGCAGCACCACCATGCAGTATATCTACTTCTTCATCGTGTACACGGCACTGAACGCAGTGTTCTATACTGCCAACGGCATTGCATATTCCTCTCTGGTGGCACTGATCACCAAGAACAACAATGAGCGTGTGCAGCTGGGCTCCTTCCGTTTTATGTTTGCGGTCGTCACCAACATCTTTATGGGCTTTGCCGTTACCGGCATGGTGGAGAAGTTCGGCAGCGGTGCCGCAGGCTGGCGTACCACGGCTCTGATCTTCGCGATCGTTGGTCTGGTGGTCAACACCATCAGCTGCCTTGCAGTTAAAGAGCTGCCGGAGGAAGAACTGAGCGGCAACGCCAGCGAAGCCGCAGAGGAAGGCAAAGCAGTTGCCGAGGAGAAAAAGCATGGCTTTGCCGAGACCGCTAAGATCCTCGTCCACAACAAGTATTACCTGATGATCCTTGCCATCTACATCGTGTACTATATCATGAGCAACCTGACCACCGGTGCCGGTGTGTTCTGCGCCACCTATTACTGGGGCGATGGCAGCCTGCTGGGTCAGTTCTCCATGATGAAGATGTTCCCGGTTATCATCGCACTGGCCATTGCGCCTGTCCTCATCAAAAAGACCGGCAGTATGCAGAAGGTCAACTTCTGGGGCTACGCCATCAGCAGCGTGCTGGGCATCCCCATGATCTACTTTGCCATGCAGAAGAATCTCTCCATGTTCCTGCTGTTCATGTTCATCAAGGGCATCTTTGCAGGTACCCTCAGCGGCTCTTTGAACGCTCTTATTGCTGAGGCCAGCGGCTACACCACACGCACCACCGGCATCCACATGGACGGTATGATGTACAGTTGCTCCTCTCTGGGCGTGAAGGTCGGCGGCGGCATCGGTACTGCGGCTGTGGGCTGGCTGCTGAAGCTGGGCGGCTTTGTGGGCACCGCAACGGTCCAGAGCGAAAGCGCCATTCGGATGATCTTCAACCTGTACATCACCTTCCCCTTCGTGATCGGCATCATTATCACGGTGCTGCTGGCTTTCCTGGATGTGGAAAAGGCCAATAAGAAGTGGGATGCTGAACACCAGAAAGAGGCACAGGCATGATTCGACAGAATTTCAACGCAGATTGGACGGTAGAAAAGGGCGATGGCAATTCCCGGATGAATTCCTTTCTGGGAAATACCCAGACCAAAACCGTGCATCTGCCCTACGATGCCATGATCCATGAAGCCCGCACCCCGGACACGAAAAACGGTGCACAGACCGGCTTCTACCCCGGCGGCGAGTACATTTTTCAGAAGCATTTTACCGCACCGCAGGCGTGGCAAGGCAAGCCGGTGTCCCTCGTATTTGAGGGCGTGTACCAGACGGCGCTGGTCTACCTGAACGGCTGGCTGCTGACCCGGAACGTGAACGGCTATGCGGAGTTTACCGTGGAGGCTGGTCCCTACCTGAAATATGGTGCCGACAACCTGCTGAAGGTCATTGCAGATAACAGTCTGGAACCCAACAGCCGCTGGTATACCGGCAGCGGCATCTACCGCCCGGTGCGGCTGCTGGTGGGCAACAAGGTCTATCTGCCGCAGGATACCGTGCGTATCACCACCCGGGAGGCGGACGAGGGCTTTGCCCTGCTGGATGTGACGGCACAGGTGCAGTCTGCCAGCACTGTTACAGAACGGGTGACCCTGCAGCAGACCATCTGCCGGGAGGGCACGGCAGTGCTCACCGACCGGCAAAACCTCCTGCTCCAACCCGGCGAAAGCAGAACCGTCTCCTTCCGGTACTGCGTGGACAGCCCGGCTCTGTGGAGCCCGGAGAACCCTAACCTCTACACCAGCACCATGCAGGTGCTGGAGGGCGAGGAAGAACTGGACCGGGAAGAGACCGGCTTCGGCATCCGTACCCTGAGCATCGATGCAGCGCATGGGGTACGCATCAACGGGCAGACCGTCAAGCTACGGGGTGCCTGCATCCACCACGACAACGGCATTCTTGGTGCAGCTACCCTGCCCGATGCCGAGGAGCGCCGCATTCGTCAACTAAAGGAAGCTGGCTTCAACGCCATCCGCTCCTCCCATCACCCGGCAGGGCGGGCGCTGCTGGATGCCTGCGACCGGTACGGTGTGCTGGTAATGGACGAACTGAGCGACGTATGGAACGTGCGGAAAAATCCCTACGACTATGCTCTGTACTTTGAGCAGGACTGGAAGCCCACCATTCAAAAGATGGTGGCCAAGGATTACAACCATCCCAGTGTCATTTTGTACTGTGTGGGCAACGAGATCTCCGAGGCAGGCTCGGAAAGCGGAGCGGAGACCAACCGTCGGCTCTGCAACACCTTCCGGGAGCTGGACCCCACCCGTTACACCACCAACGCCCTCAACGGCCTTATGGCAGCCGGTTACCGCCTGCGGGAGATCATGGGGGATGTGATGCGAAAGTTCCCGGCACAGCCCGGTCCCTCCGGCGGCGATGGCGGCGGCAGCAATGCCCTGAACAGCTTTATGAGCCTGATGTCCGGGGAAAAGGGCGACTACTTTGCCACCCATCCGTTGCTGACCGAGGCGCTGTCCGGTTGCGAGGATTCCTGCGATGTCATTGGTCTGAACTACCTTACCGGACGCCATGTGCTGGAGCATGAACTGCACCCCCACAAGGCAGTGCTAGGCACCGAGACTTACCCAGCAGACATCGTGCGGCTGTGGCGCATCGTGGAGGAGAATCCTCACATGATTGGCGACTTCACATGGGCTGGCTACGATTATCTGGGGGAGGCAGGCTGCGGCATCTTCCATTACGATGGTGGTGCCAACTTCAGCAGCATTTACCCGGAACGCACCGCCTACATTGGAGATCTGGATCTGCTGGGCAACCGCCGCCCCATCAGCTATCTGCGGGAGATCGTTTACGGTCTGCGGAAGGCGCCCTATCTGGCAGTGCTGCGAATGGAACACAACGGTCAGACCTCCAGCAAAACGCCTTGGATGTTCAAGGATAACCTTTCCAGTTGGACATGGCCCGGTTTTGAGGGACAGACGGCTTCGGTGGATGTGTACTCCGCCTCGGAGGAGGTGGAGCTGTTCCTGAACGGAGCTTCTCTGGGCCGCCGTGCCATGGTGGATTTTACTGCCACCTACAGTGTGCCCTACACTCCCGGCGAGCTGAAGGCTGTGGGCTATACCGGCGGTGTGTGTGACGGCGAGTTTACGTTGCGCACCGCACAGGATGCACAGATGACCCTTACAGCAGATCGTAAGACCCTGCAAGCTAACGGCGAGGATGCCGCTTTTGTGATGATCCAATTCGTGGATGCAAATGGCACCGCAGATCTGCACACCAAGCACACCCTGAAGGTGGAGTTGGAGGGTGCAGGCATTCTGGAAGCCGTAGGCAGCGCAAACCCCTGCTCCGAGGAGCGTTACGACACCCCGGAAAGCGAGACCTTTGACGGCTGCTGTATGGCGGTGATCCGTGCAGGAGAAGCTGCGGGTGAAATTCATCTGACCGTCACAGCAGATGACAGCGTTCAGAAGCAGCTGACGATCCTGATTCAGGAAGCAGAGTGCTGAAGCTCAAAAAGCCGGTGAAGGCTCAAAACAAAAACAGGGTGCGCCCCGAATAGGACGCACCCTGCCAAAGACCACAGACGATAACGATATGTACAACAGGGCGTTCCCCGTCGGGAACCACCCCTTTTTTGGTATCATACGGAACTGCGGTGAAAGTTCAGCGCAGATTTGCCTTCTGGATCAGGCTGCGGATATGGTGGGCCAGCATCTCGATGGCGGGGCCGTTTTCGCCGCCATTGGGGATGATGATATCGGCGTTGCGCTTGCTGGGCTCCACAAAAGCCTCGTGCATGGGCTTGACGGTGGCGCGGTACTGGGCGATAACGCTGTCCAGAGAGCGGCCGCGCTCCTTGACATCCCGCAGGATGCGGCGGAGGATCCGCTCGTCCGCGTCGGTGTCTACATAGATCTTGTAATCGAACAGGCTGCACAGCTCCGGCTCAGCCAGGGGCAGAATGCCCTCCACGATATGAGGACGGGGGCAGGCTCGATGTGCTGCACCTCGCTGCTGCGGTTGTGGTTGGCGTAATCGTACACGGGGCAGTCGATGGCGCGGCCCGCTTTCAGCTCCTTCAGGTGCTGGATGAGCAGGTCGTTGTCGAACGCGTCCGGGTGGTCATAGTTCAGCTTGCAGCGCTCTGCAAAGGGCAGTTCATCGTGGCGCTTGTAGTAGCTGTCGTGGGAGATCAGACGCACCTCGTCCTCCCCGAACCGCTCCTTGAGCCGGTAAGCCAGCGTGGTCTTGCCGCTGCCCGAGCCGCCTGCGATGCCGATGATCAGATTGTTCATATCCCAAAATCCTCCCGCCTGCCGATTTCGGTAGAAAAATCGGTCAGAATAAGCTATAATAGGTATATTGTTGGGGAACACCCCTGTTTCTCACTGCTTATGATATCACAAAACAACTGTTTTTGACAGAGTAAGAGGAAAATTGATGAAAAAGATTGTTTCGGCCCCGTATATCGACCAGACTGCCCGCTGGGTGAACGGCTGCGAGAGCATCAGCAGCGTGATGCTGCTGCAGGCTGTGGGCATCCCCATTGACCCGGATGTGTTCATTGAGCGCGACCTGCCCCACGCCCCCTACTGGGAACAGGAGGGCAGGCTCTACGGGCCTGACCCGATGTTCGTCTACCCCGGCGACCCCCACGACCACACCGGGTACGGCTGCTATGCCCCCTGTATCGTACAGGCCTTGCAGAGCGCGTTGAAGCATGAAGGCGCGGCGGACCGGTTCGAGGTGCTGGATGTGAGCGGTGAGACTGCGGCGCAGCTGTGCCGGTTCATTGACGAGGGAATGCCGGTGGTGTTCTGGGCAACGCTGGATTTTACCCCGGTGCCCGAGGAGCGGGATCACTGGCTGCTGGCCGATGGCACCGACTTTGCCTGGAAGTGCCACGAGCACTGCCTGCTGCTGGTGGGCTACGATGAGGAAAACTACTGGTTCAATGACCCGTGGCATGACCACGGGGTCTGCGCCCGGCCCAAGGAGCTGGTGGAGCGCTGCCACGCGGCACAGGACTCCTATGCGGTGACCCTGCGGCGGAAATAAGAAAGGCGGAACATGAAAACAGAGAAACTGAAACAGAACGTCAAGGGCTATGTTCATCAGTTTGAGGACGGCGGCCTGCGGCTGCTGAGAAAGGGGCAGAAGGGTGTGATCCACGCCATCTTCAGCCGCTTTGGCCTGGTGCTGATCCTCCTGCTGCTGCAGGTGGGGCTGCTGTTCAGCATCTTCCGGTGGTTCGGCAACCTGTGGCCCCATTACTTTGGCGGCAGCGTGGTCGTTACATCGGCCATGGTCATCTACCTGCTCAACAGCAAGATGGACAACAGCGCCAAGATCACCTGGATGGTGGTGATTGCCATCGCACCGGTGGTGGGCATTCCGATGTTCTTCTATGTCAAGAGCAATTTCGGGCACAACATCCTGCGCAAGCGGCTGCTGGAGCTGGAGGACCAGCTGCGCGGCTGGCTGCCGCAGAGCCAAAAGGCAGTGGAGCAGCTGAAAGCGCTTGAACCCGGCGCGGCTTCGCTGGCAAAGTACCTGTATGGGCGGGGCGGCGGCTTTCCAGTGTACCAGAACACCGCCATGACCTACTTCCCCGGCGGCGAGGCAAAGTTTGAGGAGCTGCTGCGCCAGCTGGAAAGGGCAGAAGAATATATCTTTGTGGAGTATTTCATCATCGACGAGGGCCTGATGTGGGGCAAGATCCTGGAAGTGCTGGCCCGCAAGGCGCTGCAGGGCGTGGATGTCCGGGTGATGTACGACGGTACCTGTGAGTTTTCCACCCTGCCCCGCAATTACCCCCGGCTGCTGGAGAAGCTGAACATCCAGTGCAAGGTGTTCAGCCCGGTGCAGCCGTTCGTCTCCACCCACTATAATTACCGTGACCACCGGAAAATTCTTGTCATTGACGGGCGGGTCGGTTTTACCGGCGGCGTGAATCTTGCCGATGAGTACATCAACCACATCCAGAAGCATGGCCGTTGGAAGGATGCCGCCCTGATGCTGGAGGGCGAGGCAGTCCGTTCGCTGACGGCTCAGTTTCTGCAGATGTGGGGCATCCTGAAGGAGCCGGAATATGAGCAGTTCCTGACCCGGCCCATTCCGGTGCCGGAAAATGCAAAGGGCGTGGCGGCTCCCTACGGGGATTGTCCGCTGGACGGCGAGCGGGTGGGCGAGATGGTCTATATCGACCTGCTCAACCGGGCCAGGGATTACATCCACATTATGACCCCCTACCTTATCCTGGACGGCGAACTGGAGACCGCCCTGAAATTTGCCGCTGAACGGGGCGTGGATGTCCACCTTATCCTGCCCGGAAAGCCGGACAAGCAGTTCCCCTACGCACTGGCAAAGAGCCACTATTCGGCCCTGCTGGATTCGGGCGTGAAGATCAGCGAGTGGAGCCCTGGTTTTGTCCATGCAAAGGTGTTCGTGGTGGACGGCAGGGAAGCGGTGGTGGGTACCATCAATCTGGACTACCGCAGCCTGTACCATCACTTTGAAGATGCCGTCTGGATGGTGGATGCCCCCTGTATCCGGGACATTGAGCAGGATTTCCAGCACACGCTGGAGCAGTGCCGCGTGGTGGAAAATACCTCGGCCAGCATCTGGCAGAAGAATTATCTGCTCCGTGCCACCGGAATGCTGCTCAAGGTCATTGCACCGCTGCTGTAACAGCTGAATTAACAGAACAACAGCCCCCTCAGGCTATTATGACCCGAGGGGGCTGTTGTTTTGTATGATCCTTATCTGGGGTAGCACAGCGCCAGCTTGGAATAAAAATCTTCCAGTGCAAAACGAACATCCAGATCGTGATAGACACGGATGGTTTTGCGGTCAGAAGCTTCAGCATAGGTCAGGCTGGGCAGGAGCACAGGGGCCGGGCGGAGTGTCCAGTGCCCCCGGAATCCATTCTCCAGCAGGACGGCGGCGGTAGTGTTGTCGCCCAAAGTCCAATTGCCCCCGGTGCGCAGAGGAAAGCGGGGATCGTATTCGGAGGGGTACTCGTCCATCAGCTGCTGAAATAGATAGGCTCCCACTTCGCCGCAGGGCCGTACCCGAAGCGCCAATTCGGAAAGGGATACCTCGAATTTGGCGTAGACATCCTGTGGGATCTGCCAGACCGTGACAGCGCTGTCCAACAGGACACGGCAGGCGATGGGGTCTTGCTGAACATTGAATTCCGGTCGTCCGGCGGGATAGGGGCCGCCGCCGTTCCAGAGCACCGTCATGCGGGACGCGATCTCCGGGGCACGGTTCAGGGCGGCGGCAATGTTTGTCATAGCGCCCTGGGCAGCAATGTACAGGGGAGCCGGGTCATCCCGCAGAGCCTCCTGGATCAGAAACTCGACGGCTTCACAGTCGGGAGCATCCTCCGGGGAGGCGAGAGGGGCAGTACAACCATGAAGAACAGGAACATCGTCGATGTGTGCGGCGTTCAGCAGGCGGCATATCTCCTGGTAACTGCGTTCCATGCTGTGGGGCGGCAGACCCCTTTGGGTGGTTTTGACCTCGAAATGGGTGGCACAGATACCACGCACATCAAATTGCGGAGTGAGCAGATGGTGCAGGATGGCAAAGTCATCATCGCCTTCGTTTTTTGCATCGGTGTCAATGATGACCCGCACCCGGCAGGCCTCCGGCGGTGCAAATCTCAGCCGCGCAAGAAGTTCAGAGCGTTCCATGTGGTGTTACCTCAATTCAGTTTTACCAGAGCTTCGTTCAGTGCGGCCAGCTTTTCTTCATCGAACATTTTGTTGCTGTAGAATTGCAGGTCGTTCACCGAAATGCCCCGGGAGCCGGGCTCCTGCTGCACATATTGGGCCAGCTCCGGCAGCAGCTGCTGGATCAGAGCAGCGGACTGAGGAGTGTCCAGCAGGGTGCCGATCTTCATATCAAGACAGAATTCCTTGACTTCCTCCGGGGCGGGCACCAGCACGTCGTGGTTGAAAATGTGGTTCAGGAAGCCGAGTGCCATGCCCTGCCACACTGCGGATTCCGGGTTTTCCGGGTTTTGGGGATTGGCGATGTGGCGGCTGCCGGTGGAGAAGCCGTGGTCGCCGTAAGCAAAGATATGCATCTCATAGGGGATCTTCCGCTCTGCCAACAGGGTGGCAAACTGCAGGGACTGTGTGGCGGGCACCAGATGGTCGCCCTGAGTGGCAAAAAGGAAGGCAGGGGGAGTCTGGTCATCCACCTGCTGCAGCAGGTCCGGCAGCTCCATGCCCAACGCCTTGCCCGGGACGCTGAACACAGCGTAGCCCAGCAGCATGGCCGCGGGACGGACCCGGCCCATGGTGCCCACCGAGGCGGCAAGATGCCCGCCGGCAGAGAAGCCTACCACGGCGATCTGCTCCGGGTCGATGTGCAGGTCGCCTGCGTTCTGGTGCAGGTAGTCCATGGCCTCCTGCGCTTCGGCAAAGGCATTGGTATAGACCTCCTCCACCGGACAGTTCTGGGAGACGCTGTACCGCAGCACAAAGGCGTTGTAGCCTGCATTCAGGAAGGCCAGCGCTACAGGATCGGCTTCCCGGTCTGAGCAGAAGGCATAGGCTCCACCCGGAAAGATCAGGATCGCAGGGCAGCGATCCAGAGCAGGCATTTCGGTGCAGGGATCCTGCAGGTAGCAGGTCAGCTGGGCATTGTGGGCCCCCATGGGGATCTGAGTGATTTTCATAGTTGGCTCCTTTTTCCTGTAGTAAAACGGGCCTTCGTACAGATAACCCCGAAAAGCAGGGGGATCCCTGTGCGAAAGCCCAAAATCGACTTTGTTATTCTGATATCAATATAGCAGATAGCAGAAACACTGTCAAGGAGATTTACTGGTATTCTTTTTCCATCGAGAAGCCCCGGCCGCTGACTTCGGTCACGCGGCTGACGATGAGGAAACAGGCGGGGTCGATGGAATGGACCAGCTTTTCCAGCCGGGGCAGCTCCCGGTTGGAGATGACGCTGAGCAGCACCTCGCTGGGCTCGCCGGTGTAGCCGCCCTCGCCGTGGAGCACGGTCACGCCGCGGTCGATCTCAGCCAGAATGGCGGTGCGGATCTCATCTGACCGGGTGCTGATGATCTTGACCTCGGTGCGGCTGTCGCCCAGCATCAGCATCTTGTCCATGACGATGGTGTGGGTGATGACCAGCACGATGCCGTAGAGCACCTGCTCCGGCTGGCTGAACGCCGCCTGCACCAGCAGGATGGCGATATCAAAGAGCATCATGGTGATGGACACCGGCCAGCGGAACCATTTCTGCAGCACCAGCGGGGGGATATCCATGCCGCCTGTGGAAGCGCCCGCCCGGATGACCATGCCCAGCGCAACGCCGATGCCCAGACCCGAGAAGATGGTACAGAGGAAGATGTCCTCAGTCAGCACCCGGCCGTCCAGCAGCCGCTCAAACAGCGCCAGAAAGGCGGGGCTCAGCACGCTGCTGGCAAGGGTGTTCAGTGCGAACTTCTTGCCCAGCACCGCCCAGCCCCACACCAGCATGGACATGTTGAAGAGGAAGAGGAAACCGGAGACGGAGAGCCCCGTCAGCCGCCCGAAGGCCAGCGCGATGCCGGTGGCACCGCCCGTGATGAGCCCGGCAGGCTCCAGAAACAGGGCCACCGCCAGCGAATACAGTGCGTTGCCCAGGATGATAGCCAGACTGTTCAGCAAAAGCTGCTGCCAGCGACGAGTAGATTTCATAGCAGTACCTCCCATACTATCCTTATAATACAGGAAAACTTCAAGAAAATCCACCCGATGCGGTTGCTTCCCATCAGAACAGCGGGATTGATGTGGCTGCCAAGGGCTCCCCCTTTGGGGGAGCTGGCGCGAAGCGCCTGAGAGGGTGAGGCCGTTACTCCTCGTCCAGCAGCCGCAGACCCGCCGTATCGGTCACGGGCAGGGAGAACACGATGGCTCCCGCCTTGGGGCCTGCCCCCTGCATGATGGCCTGCATGATCTGGTTTTTCAGGGTGGTGCGGGACACGATGAGCACCAGCTCCTTCTCGTTGACCAGCTCCACCCCCATAAAGTGGGCGGCACCCTCCATGCCGGTGCCCTTTGCATGGATGACGGTGCCGCCGCCGGCTCCGGCGGCGCGGGCCGCGTCCATGATGGAGCCGGTGTGGCCCTGATTGGCAATGACGAGCAGCAGCTCATAGCGGGTATCCTTCAAGGTGCTTTCCTCCTTCAGTGCAAAGGTCTGGTGTTCGGTCAGGAATTGCAGCGCCCGTTTGCCGCCGATGCTGCTGACCGGGATGATGAACGCGATGCCGGTGCCCGGCACATCGATGCGCATTTTGCGGCGCAGATCTTTTTGCAGACCGGGCCAGGTCTCGGCGGTGATCATGGCAAAGAGCACGGCCTTTTCGGTCTGCTCCAGCCCCAGGGTGGAAAGGGTCTCCCGCACCGCCGTGCCTGCACCCACCGTGCGCAGGCTGACCGTGATGCCGTGCTCCTCGTAAAGGGCCAGAAAGGCATCGGTGGAGTGGCGGTCGGTGATGGTGACGAGCCAGTATAAAGTATTCACAGCAGGACCTCCTTACAGCTCGATGATGGCATCATCCGGCAGGTCGGCAAAGGCCAGCGCGGCGGTGGACACAGGCTGTGCCTGCCGGGCTCTGCGCTGCTTGAGCTGGGCCATCAGACCCATGAGCTGCACCGTGATGAGGGGGGTCATGGCGACCATGGCCACCACGCCGAAGGCATCGGTGACGATATTGCCGCCCACAGCCACACAGGCACCCTGCGCCAGCGGCAGCAGGAAGGTGGCCGTCATGGGGCCGGAAGCAACGCCGCCTGCGTCAAAGGCGATGGCGGTGTAGAGCTTGGGCACCACGAAGGAGATGCCGATGGCAAAGGCGTAGCCCGGGATGAGGAACCACAGGATGGAGATGCCGGTGAGCACCCGCACCATGGCAAGACCCACCGAGAGGGAAACGCCTGCCGAGAGGGCTGCGCCCATGGTGCTGGCGGAGATGGCACCGTCGGTCACTTCCTCGACCTGCTTGTTCAGCACATAGACGGCGGGCTCGGCCTTGACGATGAAGTAGCCGATGAGCATCCCGATGGGCACCAGCAGCCAGCGGAAGCTCTGGCCTGCCAGCACCTGACCCAGATAATTACCGGCAGGCATAAAGCCGATGTTTGCGCCTGCGAGGAATAGCACAAGACCGATATAAGTATAGGCAAGGCCCACGCCGATGCGGCCCAGCGTCCGCCGGTCGAGCTTGAGGGCAGCCAGCTGGAACACGCCGAACATGGCGATGATGGGCAACAGGGAGGTGGCAATCTCCTTGATGTAGGTGGGCAGGCCCTCGTGGAAGAGCTGCCACAGCTCCACGGAATCGCTGACGTTGGGCAGGATGGGCGGAACGTAGGTGCTGTCGCTGGCCTGGAACGCAATGCCCAGAATGAGCACCGCCAGAATGGGGCCGATGGAGCAGAGCGCCACCAGACCAAAGCTGTCGTCCGCGGCATGGCGGTCGGAACGGATGGCGGCCACGCCGACACCCAGCGCCATGATAAAGGGAACGGTGATGGGACCGGTGGTCACGCCGCCGGAATCAAAGGCCACGGAAAGAAATTCCTTTGGCACAAAGGCGGCCAGCACAAAGATGAGCCCGTAGAACACCACCAGCAGCTTGGGCAGGGCAATGCCCAGCAGCATACGCAGGAAGGCGACCACGAGAAACAGCCCCACGCCTGCCGCCACCGAGAGGATGAGGGTCATGTTGGGGATGGAGGGCACCTGATTGGCCAATACCTGTAAGTCGGGCTCCGAGATGGTGATGAGAAAGCCCAGCAGAAAGCCGACACCGATGATGAGCGGCACGCTCCGGCTTTTGGTGAGCATTGCGCCCACCCGCTCGCCCATGGGGCTCATGCTCATCTCCGCGCCCAGCGTAAAGAACATGATGCCCACAATGATCATAGCCGCGCCCAGCAGGAAGCAGAGCAGGATGCTGGGGGAGACGGGAGCAATGGAGAAGCAGAGCACCAGCACGATGGCCACGATGGGCAGCACCGCCTGAAGCGCTTCCAATAATTTTTCCCGCAGTTTGGGGATGGATGCCTTGAGAATAATGTCCACCGACCTTTCGAGAAAATATTTCCGCAGTGTACAAAACACAGGCAGATATATGAATAGTATACCGAAAAACGAAAAAAGGGGTCAACTAAGAAACGGTAAAGATGGATAAATGGACGCAAAATTTACAAATTGGAAATCAAATGAAAACCGATGAGAAATAAAACGCCCGGCGGGACAGACCAGCCGGGCGGGAAAAGCATTATTTGACTTCCTGTTTGCCCAGAACGTCTGAGGTGGGGGTCTGGAAGGTGGGGATGTCGGCGTAGGGATCGGGGGTCGTATCTGCAGGCAGGCTCTTCATGTACTTGTCCATGGATTCGGCCACCTGTTTGGCAATGGCCACGGCCTCGACCACGGTACGGGCACCCATAACGGCATCGCCGCCGGCAAACACGCCCTCGCGGGTGGTGCTGCCGTCCTCGCTGACGGTCAGCAGGCCCTTCTGGTTGGTCTCGATGCCGGTGGTGGTCTTGACGAGGTTGCTCTCAGAGCCCTGACTTACCGAGACGATGACGCCGGTGTGGGGGTAGAAGGTCTCGCTGCCCTCCACCTGCGTAAATTTACCGTCCTCGCCCTTGACGGTATCGCGGCAGATCAGGCCGTTCTCCCGGATCTCCACCGGTGCCTTGCAGAAGCGGAAGCCCACGCCCTCCAGCTTTGCATAGCTCACCTCGTACTCGG
>ERZ824598.3195-NODE-3195-length-14794-cov-3.351584_pt1 | contig 14794 bp, 23 predicted proteins | sample MGYA00519934_ERZ824598 | MGnify/ENA primary metagenome ERZ824598 (study PRJEB31778, sample SAMEA3449177) | human gut metagenome | biome: human gut; feature: human-associated habitat; material: faeces | place: United Kingdom | collected 2010/2012 ...
CCGCGTCAAGCTGGAGCTGGGCGTGTGCATGGGCAAGCAGCTGCACGATAAGCGCGCAGCCGCGGCGGATCAGGCAGCCAAGATGGAGGCCGCGCGCGCCGTGCGCAATCAGCACGCGGAGTAACGCGGGGGCGTTCTGGTTTCGACGGGGATGGCGAAGGACAGGATAAGCGAGCCGAGGACCCTGGCCTCGTAAAAACGGGGAAATTAAAATTAACTGACAATAACAGTTACGCTTTCGCGGCCTAATGGCTGCGCGTTGCCCCAAAGCGCTCACGGCTTTGGCAAGCAGCGTCATTGATGTGAGGAACAGGCCCGCCTAAGCTTTGCGGCGAGGCCGGTAAAATGAAGCTACCAAGCCCCATAGCCCGTTCGCAGGCGCTGGGGCAAGGGAAATCCAAAATGCGTCCTGCGCTCGGAGAAAATCCTGTAATTCGGTCTTCGGACAGGGGTTCGATTCCCCTCGCCTCCACCAAAGGGGTATTACACGAACACATTTATTTTTTCAAAGGCGGCTTTGCTGTCACTGTGTTCCTGTGATACCAGAAAAGTGCCGTTCCGTTAAGGAGCGGCACTTTTGCTATATTCGCAGAATATGTAAGCTGGAGCATGAATAATGCCGCCCCATCCAGGAGGCGGCATTATTGCAACGGTATCAAAGCTGTGCTATCATAGAAACAGGTTGTTTGTGGCGCACGGAGCCCTTTTTTATAGGCAACTTTTTCCGCCTTTTTTATAGTTAACTTTTTTTGACTTTCACAGACAACAGTACGCCACAAAATCAAACATGAAAAGGAGATGCTACAATGGCCAAATGTCCTATTTGCGGAGAGAAACTTGGATTGCTTGCAAAAGTAAAAGTCAGTGACGGCGATATTTGCCCCGTATGTGCGTCCATCTGTGCCTCTCACGCCACTTTACCCATCGCTACTATCCAGGGATACTGGGAAACGAACAAAGCCCGCTGGGGCTCTTTTACGCCCACCCAGGCCCTTAAGTCTCTGGCATCTGAAACAATTACCATTGATGATACCCACCGCTATTTTATTTTCGGTGATGTTAAGAAGCTCAAGGTGGAGCCGGTGGTGTTCAGCTTTGATGAGGTTGACAGCTATGAAATGGAAACAGTTGGCGGTAAGACTGTTACCAAGAAAAAGGGTGGCATTACCAGAGCTGTTGTGGGCGGCGTTGTTGCTGGCCCTGTCGGAGCTCTTGTCGGCAGCGGCACGGCCAAAGCAGAAACAAAGACCGTTGGCGGCGTAAAAATGACCAAAGTGCATTTTACCACTTATGCAGGAAAGGTCCAGAGAATGAGCTCCACCTATCCGATTGGATTTACTGACTTCCTTGACAGGTGTATTGCAGATGCGTCCTCTGAGCCCGCTACCACCGCCGTTGCCTCTGCTGCGGACGAGATTTTGAAATACAAGGAGCTGCTTGACAAGGGCATCATAACGGCTGAGGAATTTTCCGCAAAGAAAGCCCAGCTCTTGGGGCTCTGATCTGTGACGGCTCATTCCAAGCCAATGCTATAATGGATTGTCCCAGTGTATGTGCCAGGAGCCAGATTTCCCCCGCCGTTATACAGAATATACTCCATGCGGACGCTGCCCCATGAGCTGGGGGTGAGTTCACCGGCCCCAAAGGATGCGAGTATGGGATGCTGTCCAGTTACAGCTCCCGTAACATCTCCCTGGATACGGTAGAGGTTGCACAGCACCCAATTTTCACTGCTTTTGTCACCATTTAGGAATAAGTAAAAGCTCCCATCATTCTCAAATGTTTCTGCGCCATTGACACGCACAACAAGCCGCTTATCGGTGGGGATGTTCATTTCAGACGCAGTGATTTGAAAGGTGTTGCTTTTGCTGGTGATGGTGTAGCTTGCTGGGATGCTTACCAAGTAGGAATATGCCGGGTCCTCACCGCCCGTGCCTGAGCCGGTGTCAGTGCGCTGCGGTATCTCTAAGTTTACATCTGTGCTACCAGCAGTTTCATTGATGGCAAAAGCCGTCAGCGGTGAAAAGCAGGCCAGCACAACAGCCAGGCTCAGGAGAAAGCTGATTTTCTTTTTCATGGTATGACCTCCAAAGTAAAAAATGTATTGGCTCCGTTGATTTCTGTTATTTCACCATCTGCATCAACACTCCAGCAAGAATAGCTAAGAGTTGCATTTTCATAGACACCCGCCGCAGGTGCGTTTTTTAGGCGCAAGAGGTCAATAACTGTTCCGGGAGCTATCAGCCCAGACTTGTAAAGTTCTGTGCCGTCTGGCAGCGCAATGGAAATGATGAAAGAACAATCGTTTTGAGCCGGGTTTTCAAGGGACACATATTGAGTGCTTTTTCCGGCCTTGAATGTGAGCTTGTCATATCCAGGGATTGCAATAGAGCCCACAGCTCCAACGCCATATTGCTGGGGCTCCTCGGCGCTCAGAGGAGCGCTATTAGCTTTGTCTGCAATTTGATACCCCGTATATGCTCCAGCCAGTACAAGTGCCACAGAAAGCGCCACAGCCGTTGCTATAACACGCTTTTTCATAACGTCACCTCCTCCAGCGCCGTATAGTAGAGTTATCTGCCGGACACATTTCAAAATGCCCAGCCTTAGCCTCGGCAATTACATCTGCTTGATAGTGCTTTCTGGGTGCAATAAATGCCGGAGCCACAAGATGGAGCTTTTCACAGTCCAAGCAACGGTAGCGCTGCAACAGGAGCCAGTATGTATTGCCAGCAGCATCCACAACATGGCGGCGGCGTGTGTCATACCCTGATAGCCTGCCGCTGCACAGAGGACAATAGAGCGCTTCTCCGCAAGATACTTTGTAAAGGTCACTTTTAAGATCGTGCTCTATGGCATACTGCGTGATGATTACCATGGGGCCTATATTGGGAGCCCACAGTTCTCCTCCAGCAATTAGTATTCTGATGGAAAGAGAAATGTGGTGGCGCTCCTGTCCCATTCTGTGATAATCCATACCTTTCCCTCACTGGTGTGGTAGCTGCCCAGTATTCGCTCACCGGCTAGTACAGCGCTATTGTTTTGCTCCCAGTCCTCTGGGCACAAATCACCCCAGTCACCGAAGCAGTAGCGGGCCAGGATGTGGGAAAGTTCTGCCCGAAACGCCGGACGCTGATTTGCACGCTCCGCTACTCCTCTTGTTGCGTATATCATTCCAAGCTCCATAACTGGCTCACTCCTTAGCACCAATTATGACACGCACCGGAAAGCTCATAAAGGCAAACTGGGTGGGTAAAAATGAAAAAAAAGGCCGCCGGGCAATTTTTACGCCCAGCGGCCTCTCACATTGACTTTTATTGACCGTTTTTCATGTATCGACAAGCCATCATCCGCAAGGATGCGGGTGTGTTATTCCCACCAACTGCCATGGCGATCTGGCTCCATCGGAGGCCGCCAACAAAGCGGAGCGTAAAGACTTGCAAAATAAACTCCTCTTGAATTGAGGCAAGATACTGCTCAAGCTCATTGCGCTCTGCAACGCATTTTTTTAGCCGTTCATTCAGTATAGAGGTGAGTTCCGCATTGTTGGATGCTTTGATAGATTTCTCCAGTGATGGGACCTCTTTGAGGAGATACTGGAGCTGCTCCAATCGCTCTGCGGTCATGCGTGCACCCCCTCAGCAGCGGTGACCAGCGCCTCAGTAAAGCCCTCGGTGAGCTGGCTGATAACGCCGTCCAGATCAGCACTGCCGTCAATTCTGTTGGTCATGCCGGTCATGTCAATCTTGACCTCTGCGGTGGTGAAACGGTTGATTGCATCCCTTTCTGCGATGTCCCGCAGGTATTCAAGCTGTTCCTCTGTTACGGCCAGAGCATCAGCGGTCTTGCCGGTATTGTCGGCGGTCAGCCCGGTGTTGTCAGCAATGCTGCTCAGGTCAAAACCGCTGCCAAGGTCCGTGCCGCCGGTGCCACCTCCGCCGAAGTCAAAGAAACCGCTCACCTTATCAGCCACACCGTCACCCCACGATGCACCGGCCTTGAAAGCATCAGAGGCCCAGCCATCCGTGAATGTGTCAAAGGTGTTGTAGCCTTTGGTGAAAGCGTCCCCAATGTTCTGGTACTCCTCAACACTGCCATAGGCCTCCGCCGATTTTGCGGCGTATTCATCCGCCTTTGCGGAAATGCCGGAGTAGTCAAACTCGACAAAGGGCAGCTTGTTCAAAGCCGCACAGATGCCCTCTACAACGGTGAGGGCGGTAGACAGCAGGCCATAAAACCAGCCTTGCACATTGGAGATGACATTGTGAAAAGCGGTGCCGATGTTGGAGCAGCAGGCACCCAGAGCGTTCCAGATGCCAATGGCCACATTGACCACCACAAGCATGGCGTTCCACACGGCTTGAATGGCCACATTGATGCCGCCGGTGATAACTCCAAAGCCCGTGGCCGCCACGCCGGTGGTCTTAGCAATCCAGTTGCACAGGGCGATGATGCCCGCCACAAGGGCGATGACCCCCACCACTATCCAGGTGATGGGGCAGGCCAGCAGGGCCGCATTGAGGCCGTACTGTGCCGCCGTAGCCGTAAAGGTTGCCCCCGTACTCATGGCAAGTGCGGCAGCATGGACCTTTTCCTGAAAAGCGGCTTGAGCTTTCAGCCCGTTTTGAATGGCCTGAGCTATGTTGAGAGCCAGCACAATGCCATAGTAAATGCTCAGAGCGGTGGCAGCTGCCATGATAATGGGCTCAATCACAGACCAATTATCAACGACTGCGGAGCCAACATTGAACAGCACCCCCAGCAATGCAGCGCCAACAGTGGCAATCACGCCAAAGGCCCGCAGTGCACCGCTGACAACTTTATCAAACTGCTCACTGTTTGCAATGGCATTGAGCTTTCCAAGTATTGGCGTTAGGGCAGAGAGCGCCCGGTTTTGCATGTTGGTCCAGATTTGCGCCCAGGTCATGGGCATACTCTCAAACTTGGCGTTGGTTTCATCTGCCACAGAGAAAAGGGCGTTTTTGACCACCTCGGCGGTGACCTGGCCCTCCTGGGCATATTGCTTGATGGAGCCCTCTGCAATGCCCATGTACTGCTCAATGGCTCTGGCGATGCCGGGCGCATTTTCAAGGATGGAGTTTAGCTCCTCGCCTCTCAGAGCGCCTGCCGCCATTGCCTGGGTGAGCTGGAGCATGGCCGCCGCCTGCCCTTGGGCGGATGCGCCGCCAATGGTAAACTGGCGGTTGACCTGCTCCATAAAAGCAATGAGCTCATCATTGGAGCTGAAAGCGGCTCCAGCGTTTGCGCCCATGCTGGCAATAGCAGATGCCGTGCCAAGGTAGGCAGCTCTGGAGCGCTGGGCAGAGGCCATGATTTTGGCCTCCAGCTCATCCACGCTGCCGCCGTCATCCACAAGGAAAGACAGGCGGGCGGTGGTGCCGGTCATCTGGTCAGAGAGGCCGATGAGCTTATTGAGCCCGGCACCGGCGGCCAGTGTGGCCACCAGGGTCTTGACCTTGCCCAGCATACTGTCCAAGGCATCACTGCTGCCTCGGACATTGTGCTCCAACTTCTCAGCTTGGATTGCGGCTTTCTGGTACGCATCTGCTGTCTCCTGGACCTCGACACCGGCCCCTGCAAGCGCCGCCCGTGCTTGGTTAAATTCATCGGTGTCAAATGCCATGCCAGAGGCACGCTGGATTTGCTCAAAGGCGTTGAGCGTAGTATTGAGTGCACTTATGACATGATTAAGCGTGCGGGTCATACCATCATCCAACACCATCTGAGATTTAATTGTTGCCATGTTGTTTCGCCTCCTTTTTGACCGCACGGCGGGCTATTTCACCAGAAATGCAGCTAATACACAGGTTGTCATATGGACGGCGGTGCTTATTTGCCAGCAGGGATGTGCGCCGCTGCTTTAAGATCGCTCGTGGTAGATTTATCAGAGAGAGCACAATGCCTTTTATAATTTCGTATCCATCATGGTCCTTGTTCAGCAAAAATAGGCCATCGCTTGTGATACGCAGAGGCTCAGCGTAGGCAGCGGGGCCAATCCCCGGGTCTGGGGCGTAGCTTATTTCCTGGATAAACGGAATATAAGAAAAGCGTACAGCCGCCACTTTATTGGGCACAAGTATTTCAATGTTGTAGTTTAGTTCAGACATTGAAAGCCTCCTGTAATAGCCGTTTTAGCCGGGCCTCAATCCAAGCTGGTGCGTGTTTTCTTATTTCATTTTCGGAATTGGTGAGAAAATATTGACCCTCTACCCAGCCGTTTCCGCCTCTGGTGCGGTGGCCAAACTCCACATAGCTGGCATATTCCACAGGGTTGATGACCTCAATGGTGTAGGTCGTGCCCACTCGTTTTACCGCCATAGTGGCGGCAAACTCTGCGGCATTAGACCCTTTTCCTGAGCCGCTTTGGGCCTCTGCCTGTGTTCTGGCCGTCCAGCCCCGGCGTAAAGTGCCGCCCTTTTTGCCGCTGGTATTAACAGATTTGGTATAAACCTCGCCTTTAATGTGCTTTTTACCGGTCCGTTTTGCAACTACAGTGACCTCTCTGGAATAGTCCCCAACAGGTGTTGCAGGGATTACCAGAGCTAATAGCTTTTTGGCTAACTCCTTAGACATATCGGTGCAAAACTTCTCCATGTCAGCATCTTGGAGCTTTGTTAGGTTGTCCCGGAGTTGTTTGAGCTGTCGGCAATCACACTTTACACCGCCTGCCATACATCAGCACCTCCCATCTCAACCGACCTGGCCGCTTTCAATGCTACCAGCGGGGTAAGTAAAAGGCTTATCACTCAGCAGACTGTCAATGCGTCCAGCCAGCTCCAGGAGGCGGTCCTGGGCCGCACGCTCAGTATAACTATCAGAGCCATACCCGCCGAGGACTGTAAACTCATCCAGCTTACAGCTCTTGTCTGCTGTTTTTTCGGAAAGGAAAATATTTTCGGCCAGCATATCAGCCTCGTTGAACAGTGCAAGGTAGGTATCGGCTCTGTTCAGAACAAAGCCCAGAGAAGCGGGGAAAGCATGGCGGAGGCTTACCTCATCATCCATGCCCGTCTGCTGGAGGATGACACGCTCAAAGAGGTGCATCTGGTCCCAGTCATTGAAAAAGGGCTTGAGGATGCTGTGGGCGGTCTTGTCCGTCAGGTCTTTCCCCTCCACCGCAAGGAAAGAAAGCGCATTGCTGACCTGCTGCTGGTAGTCATAGGGCTTTGTAAAGTTGCGGACTTCCTCCGGGATGACCGCCTCACGCACACTGTCCAAAGCGGCCTTTACTCTGGCATTAAACAGCTTGTCCATGGCGTTCTGACTGGCCACCAAGTCATTGATCTGCTTTTGCAGGCGCTTGGCGGCCTCCTCATAGGAATACTCTTTCAAAAGCTGGCGGCCTCCAATGATGGAGCGGGGCTGTGCCGAAACAACACCGGCAGGGTCCGAAACTGCGGCACTGGTTTCCTCATAGAGCTTGTCCATCAGAACACGGTGGTTTTTAATGGCGGTTTCAATCTCTGCACTTGATTTCCATGGTAAAATCCTCCTTTTGAATATAAAAGAAAAGCGTGAGAAAATGGCCGGTGGTGTGACCATCTTCTCACGCTTTGAGTTTTGCCTCCCCCGCAGGGACACGCAGAGGGGGCACTCGTATAGGAAGAAAGGAGGACTACATACCATGCCATTTTCCCACGCCCAAGGGCTTCCCTGTGCATCTGCACAGAGGGTACTTGCTGACTATGATTATAGCTCCCACGCAAGCCGTTGAACAGAAAATTTATAAATATTTTTCCGTAGTAGCCTCTGGGGTGTGGAGCTCTACATAGAGATACACATAGGGCTTGGTGTTGTCATCCTGCACCTTGACCCTGCCATAGGGCTCCAGCAGGGGTGCAAGCTGCCGGATGAGGACCATCTGCTCACGCTGGCCCTGCTCTGTGCGTTCAAAGGTAAACCGGCCCTTAATCATGGTTGCCACGCTTTCTGGCCTGGAGATAATCATACCAGCCCTTGATGACAGTGGCCTGCTCCAATAAGTGCTGCTGGCGGGCAATTTCCCGCACAATATAGGGGTTGGACATCAACACCTCTGCACGGTGTTGAATGTTGCGGCCATATCCAGCTCTTGTGGCGGCAAGCTGTGCGTCACCGCAGTCTATGTATTCAATTACAAACTGCTGCTGTTTTTCAGATAATCTAAGCCCTGACATATCATTCTCCTTTCTGCATCTTTGCCCGCCCCGCAGCAACACGCTCTAATGATTTCTGCACGCAAGCATCTCCGTCAACCATCCACCAACTCTGATCTCTAAAGCGTTCCCGCATTTCCACTATGCGCTCCACGGCAGAGCTGCCAGTGTTCTGGAACGATTGCACACCAACATGCATATAAAAAGGCGTTCGGAAGTCAACAAACTCCTCCAGCTTATTGCGGATGTCATGCTGCCGCAGTCTTTGCATTGCGGTCTGTTCTATGCGGGAGCAGTACTGACGGCTTACACCAAGCTCTGCCGCAGTGTTTTCCTGTGACAGACCTCGATAATAAACAGCCTCAATGGTTTGCCGCTGAGATGGAGTTAGCACCGCCATAGCCTCATCCAGCTTATCATGGAGCTGCTGCTGGTATATGGCATCCTCAACATCTGCATAGGCATCACTGGGATCCGCAACAAAGTCACCAAGCTCGGTGGGGTCACCATCGTCCCCGTCGCAAATGGACGCATTTAAGCTGGAAACTCCGAGGTGTACTTTCAGCTCAGGCGGAGGGAGCCCAGCATTTTCACACTGTTTGAGCAGTAGTTTCTCAGTTTCAGAACGCTTATAAGCGCTCCAGCTCCAGCCGGAGGCATTTGCTTTGGTTTTGGCAAATTGCTTTTTCAAGTAGTAGGTGAGATAACTGATAAATGATGCTCCCTGCGTTGCATCAAATGTTTCCACAGCCTCAAGCATGGCAACATAGGCGCTCTGCATGAGATCATCCAGCTCCAGACTTTCTGAGCCTATTACACGGGCGGTGCCACCCATAAAATCACATTGACGGGAGGCTATGGCATACGGATAGCGCCGCACCTGTTCCCAGAGTTCTGGGAGCAAATCCCGTTCGCCCTGTTGTATTTTTTCAACTAACTCCTCATTGGTCATTGCAATCTCTGCCCCCTTTTGATAGAATAATCTTGCAAGTGAATACCCAGACCAAAAGGGGCCATCTCTGCGGAGGTGGTCTTTTTTGTGCTGATCTGGAACGGAGATAAACACGACCGTTTCCTCGAAACTTAACTTTTCTTAGGTGCGCTGATTAAGAAACGGCCCAAGTTTTCACAAGTGGCTGCTGCCTGCGCCCAGGGCCTTTCTCAGAGCCTCCAGCATTTGAGGTGAGATACCAAGCCGGGCATTTTCATAAAGGCGGATGCACTGCTCTGTACGCCCTACCATCTCTGCAAGCCGTTCTTGGGTGATGCCCCGCTCCCGCCGGAGCGCTTTGAGCCTGGCTGCCTGAGCGGGGCTGATTGACCGCCGTGGTTTAGACATGCAATCACCGCCTTTATGCCAAAGTGTCCATGAAACTCTCAAGGAGGCTAAATGTGCGGGGATCCCGTTTGAGGCGAGACAGTCCGATACGGGCAAGTCCTTTTTCCTTTGCAGATAATTCCTTACCGCCATATTTTCTCCAGAGAGCGGCGGCCTGCTCTTTGGTTACACAAGAGAGTGCTTGTTCTAAAGCAAATCGCAATTCACCAAGCCACAAAATGTGCAATATCTCCCCAGCATCATCTTTTGTATCAGGAATAAGTTCTGACAGTGTACCTGCATTACCCGCATCTGTGCCTGTTCGCAAAGGTGCGTCCAGACTTGTGGCCCGGTTTAATGCCTTAGCGGTTTGATAGGTGCATTGCCCCGTTAACCGGATAAAGTCATTTCGCAAAGCGACTTTCATCAGTCCATAAAAGTTGCTTTCTGGTGTCCAGGCCTTGATGACTTTGAGCATCGTAAAATAACTTTCTTGGTGTAAATCCTCAAAGGTGACACCCGCAATGCTGTTTGAGCTTTGAAGAAATGAAGCGGCACAATTTGTTATAAGCGCCTGCACATTATTCCAAATCACCAACAACGGGCGTGTATCTCCGCACTGACAGCGTATGATAAGTATTTCAAGCTCATCTTTAGACATCTGTTGCATTGTTAAGCCCCCTTTTTTTGCTGGCGGTGCCATAACAGCGGCCACATCTGGCGTATATGTATTGAAATGCTTTAGCCTGCACTGTTTCCTTACACGCATAGCACTGTGCAGCAACATTGCACCAAGAAAGTCCATCCAAAAAGCGGAGCCTGATGATACGCTGGATGTATTCATCATCAATCTCAGATATATAGCGCTCTACTTTTTTGCGTTCTTGCTTGTAAAGAGATTTTCTTTCTTGCATATCGCAAAGAATGGCGGCTCTAAGTGCGGCGGTATGTGGAGTGTTACCTTTCAGCCGCCGCAGACTTTGGGCGCTCTGTTCAATATCATCGTGTAAATCAGAAAGCCGCCGCAGATCAGCTAAGGTCAGATAAAGCATTGAGGAGGTCCAAGAGCAGATGCTACCCTCATTGGAAGGCGCTTTAACAGGCACAGATGAAAAAATAGTGTTCTGCGGGATGTGTAAAAATTCAGAGATAATTGAGGCGTGGTCTGCACGGATGCGCTTTTCTTGACCGGCCTTATTGCGCTGCTCTACAGAACGATAACAAAGGGAGATTCCTTGACGGTGTAATACAGCATCAACTTGTCTGGCACTCTTGAAACCTTGGCTGCTTCTCCAGAATTTTAGCTCTGCTATATTAACAAACACGGTGTCCATGTATGTATTCCTCCTCTTGCACCACGGCGCTCTGTATGGTACGATAGGAGCGCATAGGTGCTATAATTTAGCGGTTGTAGTATTTGTGCACTGCCTCTCAAGCGTTTGCAGCACTTGGGAGCACTGCGGGTCCTCTGGGGTGTTTGCAGCAGCTCAGAGGGCCCGCTTTCGTTTTTCCTTTGTTGTCCTACCAAGACGGTGGCCGTTTAGCTTAAAAACCGTTTGCTTACCAAAGCGGTGGAATACTTTATACTGGCCATACATAACTCGGCGCATTGCCTCTTTTTCCAAGGCATCACTCGGAAGATTGTGCCGCATGGCGTAGTCCCGCAGAAAAGTGGTGGTCAGCCCACAGCGTATATGCTTTGGCATCCAAAACAGTTGGTCAAGCAGCGCCCGCGATCTCTCCTGTTCGGTCATTTGAAAGTCACCTCCCGCCGGAACATTTAGGGGCTTGTCTACATGTTTTCCTTGATAGCTCTATACTGGGTGATTAGATAATTTAGATAATTTTGTAACTGTTACACTTTCTTATCTAAATTATCTATTTTCTCTGTTTTGACATACATAGAAATTTCAAGTGTAACAATTATCCTTTTGCTCAAAAAGCCTTGTTTTTCAATGGGTTTGGCCGGAACATTCAAGCCGGAACATTTGGAATTTGGTGTAACATGTTCCACTTGAGCCCGCCCGGAACATTTAAGGAATGAAGTGTAACAATCTCAGATTTCAGAAAAGCAAACATATAATAAAATGTAACAATAATTATCTGTTTTCCGCCGGATTGTTACACTTGATGCATCCACGCTGCACCCCATAGGGGCCAAAACGCATAGGCTTACCTGCTCTACTCCAGCCAGGAACAGTGACAATGATGCTGTTGATATGGGTGGCATCTTTGTTGCTCATTTCATTCAGATCACGCTGGAGAAGTTCACACCATATTTCTGCCGGACAAACTTTGACCCGCTCGACTGCATAGCGGGCATCAAAGCTCTCTTTGGCCAGCCAGAACACCCGCCGTTGATAAATGTTCAAGCGCTCCCAGTGCGGGAGTATTCTGGCCTGCACAAAAGCATAAATCCTAAGCTCAAGCGGCTGCACATCGTCCTCAGGCGGCAGTTGCAAGCTCTTAATCTGGCTGAGATATTCATGCCAGACTGCCTCTGCGTCTGCGGAGGGCTCAGAGCCCGGATGTATGATGATGTCTGAGCCAAGGGCCTGAGCCAGCTTGCGGCCTGTTGCTGGGCTGCATGAGCCCCGTGCTTTTATTCTGGAGAGTAAAGTTGCTTGGATGCCCGCCACACTGGCGGCCTCTTTATTGCTCAGTCCACGATAACGCATAGCAAGCTCCAGGCGGTTGACATCTATTTTCATTGCGTGCTCACCTCCTGATGGGCTTTTTCCCATTCTTTCAGGAAAAGCTCATATTCCTCACGGTGAGCGTCAACATACTCCCGGATAACGGGAAAGAATACTGCCGCCAGAGCTGCCGCTTGATCGCCGGACAGGGTGACCATCGGCTGCATGAGTTATGCCCCCTCTGTGCTGATAAGCTCTGCGGGGTCAACGCCCAGGGCCTTGGCAATTCGCCCCAGCGTGACCGGCCTCACATTGCGCCCACTCAAGACTTTTTTAACAGTCGGCTCCGGCATCGCAGTCATGCAAACCAAATCAGCCGTATTCATGCACGCCCTGGCCAATGCCAGCTCCATTTTTTCCTTGTTGGCTTTCAATTTGCTCACCTCCGCAAAAGAAACACATTCAGTATGACTGTGTTCATATACTAACATAGTCATATTGAATGTGTCAAGAGGCTTTTCACATTCTTTTTGATTGCCAAATGGTGAAAAGCGTGCTACACTCTAAAATGAGGTGATTTATGTGGTTTTAGGTCCAAGAATTGCAGCCGCCAGAAAGCAGAAAAAGATGACACAAAAAGAGCTTGCGGCTATCCTGGGGCTGGCAACTGGTACTGTCCAGCAGTATGAGCTTGGGAAACGCCGCCCAGATATTGATGTTTTGAAAGCTATTGCAAACGCCTTGAATGTATCTGTAGATGCGCTTGTGAGCGTGAATGAGCCGGAGGATGAGTATGAGCTGATCTGTGACACGCTCAGTACTGCTGGCTTGAGCATTGCTCACGCAAGCTGCACCTCCGGTGATGCCGACAAGGACATCTACTATATTTCCAGAATTGAGGACCCGGATGACCCGGACCTGAGAATAGAAATTGAGTATTCTAAGCTGGCAAATATCATCCACCAGGTGCTTGAGGATGCCGATGCTAAGAAAGAGGAATATATCCAAAAGCGCCTGGATGCTGAGTTTTCATTGTGAAAGTGAGATGAGCCCTATATGATACCCGCTGTTATCTATGCACGGTTTAGCAGCCACTCTCAAACGGAGCAGTCTATTGAGGGGCAGCTTGCGGCTTGCTATGATTTTGCGGAGCGGGAGGGCTATACTGTCATTGGAGAATATATTGATAGAGCTTTCAGCGCCAGGACGGATGCCAGGCCTGACTTTCAAAGGATGATTGTTGATAGCGAGAAACACACCTTTGAAATTGTGTTAGTCTATCAGCTTGACCGTTTCAGCCGCAATCGCTATGACAGTGCAATCAATAAAAAGAAGCTCAAAAGGAACGGTGTCCGTGTGGTATCCGTTCGTGAAAACATTTCTAACGCCCCCGCCGGTGTGCTACACGAGGCTATTCTTGAGGGCTTTGCAGAATATTTCAGTGCGGACCTTTCGCAGAAGATACGCCGGGGAATGGATATGAGTGGGTCAAAGTGCTTGGCAACAGGTGGCCGTCCGGCCCTTGGGTACAAGGTTGATGAAACGAAGCACTACCAGATAGATGAGGACACAGCTCCTACGGTTGTCAAGATATTTGAGATGTACGCCTCTGGCATGACAGTGGCGCAGATCATCACGGAGCTCAACCAGCAGAATATAAAGACCTCCACCGGCGCTGATTTCAATAAAAACTCCCTGCGTAAGATGCTCACAAACAAGCGCTATATTGGCATTTACACATATAAGGGGACAGAAACGCCCGGCGGCATCCCTCGGATAGTTTCTGATGAGTTATTCAACAGGGTGGCAGAAATGATGGAGAAAAACAAAAAGGCTCCCGCCAGAGCGAGAGCCAAAGAGGAATATCTGCTGACAACAAAGCTGTTTTGTGGGCATTGCCGGGAAATGATGACCGGCATAAGCGGGACATCAAAGACTGGGACGATACACAACTATTACACCTGCAACGGCAGAAAGAAAAAGTTGTGTAGCAAGAAAAATGTGCAAAAGGAATATATTGAAGATCGTGTCATCGCTCTGGCCCGTGCACAGCTCACCGATGAGAATATCAGTAAGATTTCAAAAGCGGTTGCAGCTCTTTGTGAACGAGAGAAAGAGAGCAGTGAATATAGACGTTTGGAGCGCCAGCGCCGTGACATCGAAAAGCAAAAAGCTAATTTGGTGGATGCCCTCAAGTATGGAAAAGCCACAGAAACTTTGCTCAATGAGATAGCAAAATTAGAAAGCAGCATAGAGGGAATTGATCGTCAAATACTCATGGAGAAAGCAAAGTGCCTGGACCTAAAAGAGCCTGAGATTGCCTTTTTCCTCACCAAGCTCCGGGATGGTGACATCAATGATATAACCTACCGGCGGGCTATAATTGCCGTCATGGTCAATGCTGTTTATCTGTATGATGATGGGCGGCTCACTGTGATATTCAACTCAAGTGACAGGCCGGTAGAGGTCACGGAGGGCCTTTTGGCCGATGTTGAGGAGGATGCCGCAGAGTTCGTTTCTGGGGTCTGTCGCTCCAGCTTGTGGACCCGCAGGGTGTAGGTGATGTTCTCCCGCACCGTCATGTGGGGGTAGAGGGCGTAGTTCTGGAATACCATAGCGATGTCCCGCTTGCCGGAGGGCACCTCATTTACCCGGCGGTCGCCCATCCGCAGTTCACCACCGGT
>ERZ824598.3197-NODE-3197-length-14785-cov-3.795044_pt1 | contig 14785 bp, 14 predicted proteins | sample MGYA00519934_ERZ824598 | MGnify/ENA primary metagenome ERZ824598 (study PRJEB31778, sample SAMEA3449177) | human gut metagenome | biome: human gut; feature: human-associated habitat; material: faeces | place: United Kingdom | collected 2010/2012 ...
CGGAATCCCTCGCATTCATCTGACATCCAAAGGTATTGACGCAAAATGTAAGAGGCCGTCCCTTTTTCCGGCTTTTTTCCTGCACATACTGTCTTGCCTTTGCTATATAGTAATACTGCCGGTCCGGTTCTTCCTGTGGTGGATTCTGTGTTAAATCAATGTTATCAAAATCTATATTTTCGTACATGTGTTACAGTTTTACCTTTCTGATTTCTAATCGTTTGCGATTTTCTGATTTCCTGTGTTCTTTAGAGGTTCTCTATGGACGGATCTGTCCGTTACCATAGATGATGTATTTGGTGCTGGTCAGTGCTTCTAATCCCATCGGACCTCTGGCATGAAGTTTCTGGGTGCTGATTCCGATCTCGGCACCAAACCCAAACTCAAATCCATCTGTAAAACGGGTGGATGCATTGACGTAAACTGCCGCGGCATCGACTTCGTCTAGGAATTTTTCTGCATTTGTGTAGTTCTCGGTAATGATAGCTTCGGAGTGTCCTGTGTTGTAACGGTTGATATGAGTAATCGCCTCAGCCGTTGATTTTACAGTCTTTATGGATAAAATATAATCCAGATATTCTTTTCCCCAGTCTTCGTCTGATGCCGGGATGATGTCACTGCATGCTTCCTGACTTGCCTTATCGCCACGCATCTCAACATTTTTCTCCTTCAGACGCTCTGCTAATTTCGGAAGCAGTGCATCCTTGATATTTTCATGGACAACTAAGGACTCACAGGCATTGCAGACTCCGATCCGCTGTGTCTTTGCGTTGAAGATGATGTTGACCGCCATGTCTAAATCTGCACTCTCATCTACATAGATATGGCAGTTGCCGGTTCCTGTCTCGATTACCGGAACCGTACTGTTTGCGACAACATTTGCAATGAGTCCCGCTCCGCCTCTTGGGATCAGGACGTCGATCCAGCCATGCATCTTCATCATCTCATTTACAACTTCTCTGCTTGTATCTTCCACAAGAAGGATGAGATCCTGAGATAACTTCTCTTTGCGGAGTCCTTCCTTGATTGCACGGGTAATTGCCTGATTGGAATGGATCGCATCACTTCCTCCGCGAAGAATTACCGCATTTCCTGTCTTGAAGCAAAGTCCGAATGCATCTGCTGTCACATTCGGTCTGGATTCATAGATAATTCCGACAACGCCAAGCGGTACGCGTTTCTTCCCGATACGAAGCCCGTTCGGTCTTGTCTTCATGCCAAGCACTTCTCCGATCGGATCATCAAGTGCTGCAATCTGACGCAGACCTTCTGCCATGTCTTCAATTCGCTGTTCCGTCAGTGCCAATCGATCAATCAAAGACTGCTTCACGCCTTTCGCTTTCGCAGCTTCGATATCCTTTGCATTCTCCTGTAAAATCAATTCTCTCTCTTCTACAAGTTCATTCGCTACTGCGAGAAGCCCTCTGTTCTTTGCCTTCGTTCCAAGCTTTGCTGCCTCACGGGATGCACTCTTTGCAAGTCTTCCAAGCATCTGCATATATGTCTCCATTTTATTGCTCCTTTCATCAGCCTGCCGTTAAATATCTCTATCAGTTTCCATTCAGGAATGCCTCGGCATTTCTGCAATCCTGCCAGAGGCTATGTCGAGAGTATACCACATACCTTTTCTTTTTTCTATATTATATCAGTATTTTGCTTTATCTTTTTCACGTATTAACGTATTAGTGCATTTCTGTGAAAACAAACATCAGATGTTTATTCCGATGTTTGTTTTCTTATTCTATAATATTTTTCATCCAGATATCTCTTAAGAATCCGCCATATTTTTCCTTCGTAAGCATCTTCTGATACCCCTGTTTCATGACATTTGATCTGCTGAAAACATTTTCCGGATGCACCGTACAAAGCAGGTAGCGATATCCCATCTGTCTCAAATCACCTTCCGCGTGCTGCATCATTTTATATTGTAAATAGTGCCCTCGAAACTCTGGTAATACAGCCGCCGTATCCATCATAGCACAAAGCTTCAATTTCTCTTCCTCCATTCCAAGATCATATCCCAGATTATCCGGGTGAGCGCCCGGTAAAATTACGAAAAACATAGCTCCCGCCTTGCCCTCTTCATCAACAGCAAGATATAAAAGACCTCGTTCCTTCTTCATCCAAAAATCAAATTCTTCATACGGTTCTGCAACAAACCATTCTGGAACGTTCATCCCCTGGTCTACCTTATTCACAATTTCGTACGCTTCTCGTAAGCACTCTCTTCCTACGCGAATTATCTTTATCATCAATAAATCTTCCTATTTTGTAATCACTTCTGTTCATTTATGTCTAATGCTTATACACTAAAATTATTTTTACAGTTCTTGTAGTCCTGCAAAAAACAATTCATAAGGGTCATCCTCTCCTGTAAGCACCGGTGAATTCTCTCCGCCACCATTCGTACTGCGCTTCATTGCGGCATAAAATTCATCTCCGGCCTGTACAATATCCATCGGATAAAGTTCATAACCCGTCTCACGACATACAGAGCAGAATCCTCCAAGAGGATCTTCTGCATCCCTTGTCTTTATGAACTGTTCTCTTAATTTATCATCATGTCTTGCTTTGCGCTGTAATTCATCTAAAGCTTCTACTGCGTTCATCTCTTTCTCCTCATTCTGCTCTGTTTCACCTGGTATTTGTTTCATGTTTAGAAAAGCTTTCATTGCCTGACTCGTTTCATAGTCAACGTTCTGAAAAAACTTTTTATTCTCGTTAATGTAATCAGTTAATTCTTCCTTACTATTTCTATATCTTAGCATACTCAGTATCACCTGTAAATCCTCTGAAAATTGGCTAATATTCGGAAGTCTTTCCGCATCTATTAAGTTAATCTTATAATTCGGAAGATATTTCTCCAAAACTTCTTTCTCTTCTTTCGTTCCCTCCAACTGAAACATATCATACAGATCAACCGGTCCATCCCACGGTTCTGAGCCATAATAAAAGACTAATGAAATAATCGGTATCAATCGATCCTTTTTTCGAAATCGCGACAAATATTCTCCCGCAGTAAGATGCTCCAACGTTAAAAAAGCTATCACCACAATATTACAACTCCATTCGTTGTTATCGTTGTTGATAGCTTCCTCTTTTCACTTCTTTTTCAATTTCCATAGTTGTTTTCTGAATTATGAATTTTCTAACAATGTACTATTGCATTTCTTTTATGATTTTTTCAATAACCTCCACACTTTCCTCTAGCTCTTCTGCAATCTGAGTCGGTGTTTTTTCTTTCTTTAATTTTCTTTGAATTTGTTCCTTAAGCAATTCAGTTCTTCCTTGTTCTACACCTTGCTGAATTCCATCTTTCACTCCATCATCATACATTTCCTGTATTGCCTTACACATATCAATCATCTCCTCCTTATGTTCCGCTTCACCTGGTATTTGTTTCATGTTTAGAAAAGCTATCGATTACAACACATTTCATCTTAATTGTTGTAATCGATAGCTTTTAATATTTCTATATTATCTTATTCCGGATCCACAATCTTCCCGGCAACTGCACATGTCGCTGCTGTTCTCGGGCTTGCAAGATAAATCTCTACTTTAGATGTTCCCATACGTCCAAGGAAGTTTCTGTTATTCGTTGCTACAACTCGTTCTCCGTCAGAAAGGATTCCTCCTGTTCTTCCGCAGCACAGTCCGCAACCCGGATGTGTGATGATCGCACCTGCTTCTGCCAAAATATCCAGGGTTCCATCTGCCAGTGCCTGTCTGTATATCTTGCGGCTTGCCGGTGTAACGATCAACTTCACAAAGTCTGCAACTTTCTTACCTTTGAGTACTTCTGCCGCAGCTCTAAGATCTTCCAGACGTCCGTTTGTACAGGATCCGATAAATACCTGGTCAATCTCTGTTCCTTCCAGTTCACTGACGTCTCTGATCTTATCAACCTGGGACGGACATGCCATAACCGGAACGAAATCCTCTGCCTTATATGTCATTGTCTTCATATAAACAGCATCTTCATCTCCAACAAGGCTCTTCTGGTAATCATTGAGTTCAATCTCACAATATTCTGCCGTCTTCTCATCCGGTGTGAAAAGTGCACATTTTGCTCCTGCTTCGATTGCCATATTCGCCATTGTCATACGGCTTGCAACTGACATATTCTCAATCGTGCTTCCCGAGAATTCCAGTGCTCTGTAAGTTGCTCCGTCCGCACGGAGATCTCCGATCAGTCGGAGAATGATATCCTTGGACATTACATTTTCCGGAAGTTCTCCGTCAATCACAACTTTGATCGTCTCCGGAACTTTGATCCACATTGTACCGGTTCCAAGAATACTTGCCATCTCTGTATAACCGATTCCGGATGAAAATGCGCCGACACAACCATAAGTTGTCGTATGGCTGTCTGTTCCGAATGCGATATCTCCAGGTTTCACATATCCAGCTTCTGTCATCAACTGGTGACAGATTCCGTCGCTTCTATGTACGTGAGTCAGTCCATATTTTTCTACAAATTCATCTCCTTTGTGGAAATGTCTTGTGTCATCCTGCTGGCTTGCCGGAACCAGGTGGTCATAAATTAAAACCACTTTATCCGGATCATGAAGCTTTGTAAATCCCATCTCTTCAAATTTATCTGCTACAAAAGGAATGAAAATATCATGGATCATGCATCTGTCAACATTGACTGTCACGATATCTCCCGGCTTTACTGCCTTTCCTGTATTATGTCTGATAATCTTTTCAATAATCGTCTCGCCCATCATGCTCTCCTTTCTGCTCAATCCTCAAGTCCATTCAGCTTGCGCATAGCTTTTACAAGTCCGCCTGCCTGAATGATGCTCATCAGATTCTCCGGCAGAGAAGCGATCGGATATTCTTTGCCATTATAGTCTACATGCTGATTCATCACGACATCAATTGTGTCGCCTTCTTTCATATCATCATACAGATCCGGCTGCTCGATCAAAAGCAGACCATTGTTGATTGAATTGCGGAAAAAGATTCTTGCAAATGATTTTGCGATCACACACTGGATTCCAAGTGCTTTGATGATCTCCGGTGCCTGCTCTCTGGAAGATCCACATCCAAAGTTCCTTCCTGCAACGATGATATCACCTTTCTGGATCTGTCCTGCCAGCTCCGGACGAAGCGGACTGAATCCATACTGTTTCATATCGTCAATTGTTTTCAGTGCAAGATACTCTGTCGGGATGATGATATCAGTATCGATATCATCTCCGAGTACCCACACCTTTCCTGTAAATTTATCCATAGTTCACCTCAAAATATATAAGCTCTTCTCTGTATAAGTTACCTCTTGTTCCTTTCACCTTACAGATCAGATGCAAGTGCGATCTCACCCTTAATTGCTGATGCTGTAACTGTTGCTGCGGATCCAAGATATACTTTTGAACTTGGGTGTCCTGCACGACCCTTGAAATTACGTGTTCCTGTACTGATCAGAACTTCATTTTCACCAATAACTCCCTGGCAGCTTCCCCAGCAGACACTGCAGTTCGGATTCATCACAATTGCACCTGCCTCCATGAAAATGTCAAGAAGTCCTTCCTTAAGAGCCTGGCGGTAAATTGTCTGGCTTGCCGGAACAACAAGGAAACGAACCTTATCTGCAACTTTCTTTCCTTTGATGACTTCTGCTCCGACACGAAGATCTTCAATACGTCCATTATTACAGGAACCTAAAAATGCTTCATCAATCTTAATTCCACGCACTTCCTTTGCCGGACTTAAATTATCTACAAAATCAGGTTTTGCCACGACCGGTTCCACTTTAGAAAGATCGATTGTATACTCTCTGATATAATGCGCATCCGGATCACTGTGAAATACAGCTTTCGGCTCACGGCCATGCTCTTTCAGGTATTCCATTGCTTTTTCATCTGCCTCAAAGATACCTGTCTTGGCTCCGGCTTCTACTGCCATGTTGCAAAGTGCGATACGATCACTGATGCTCAGTGTCTTTGCTCCTTCTCCTGTGAACTCCATCACCTGATAGTTACATCCGTTCGCACCAACCTGACCGATAATTGTCAGGATCAGGTCTCTTGCATAAACACCTTCCGGAAGTTCTCCGATCAGATTGAATTTCACGGATTCTGGAACGAGTACCCAGGACTGTCCTGTCACCATTCCATAAAGGAAGTCTGTGCATCCGACACCTGTACCGAACGCTCCGAGTGCTCCGTAGGAACAAGTATGGCTGTCAGCTCCGAAGATCAGTTCTCCCGGACGGACATAGTTCTCCATCATAACCTGATGGCAGACACCCTTTCCTTCCCAGAAGTCAATTCCGTTCTCTTTTGCAAAATCTCTCATCTTCTTCTGAGATGCCGCTGTCTTCGGACTGTCTGACGGCACATTATGATCCACAATGAATACCAGTTTCTTCGGATCTGCAATACGAGGATTCTTTAATTTGTTATTATACATATCCACAGTAAGATGTGTCGTTCCATCATTACTCATCATTCTGTCCAATGTTACTGTATGGATATCTCCCGGTTTTACGCTGTCCACACCGGCTGCAGCAGCGATGATCTTCTCTGCGATTGTCATTCCCATAGTTCTAGTCCTCCTTATTCAGTGAAGCGATCAGTCCACCCTGATTCAGAATATTCTGCATATACTCCGGCAGCTTTGTACAGGAATAAGTCTTTCCATTCGCCTCAGCTGTTCCGTCAGACATGCGAAGTTCCATTGTATCACCTGTCTTCACCTCATCCGGAAGTTCCTTACAGACAATAACCGGAAGTCCGATGTTGATTGCATTTCTATAGAAGATTCTTGCAAATGATTTCGCAATGACAGCCTGTACTCCAAGTGCTTTGAGCACACCCGGTGCCTGCTCTCTGGAGGATCCACAACCAAAATTCTCTCCTCCGACTACGAAATCTCCCGGTTTTACTTTTTTCGCAAAATCCGGATCCAATGATTCAAATGTATGGCTCTTCATCTCATCTAAGTTCGGCAGAAGCAGATACTGGGATGCGATGATCTGATCTGTATCAAGATCATTATGAAATTTAAAAATTGTACCTTTTTCCATAATAATAATGTCCTTTCTGTTGTCCTGTGGATAAATTGTATCAATTTAACGTGATGAAGTCCATGAACTATTTTAACAAATCTTCATCTTATTTTGCATTGATTTTCTATATCATACTTCCACTTCGAATGGCAGAAGATCTAAAATATCTTTCTGCACATCGATTCCAGGATATACTTCTATCAATTTCAGCCCCTTCGGTGTCAGGCGAAATACACAGCGTTCAGTCACATAAAGTACCTTCTGTCCATTTGCGATCGCACGTCTGGCAGAAAAACTGATACTCTTGACTCGATCTACAAATTTTGAAATAGAACCTTCCTTCTCAATTTCAACAATCCCCTTCTTCTGTGAAACTTCCAGTCCTTTTGCTGTAAAGCTGAAACAGAATACAACGGTTGGTGTCTTAGCTGTGATATTCGCAAATCCTCCGATTCCGGCAAACGCTCCCGGTCCACGGTGTGCATTCACATTTCCTTCTTTATCCACTTCAAGCGCGCCCATAAAGCAGACATCGAGACCACCATTATCATAAAGGTCAAACTGGTTTGCCATATCATAGACAGATGCCGCACCGATCATTGCTCCAAATGCTTCTCCTGAAACCGGAAATCCTCCGATTCCTCCGGACTCAACCGTCAATGTCACCATATCAAGCATTCCACTCTTTCTTGCAAAACGAGAAACCATCTCCGGAATGCCGATTCCAATATTTACAATATCATCTACACGTAATTCCTTCGATGCACGTTTTCCGATGATATTTGCCACCGTACTGTTCTTTGACTGTTTCACTGAGACAGAATCTAAACGCTCACTCCATGTGTTCCACTCTTCATACGGAATCTCAAAACTTCCTGTCAGTGCTGTATAGGCTTCATTTCTTGCTTCCGGTTCTGCTACAACGATCGCATCTACCAGACATCCCGGAATAATTGCATTTCTCGGTCGTGACGGGGTGTCCACCAGGCGGTCTACCTGTACGATCACCTTGCCGCGATTCGCTTTTACTGCCTGGCAAATAGACAGCGCATCACCGGACATAAACATATCGTCAAAAGTAATATTTCCCTTTCGGTCTGCTGCTGTTCCTTTAATCAGTGCAATATTAATTTTCGGTAATTTATAATAGAGAAATTCCTCTCCATCCACTTCCACATGCCTGACCAGTGAATCATCAATTGAGATTCTGTTAATTCCAGGTCCTTCTTTTCTTGGATCTACAAATATATCCAAGCCAACCTTTGAAAGTGCACCCGGGAGACCTCCGGCCTGTGCACGGATTGCATGTGAAATGCATCCAAGCGGAAGATTATATGCCTCAAACCGGTCTTCTAAAACCAGTTTCTTTGTACTGAGCATTGCTCCAAAATGCCCGCAGATAAGCTTGTCCACAGCACCCTCTCTGATGTATCCTTCTGCATTATGTTCATCATCCCAGACACCAAAACCGGCACTGGAAATCATTGTCAGATGTGTTGGGGACTGCATCTTCTGGTATCTTCTGTAAATTGCTTCGTGAAGTTCAATTGGATTCTCTATTCCGACAAATGAATTCACACAGATACAGTCTCCGTCCCGAATCAGCCGGATTGCTTCATCGGCAGTCATTATTTCATACATGGTGTATTTTCTCCTAGTTCTCTAAAATATCTTTGGAATACATTATACACTATCTTCGGAGATCAATCATTACAAATCATACAATTATTTTCCATTTGTCTCATTATTTCAACCGCCTGGTCACTTAATTCCATGTAAAATCATTAAAAGTGCAAAAAACGAGACAAACCTGTTCACACTATTTGCAGGAGGGATTAGAACTATGCCAAAACGAACACCTACTACCGGAGAGAAGAATCTGATCGGCAAAAGGCTCATTGAACTTCGTCGGCAACGCCATATGTCACAGAGACTTTTAGCTTACAAACTCCAATTGCGCGGATATGATATGGACAAAAATGTAATTACACGAATAGAAACCAACAAACGTTACGTTACAGACATAGAATTGAAAGCTCTAACTGAGATCTTCAACGTTTCTTATGAATATCTCATTGAGGGAAAAGACATCCTTGAACCTTAACGGATGATAGAAACGGAGGTGAAACTATGGCAAATATTCAACTTGCGGATAATCTACGGCGTTTGAGAAAGCAATATAACTACACACAGGCTCAGATCGGCAAAAAGCTGCATATCACTCATCAGGCTTATTCAAATTATGAAACCGGCGTACGTGAACCAAACCTTCAACTTCTTGCTGAACTATCCTGGATCTATCACACCTCTGTCGACTCGCTTATCACTCAGTACTGCAATGCAAAGAATCCATCATCAGTTGAAGTAAAAAACTATTTCTGTATTAAAATTGAAAATAGTGAAAACGACATTCTTCTTACAAAAAATGAAGTGAATTTACTTTTGAAATACCGTTCTGCTGGGGAAGCTGAACGTAAACTTGCACATGAAGCTTTAGATTTTACTGAACGTTGATTTCTATTTCAAAAAGAACTGAACCCATTGACATTAATTATCTGGGTTCAGTTCTTTTTTATCTCTACTTTCTTCTACGCTGATATTGCATTTCCTGTATACAGCTGATAATACTTACCTTTCTCTTCAATCAACTGGTCGTGTGTACCTCTCTCGATAATCCTTCCCTGTTCAAGTACCATGATACAGTCAGAATTACGAACTGTTGACAAACGGTGTGCGATCACAAAGGTAGTACGTCCATGCATCAGTCTGTCCATGCTTTCCTGAATAATACGTTCAGTACGCGTATCAATAGAGCTTGTAGCCTCATCCAGGATCAGTACCGGCGGATCTGCAACTGCTGCTCTGGCAATTGCAAGAAGCTGTCTCTGTCCCTGGCTTAAGTTTGCCCCATCCCCGGTGATGACCGTATCATATCCTTCCGGAAGTCTGCGGATAAATCCATCTGCATTTGCCAGCTTTGCCGCTGCAATGATTTCTTCATCTGTTGCATCCAGCTTTCCAAAACGAATATTATCTTTCACTGTACCAGTAAACAAATGTGTATCCTGCAATACGATTCCAAGAGAATGTCGAAGATCTGCTTTCTTGATCTTGTTAATATTAATTCCGTCATAGCGGATCTTACCATCCTGAATATCGTAGAAACGATTGATCAGATTTGTAATTGTCGTCTTACCGGCTCCTGTTGAACCTACGAAAGCAATCTTCTGCCCCGGTTCTGCATATAACTTCACATCATGAAGGACGATTTTGTCATCATTGTATCCGAAATCCACTCCGTCAAATACAACATTCCCTTTTAACTCAACATAATCAACAGAACCATCTGCCTGATGTGTATGTTTCCATGCCCAGCGGCCAGTACGTTTCTCACTTTCTGTCAGTTTTCCATTCTCTTCTTTCGCATTAACTAATGTAACATAACCTTCATCCACTTCCACTTTTTCATCCAGAAGTGTAAAGATACGCTCCGCACCTGCGAGTGCCATAACAATCGCATTCAGCTGCTGGCTCACCTGGTTGATCGGCATACTGAAGCTTTTATTAAATGTAAGGAAACTTGCCAGACCGCCCAATGTAAATCCACCGACATGGTTAAGAGCAAGTGCACCTCCAACGATTGCACACATTACATAACTGATATTTCCAATCTGCGCATTCATAGGGCCGAGGAAGTTTGCATAAGTATTTGCACGGTCTGCGCTTACAAACAGATCCTCATTCAACTTTTTGAATTCTGTCTTACTTTCTTCTTCATGACAGAATACCTTTACAACCTTCTGACCGTTCATCATTTCTTCAATATATCCGTTGACCTTACCAAGATTCTTCTGCTGCTCGAGGAAATATTTTCCACTCTGTCCGGCAGCTTTCTTTGTTCCCCAGATCATGATCGCAACCATAACCATCGTCACTGCTGTCAGTGGAATATTCAAGATCAGCATACTGATAAATACACTGACAATTGTAAATCCACTGTTGATAATCTGCGGAATACTCTGGCTTACCATCTGTCTGAGTGTATCAATGTCATTCGTGTAGATTGACATAATATCGCCATGCGCATGTGTATCGAAATATTTAATCGGAAGTTTCTCCATGTGACTGAACAGATCATTTCTCATGTTCATCATCATTCCCTGTGTCACATTGATCATAATTCGGTTATAAGTATAAGTTGCCACAATTCCGACTCCATAAAAACAAGCAACTTTTCCGATTGCATGTGCAAGCGGTGTAAAGTTCGGTGTATCACTGGACAATAAGAACGGTGTAATGTATTTATCAATCAAATCTCTTGTGAACATTGTTCCCTGAACATTTGCAATAACTCCTACAAAAATAAGGATGAATACTATAATGCAATGAAATTTATAATCCCGGAAAATATAATCCATCAGACGTTTAAGTAATTTCCCAGGATTTTCCACTCTATTCTTTGGTTTTCCCATTGGTCCGCGCATTATGCTTCACCTCCATTTTCATCAAAATCTCCGCCTCCCTGTGTCTGAGACTCATATACCTCGCGATAAATCTCATCTGACACAAGCAGTTCATCATGTGTTCCGAATCCATGAATCTTTCCTTCATCCATCACAATAATACGGTCTGCATCCTGAACACTGGATACACGCTGTGCAATGATCAGCTTTGTCGTATCCGGAATCTCTTCACGGAATGCACGTCGGATCTTCGCATCTGTTGCAGTATCAACAGCACTTGTACTGTCATCAAGAATCAGGATCTTCGGCTTCTTTAGCAATGCTCTTGCAATACAGAGTCTCTGCTTCTGACCACCGGACACATTGTTTCCGCCCTGTTCAATATGCGTATTATATTTATCCGGAAAGCGCTCGATAAATTCATCTGCACAGGCCAGTTTACATGCCTGGATACACTCTTCATCTGTCGCTTCTTTGTCTCCCCAACGGAGATTGTCTAAAATACTTCCTGTAAATAAGACATTTTTCTGAAGCACTACAGACACCTGATTACGGAGCACCTCAAGATCATATTCTTTTACATTTTTTCCACCAACCAGAATTTCTCCGTCCGTCACATCATACAGACGACTGATCAGATTGACCAGACTTGTTTTTGCACTTCCGGTTCCTCCGATAATTCCAATCGTTTCTCCGGAACGAATCTCCAGATTGATGTCTTTGAGAACCTTCTCTGCACTGTCTTTCTTATAAGAAAAGTCTACATTTTTAAATGTAATGCTTCCGTCTGTGACTTCATATATCGGATGTTCCGGATTGTGGATATCTGTTTTCTCATCCAATACTTCTGCAATACGACGCATACTTGCCATACTCATGGAAATCATGACGAAAACCATCGAAAGCATCATAAGACTCATAAGAATATTCATACAATAGGCAAGAAGACTCATCAGTTCTCCGGTTGTAAGAGAATCCACAACAATCATCTTCGCACCAAACCAGCTGATTAAAATGATACAGGTGTAAACTGTAAACATCATGATCGGTGCATTCCAGATAACATTCTTCTCTGCTTTTACAAAAATATCATAAATATTCTTGCTTGCACGCTTAAATTTACTTGTCTCTTCCTCTTCCCTTACATATGCCTTTACAACACGGATTGCAGAAACATTTTCCTGAACAGACTCATTCAATGCGTCATATTTCGGAAATGCCTGTTGGAAATATGCAGTTGCATGGCGGATAATAAAAAACAAAATAATTCCAAGAATCAAGACTGCCACAAGATAAATCATTGCCAGCCTTGCATTGATTGCAAATGCCATCACCATCGCACATACCATACTTGCCGGTGCTCTCATCATCATACGTAACATCATCTGATACGCATTCTGCACATTTGTTACATCTGTTGTCAGACGCGTTACCAGTCCTGCTGTACTGAAATGATCAATATTTGCAAACGAATATGTCTGAATCCGATCAAACATTGCATTTCTCAAATTCTTTGCGAAACCTGTAGAAGCCTTTGCTCCATAACGTCCTCCTGCCATTCCGGCAAGCAGACCTAAAAATGCTGCTACGATCATGATTCCACCCACTTTATAAATGTGGTGGATATCACCCGTATTAACCCCTTTATCAATGATCGATGCCATCAAAAACGGGATCAATGTCTCAAATAAAACTTCAAGAATCATGAAAATCGGTGTCGCGATCGATGCTGCCTTATACTCTTTTACTTCTTTTAATAAAGTACGAATCATGAATTCTCTCCTCTCATTTTTCTTAGATTGAGATGAACCTTACGAGTCACTCTCTGAAATGCCTGTAATTCTTCTTCGGTAATTCCTTCTTCCAGTTCTGCGTCGATTCGCTTGAAAATCGCTCCAAGCTTTTCGTGGCTTTCGCATCCTACCTCTGTCAGCATAACCTTTTTCAGCCTTGCATCACTCGCAACCGAAGCACGACAGACAAGTCCTTTCTTCTCTAAAGCCTGAATGATATTCGTTACTCCCGAACGGCAGATTCCGAAATACTTCTCTATGTCTTTCTGATAAATCTCTGCATCCTGATGTTCATAGAGATAACGCAAAATCCATCCATGCATAAGGGTTACTTCATCCAACCCTTCCGCTTTTACTCTCGCCTCAAGCAATTTTGAAATGGAACGATCCATTTTATGTACCTGTGGACCGATATGAAAATGTTCTTCACACAAAATTGTAATCCTCCTTTCTATCTTCACACGCAGGAACTGTTTACCAGTGAATTGTTCATTTGCGAACAGTTCTTGCATAAACAAGTTTATCACATTGGTTTTTAATGTCAATAGAAAATATTGAGTTGTCTTCTATTTTTATTTTGCAAAAGAAAAGCTCACAGCTGATCATATACAACCAGCCGTGAACTTTTTATTTTAAGTTTCATAATATGAATCTATATTTACATTCTATCTCTCAGCACATGATACAACTCTGCCTCTGTATAATACTGATAAGGATTTACATAAAGGAAAGTTAAGATTCCAAACGTACATGCTCCCAGCAAATGCCATCCGATAAAGGAAAGATCCAGCACAAACGCATCCCATTTATTCCCCATCATCATTCGTTTGCTCTCCGCAAAAATCTCCTGTCTGCTCATCTCCGGATGGTCAAGCAGAAGATACGGTACCATTGCATATTCATATCCTTTGATCACGCCTGGAACAATAAATAATAATGACCATAATGCAAGATAAATTGTTTTCAAAAACATTGTCATACGAATTGTCTTATTGCAATCTCTTACCATTCGGAAAATATCTTTCACATCCTGTCTTCCGTCTCTTCCATTTTTGAAAAATTTACAACAGCCGACAGTCATTGGATTCCATAGGAAATAGGCAATAGCCAGATATACAATAAATGAAATTACAACCACAACTGCTACAGTTGCTACAATCCCCAACATTAGAATCGGATGAAAACCTTGTATCGAAGTTTCCACCTCACTATTCTTATTCTTTAGTGCATTATAAGAATACGTGAATCCATTTCCCAAAAGAAACGTATAAATCAATGCTGCAAGAACAGAATACCAATAATTCTGTTTCAACAGGAACTTTGCTCTTCCCTTTAATTCACTTCTTGTCCACAACATAAAAATCCCTCCTGATGTCATTCTGTTGATTGAACTAATTGCTACATAATCATTATAGCATATTCCATCTTCCAGAAATACCTCAAAAGGGATATTTTTCTTAATTTGTAACTGTTCAGAGCCAAGCAAAATTTCAAAAATAGATGTAAAATGCTTG
>ERZ824598.3203-NODE-3203-length-14748-cov-4.702511_pt1 | contig 14748 bp, 9 predicted proteins | sample MGYA00519934_ERZ824598 | MGnify/ENA primary metagenome ERZ824598 (study PRJEB31778, sample SAMEA3449177) | human gut metagenome | biome: human gut; feature: human-associated habitat; material: faeces | place: United Kingdom | collected 2010/2012 ...
ATAGGTAACAAAAAATGCCGTATTTATGCGGCTTGTGGCGTTTCGCAAACGCCTATATAAAACATCTTAAAGGAATGAGTTGTAAAATCCCTAAAAGTATCACCGTCGAAATAATTATCAACCTTACTGCTATCCCATTTTGTTCCATCCGGGAAATATCCTGCTGAACGGAACATTTCTTTAATAGTAGTTGTATACTCCTTTGGTACCTGTCCTGTATTACAATCCTTCCAGCTTACAACTCCGGTCTCAAAATTAATCTTACCGGAATGGGCATCGTGTACACCACCAATATCAAGTACCAGAACATCATCGATATAAATCCACATGTCGTCATCGCCATTGAATTCATAGATCATGGATTCTTTTTTGGAACTGTTCGGAGGTGTTACCTTTCCAGCTTTTGGCTGAAGGAAATTACCATCCATTTCCATACCAAACTGGTAATCATTCGTACCCTGAGTCTGATAAAGTACTTTTCCCTTATCCGGATCGCTGTCATCCAATTCATTACCATCTTCATCATATAAATTATGGGTATTAGATGCATATTTGCCATCCGCAATTGCATTATATGGCATAAAGTTTCCACGGCTGTAGAAATATGAGGTACTATCTCCTCTTGGTGTTCCTATTGCATCATAAACCGTAAAATTCGCTGATGTTCCAGGATTACTTCCTAAATATGCGTAGTTATTGAAACTGCTATATTCATAATATCCTGTCTGGTCATAAATGGTTTTTAAGAACAGATGATTTACTGTTGTTGTTTTTCCACCGGAAAACAGACTTTCCAAATTCGAACTATTACTTTTTACCGTTGGATATCCATTAGGTGCAAGAACGTTGTTTAACAGTCCTCTCTTGATATTTCCATTTCCATAGTCACCACCAAGAGTAAGCCAGGTACTCTGATCTGAATTCGGTCCGATCTTTTCACTGCTGTTACCCCATAAATCCTTCATCTTCATGGTAATACCATCGCTGGTATGGTCAACAGTCTCAACCGTTTTCAGGTTTTCTACCTTCTGATAAACAAAATATACTGTATTACTTCCAATATCGTACCATGCTGTCGTATCCTTCACATTCCGATCAGAAGTATACTGATATTTCCCGTTATTATAACGAACATTATTTACTACAGTTCCCTCTTCTCCTGCTGAGGAAGCAACTTTAGCTTTCTTGAAAGCATAGCCGCTAATCTTCGGAGCATCTGCATATGCTGTTGTATGTGAGTTTCCACTCCATGTTACAGATTTATTACCACTTCCAATAGAATTTCCTGTTGTATCAATCAACTGAATTGACAAACTTCTCCGAGCATCCTGCCAGGTAATCGTGAACACCGAAAAGCTATCCGTCTCAAATTCCGCTTTCTGAATTTCATTCTCTGCGGTAGTCTCAACTTTTGCAGTTCCCTGCTGTGTCATATCAACAACAGACTGCACATTACCAGCTTCATCCTCTACAAGATGCATCACTGCAACAGAAAGCTCCTGTGCATCTGTGGCTTCTGTATTCTCATCCTCCAGAGATATCTCCTCATCAGCTTCTGAACTGAATGTTGATGTCTCTGTGCTCTCTTTGATTTCCTGAGGAATTGATGATGCCTGATAATCCATGGAAACTTTAACGCTTCCGTTATTTGGCTCAATTTTATTTCCCTCATTGTCCTGGAAATAAATATCATATGCAAGAAAACCTGCAACTGTATAATCCCCTTCTTCAGCTTTTGCATGAAGCTGGGATTCTACTTCTGAATACTGAGCATTGTCTTTTTCAACAGGTGTTACGACCAGTTCCGCATCTTCAGGAAGAACATCCTTATCTGCAGTTGCTGTCACAACTACATTCCCTACCGTCTTGGAATAAGTAACAGGACCTTCCTGCGTGAGATCATCCGTCACTTCCTCTTCCGCCGGCTCCTCATCACCCGTCTCAACCACCTGAACCATATCACTTCTTATGTAAGCTTCCGTTCCCTCGTAAGAAACTCTGTACCAGGTTGTCCCGTCTTCTGCTGTAACAGTTTCCAGAACGGTAAGCTGTGTACCTGCTTCCACAGTTGTAACTACATCCGCATCTTCTGATGGACTGACACGAAGATTTACATCATCTCCAATGACAGTTACAATAACAGCTTCCTCTGATGGAACCTGTGTAATCTCAGGTTCTTCTTCTGGAACTTCTGTAACTTCCGGTTCTTCTGCCGGAGCTTCTGTTACGGTCGGCTCTTCCGTCGGTGCTTCTGTAACTTCCGGTTCCTCTGCCGGAGCCTCTGTTACGGTCGGCTCTTCCGTCGGTGCTTCTGTAACTTCCGGTTCTTCTGCCGGAACTTCTGTTACTTCCGGCTCCGGTGTAATCTCACCGTCTGAAATATCCACATCACTATCATTTCCCTCTGAATCAATAGGAGTGTCTGAATTTTCATCCTCACCAGAAACTGTTTTAGGGGAGTCCCACATCACCGCAAAAACAGCGGAATTTCCAGTTTCTGCCTGAATGGTCTGTACCTGCTTGGTTTCTGTTACATTCAGAACCTTCAGATCTTCATTCGGCTGTAAAACATAAGCTTCTGTCTCGCCGGTGCTGCTGTTATAACGAAGTTTTTCAACAGTTACACTCGTATTGGCTGCATCGGTAAGTTCCGGTGCTGCCGGTGTCTTGTATTCAATTGTTACCTTCACTCTGCCGTTCGGCTCAACTCTGTTTCCGTCAGCATCTGCAAAATATACATCTAACGCAAAAAAGCCCCGCAGGCTGCTGCCCTTATCTTCGGCCGCCTTCGAAAGCTTCTGAGATACTGTATTATAGAGTACTGATGAATTTTCGTTTACAGTATCGGCTTTCAAAGATGTATTTTGAGGAAGAGCTCCTTCTTCCTGCGCCTCTGCTGTTACTTTAACAGAATCATTTTCATATGTAAGCATAGTTTGCTGCGCCTGTTTTTCCTGGTCTGCGCTGCTTACATCCGGTGTCGATTCTTCGGCTTCGGGTCCCGATGATCCTTCACCATCTGTGAACAGATCATCTGTTCCATCTCCAAATGTCTCACTCGCGGAGATCGTGTATGCACTTGGCACACAAGATACCATCAACGCCAAAGCCACCATAAATGCCAGGATTTTTCTGAACTTATCTTTCCTCAATTTCTTCATACCTTTCCTGCTTTCCTGTGTGTGCATTAACGTGTACTATAATTCTTATTATTTTTCTTCCGTTTATATTCCTCTCTTCTTAAAAAAGCTTCAGGTTTTTTATCTGGTAATTAAAGCTGTTTCATACCGCAAACTTTTTATATTTACAGGATTCTCATGTCAATACAAAAAACATTTTTGGTATCCAATGATATCCAGATAAAAACTTTGGCTTCTTCTCCTTTCTTAAATATCGTTCTTTTTTGTTTTTGTTGAATATTTTTAAGTATTATCTGATTATTTGTCTTATTTATTATAACGTGAACCCAATTGTTACGTAAGGCCCATTTGGCTACAAAAAGGTGCCTTTGAACATCAATTTAACATATATTGTTTCAATTCCTCACGTTTCTTTATATCCAGCTTACAGAAAATATCCGTAAGATAATGTTTCACCGTATTCACAGAAATCCCCATATGTGCTGCAATTTCTTTATTCGTCCATCCACCACTTGCCTGCATCGCAATTGAAAATTCCATAACAGTCAGTTCATCGGTCACTTTGTTCTTCGTTTCAGGATTATGCACTGCCATCCATCCTCTGCTGAAAGACAGTACTCCATCTGTAATCCTTTTGTAGGCGTCCGGATCATTTTTCCGAATGCAAACCTCTATCAGTCCCTGAAGGAGTCCATGATGTTCTATAAACGGCTCTACAAAATCATCCTTCTCCGCCATTTTCCATCCTTCCATCAGATCAATCTGCGCTTCTTTTTTATACCTTCTGTTAATTCTGCACGTCGACATCATACACCGGAGATAAACCATACTGATCGGATAAGTCTCCCTCGTCATAAACAACGCTGCTTTACACATTCCATAAGCACTCCAGTACTCTCCGTTCAGATAAGCCTGATGTGCCAGTACATACACCGCAAAAAGTCTCAGCCCCTCAGAAAGAATGCCACTGTATTCCCACAGCGGCGGAATTCCTTCTGCTGGAAGATGAAGAAGCACCGCACCAACATATCCTGCCAGTACACAAGATGCCTGCAGTTCCTCCGAAATCTCTTTTTTCATTGCCTTACTGATGCATTCCTGAATTCCCTGCAGACCTCGCTTCGAAGCAACCGATCTGCCAAGTGTCAGATTTGCATAACAATAAAGCATACACGCCGAAAGGCGCAATTCCATTTTTTCATTTTCCAGATACAGTTCTGTAATCTCACAGCACTCTTTTGCTTTGCCCGTAAAATAATACAACTCAGCCATCGCAATATTTCTGAAATCTTTATCCTCAAACTGCTCCACTGTCTCCAGGGCTTTTCCCGGTTCAAAAGAAGAATTTAAAAGCGGAAGTACCGTATATTTATTCATTTTCCACCCTCCGTGGTCATACCAGTATTCATTCAAGAATCTCCGCAATGAAGTTATTCTCTGAAGTCTCCGAATCTCAAATTTATGCTGTTTTTTAGTTATACGGATATTCAAAATCCGTCGTTTGTCCCGTTCATTATAGTAGAAAACTATTAAGAAATAAATTCAAAGTTTTTACAAAAATCCGTCAAAAATTTCCACTATCAGTATCTATTATGCAAAGCATATATTCTCCATACAAAAAAAGAGCTCCCGGACACAAATGCCCGGAAGCTCTCATAATTCATAAAAATCAAAAAATCATCCAACCCGAAGTCTGAACTTCTGAATCTCCTTCTCACTGGAAACTCTCTCAATTTCAGCACCAAGGCTTCTCAATTTTTCTTCAAAATTCTCATATCCACGCTGAATATAAACAATGTCATCGACAACCGTAACACCCTCAGCAGCCAGTCCTGCAATAACAAGCGCTGCACCTGCACGAAGATCCGGAGCACTGACACGTGCACCTGTAAGCTTCTTCACGCCATCAATAATTGCGGAGTTCCCCTCCACCTTGATGTTCGCTCCCATTCTGGAAAGCTCATCTGCATACTTGAAACGGTTCTCAAAAATACTCTCAGTAACAATGCTTGTACCCTCAGCCAATGCCAGTGTAACTGCAATCTGTGGCTGCATATCTGTCGGATAACCAGGATAAGGCAGAGTCTTCACATGAGTACGATGAAGTTTATGCGGCGCACGAACACGAACCGCATCATCAAACTCCTCAACCTCACATCCAATCTCCTCAAGCTTGGCAGTTGTAGCTTCCAGATGCTTCGGAATAACATTCCGTACAGTAACATCTCCGCCGGTAGCTGCTGCTGCAAACATAAAAGTACCTGCTTCGATCTGATCCGGAATAATAGAATACTCTGTACGGTGAAGTTTTTCAACACCACGGATACGGATTACATCTGTACCGGCACCCTTAATATTGGCTCCCATACTGTTCAGGAAATTGGCCACATCAACAACATGCGGCTCCCTTGCAGCATTTTCAATAATGGTACGGCCAGCTGCCATAGAAGCTGCCATCATAATGTTAATTGTTGCACCAACAGAAACCACATCAAGGAAAATGTGGCTGCCATGAAGATTCTCAGCCTTGGCAACAATTGCGCCATGACGGATATCAACCTCCGCACCAAGAGCACGGAATCCCTTCAGATGCTGGTCAATCGGTCTGCTGCCGATATTACATCCACCTGGAAGCGGAACCTCCGCATGCTTGTACTTACCAAGTAACGCACCAAGAAGATAATAAGAAGCACGAATCTTCTTAATAAATTCGTAGTCAACACTGAGATTGCCGATGGTAGAACCGTTGATCTTTACAGTAGATTTATCGACACGCTCAACCTGAGCACCAATCTCTGCAATAGCCTCAAGCAGAACATTGATGTCCCTTACATCTGGCAGATTCTCGATTAATATAGTTTCATCAGTCATAATGGCTGCTGATAATATTGCAAGAGCAGCATTCTTCGCGCCTGCAATATCCACTTCTCCAACCAGAGGATTGCCGCCTTTAATCACATACTGTTCCATAACACACCTCTATTATTTACTCCTCTATGAGCAGAAACTTTCTCTGAATTTACGACGGAAACATACGTTCCGCAACACCGTTTTTTAGGTCAGTTGTATATTATAACACATATTTCGGATTTGTAAACTATTTCTCTCCCCGTTTCAGTGCATCCAGCACGATCTGAAGGCTTCCCTCCAGATCTTTATCTTCCTCGTCTACAACAATATCCGCATATTTCTCATACAATACAGTACGTTCCTCATAAAGACTCTCCAGTGTCTGGCCCTCTTTCAGAACAACTCCACGGTCTTTCAGATTGCCAAGACGTTTGGACAGCAGCTTCAGAGAAATCTTCAGATATACCACAACTCCTTCTGATTTCAGATGCTGCATTGCCTCATCACAATACACGACACTGCCACCTGTGGCAATGACCGTATTCTCAACCTGGATAGACGCATTCACACGATTCTCCACCGCCTTGAACCCGTCAATTCCATCCTGCTCAATAATCTCACTTAAAGTTCTCTTTTCTTCCTTCTGGATCAGCAGGTCTGAGTCAATAAACTGGTAACCAAGCACTTTCGCAAGTACAACACCGATGCTGCTTTTTCCCGCACCAGGCATCCCTATCAGTGTAATATTATTCATACTGTGTCCTTTCATTTTAACATAGCTGTAACAAAATCTCAACAATCGTTCCTGTGCCGTATTATTCTCAGCGTTTCTTCTTACCGTTTTTCTTCTTCACGCTGTAGCCAAAAGTTCCCACCTTCCGGCCACCAGCCAGATATTCCCCATGGGAATAAACCAGAAGTCCTGCATCATTGAGATGGAACTTGTTGTTTTTGTCCATATATGCTTCATCCGCATGGACCGCAAGTACATCTGCAAGAAACATATCATGCGATCCCAGTTCCTTCACCTCACGTACTCTGCACTCGATAGAAACCGGCGCTTCCCCGATCATCGGAGCAGAAACATACTGCGCTTTCTCTTTCGTAAGATTCAGTTTTTCGAATTTGTCAACATCCCGGCCGGAACGGACTCCGCAGAAATCCGTCGCAAAAGCCAGTTTTTCTGTTGTAAGGTTAATAACAAACTCTCCCGTTTTTTTCAGCATTCCATAAGAATAACGGGATGGTCGGACTGAAATATAAGCCATCGCCGGATTCGTACAGACCGTTCCTGTCCACGCAACGGTAATAATATTGTCGTTGCCCTCTCCGTCCGTGACACTGACCATCACTGCCGGCAGCGGATAGATCATATTTCCCGGTTTCCAAATCTGTTTTGCCATTGATCCGGCCTCCTTATGCGTAATCGCTGTTCATCAGCTGAGCAGCCTCCATCATCGCCGGAATCAGCTGTTTCTTTCTGGAAACCACACCTGGCAGACAGAACGCATCCCCGTCCGGTTTCTTCTCAAAAGCGATCTCTGCCATCTGCTGGCTGCCCTCACCATAAAACAGAAGCTCTGTGGATTCCTCCAGAATATTCGTCAGCATAAAGTAAACTCTCGTGATATCGTGGCGGCCGCACTCGCTGACCATAAACGGCATCAGCTTCTCCTTGATCTCTTTCAGCTCCTCGCTGTCCATGGAACTGATCTGACCCACACCAAAGGAAACATTTCCCTCGCCGATAAACTTCTTGTAATCCTGGTAAAAAATCTCCTCAGGAGATTTATCTTTCAGATTACTTCCTGCTGAGAACATCTCTCTGGCAAAATCTTCAATCTTGATTCCCGCGATCAGGGCAAGGGCACTGGCAGCGATCTTGTCCGTCTGTGTACAGGTCGGTGAACGGAACATCAGCGTATCTGAAATAATGGCCGCACAGAGAAGTCCCGCAATTTTTTCCGGAATCTCCAGACGCTGCTCTCCGTAAATCTCATAAAGGATTGTACCCGTACATCCCACAGGCTCATTACGGAACGCTACCGGTGTCATGGTCTGCAATGTTCCAAGCTTATGATGGTCAATAATCTCAAGAATCTCCGCCTTCTCAATATTATCAACAGCCTGATCCACCTCATTGTGATCTACAAGAACAACTTTTTTCTTGTGCATGTCCAGGAAATTACGCCTGGAAATCGTTCCGATACACTTTCCATGAGGATTGATAACCGGGAACGCTCTGTGGCGGTTTTTGACCATAACATCCTGGATATCATCTGTAAAATCCTCGGTATTAAACGTAACCATGTTATCCCGTTTCATAACATAGCTGACCGGAATACTCTGATTGATCAGACGGGCGATGTTAAAGGTATCATAAGGTGACCGGATGATCACGATATTTTTTTCGTGGGCCAGCTTCACAACCTTCTCGGAAACCACAATGTTCAGCCCTACAATAATACAGCTTACATTCTGGCTGATGGCCTGAAGATGATCCTCCTCACGGTCTCCCATGATGATCATATCATTCTCCTCAATAAATTCCTCCATCATCTTCGGATTGGCTGTTCCAACCAGAACACGTCCCTTGACAAAATATCCGTGGCCATTTCCTTCCACCACTTCTCCGCCAACCGTCTCCGCAATCCTCTGATACTGTGTCCGCGCATTGGAAAGCAGATAACTGTCTGTGGTATCCATATAAGTCTTGGCAATATCTCCGATGGTCACAAGACCTTCCAGGCATCCCTCCTTATCACGGATCGGAAGGGATACGATTCCGTTCTCCTGCATCAGATCCCAGGTATTTTTCAGTGACATGTTTTTGTCTGCCTGGGGACTGAGACGGATATCCATATCCTTGACCTGTGTTCCGATATTTCCCAGATAAGCCGGCGGCTGTACACCAAAACGGTTCAGCACATATCTGGTCTCCTCATTGATCTGACCAGCTCTCTTCGGAATATATCTCTTACTCTGTGTAGTCCTGTTTTTAATATCCGCATAAGCGATCGCCGAACAGATGGAATCCGTATCCGGATTCTTATGTCCGATTACAAATATTCTCTCCTGTTTCTTCATTCACATCCATCCTTTTTCATCCAAAAATATAACAATTAATCAAGTTTGATGTTCGCAAAAAGTGAACCAAGAGATGTGGTTGCCTCTTCTCCTGACTCCGGCAGTTCAAAAGTCTCTTCCTCAACTTCCTTCGCCATCAGATCCGATGCCTCTTTGATACTCAGGCTCAGCTTGCCATCCTTGATCGCAATTACTTTCACCTTAACCTTGTCTCCCACACTTATCGCCTCTGATGGCTTCTTAATTCTTTTTTCGCAGATCTGGGAAATATGAACCAGACCGGAAATTCCGTTTCCAAGATCAACAAACGCACCATAAGGCTGCAGGCTCTCAACCGTTCCCTCTGTCACGAAACCAACCTCAATATTGGAAATCTTGTTTCTGCGCTCCTTCTCTGCTTTCTCACGGAGAAGTTCCTTTGCAGAAAGTACCAGTCTCTTTTTCTCTTTATCTACATCAATTACCTGAACCTGAAGCGGCTTGTTCAGGTACTCTTCTGTATCCTCTACATAATTCAGCGCAAGTTTGGATGCCGGGATAAAACCTCGAACACCTTCCACATAAGCAATGGCTCCGCCGTTTACGATTCCCTTTACAACAACATCCAGTGCTTCCCCGGATTCCTGAAGCTCCTTCAGTTTATCCCATGCAAGTACATCTGCTGCCTCTGCTCTGGAAAGAAGAATATTTCCCTGTCCGTCATCTTTTCTAAGAACGGTTGCCTGGATCTCTTCTCCCGGCTGAACTGCCTCTTTAATATTAAATCCCGGCTCTCTGGAAAATTCCTCTGCCGGAATAAATCCCTCAGCATAATATTTAAGATCAAGAACAACTCCTGTCTCATCCACACTGACCACTGTCCCGGCGATGATATCACCTTCCTCAATTTTCTTAAAAGAAGCCTCCAGCTCCTGCTCAAAATCTTTCATAGACTCCGCCATTTCCTGACCTCCGTTCACGCTTCATCTTTTCATCATTTACTTCCGGCCTTTTTCTTATTCTTTCTGCCGGATTTTCATTTTAATCTTAATTATTATAGCATGGGCAAACCACCGACGCTATTATTTTTTTGAATGCAAAATAGTCTCTTTATACCAAAAAACCTCCGCACATTGGCAGAGGCTACATTTCCTGATATTTTTCCCCATAAAACGAGGAGTGCCCCGGTAGTGGCTTACCGGGGCGATTATTATGAAAAAAATTGTATGTGTAATGATACTGATACACACCATTACAGCGTCTTTCGTAGTGTTCTTTCGAACTGTTATTATAGTATCAGATAAATATGAACAAATTATGAACAGCCCGTGAACTTTTAGCGTATTTGCACAATTTCTTTTCTGTTTTTCCTCTTTTTTTATAAAAACGCCACATTTGCTTTATTGACAAGCGTTCTAAATATTGTACATTTTGTACATTTCCAGTAAACTTAAGAATAATAATCCCAATAAAAGTGCCATTCTGAACACCTTCCTCCTACTGACGGGAAAGCATACCCTTAATAAACTCGATCGCTTTCTCAAAAATATTCTTTACATCAGACTTTGTAACACCCATATCTTTCAGGGTACTGTATGCATCGCTTACATAACCTTTAATCTGATCATCACTGATGTCGATTCCTTTGAATTTGCTGATAATGTTCATGAGAGAATTCTTATCATCCTCAGAAAGTGTCACACCATAATGATCCGCTGCCTCATCAATTCCCTGTGAAATCTCATCATCAGAAATCTGATTGGAATCAAAAAGCCCTTTTACATAAACGATAATATCTCCAACTTTATCCGGGTCAGACGCAAGAGATTCGATCTCGTTATCCTTAAGAATCTCCTCTGCCTGGCTCATAACAGAGCTGGAATCAGACGCCATGACCATCATTGGTGAAGTACATGAGATAACGCCTGCAACAACCAGTGCTGTGATCCTGTTCATTTTTTTCATAATATTCATCCTCCAGAAGGGCACTGCCCTCTATCCATAATCTGTAACTGTTTCCAGTTCCATAATTTTCAGTTCCTTTTTGACGCCACTCAGTATAACACAATACCCCACCCTTCTGTAAACTGGAATTTTCCTGTTTTTCGCCCTGTCAGGTCTGACTTTATGTATAAGTTCAAAAATATATTCACAATATTTTCATATTTTCAACAAACTTTCCTAACATCTCCTTTATAGAATAAATATTGTAAATTTTTCATTACTTACTTATGTCTGACACCTCAGACATAACCTCCTTTCTATGACAAGTTATATATGTCCGGATTGGATATCTCTCCAATTATCCCGTCCGGAAACGCAAAAAGAACCCGGAACAGCTGCCCGGGTTCTTTTTGCGTAATGTTTTATTTATTATTTTTTTCTTCGTAGATACAGTTGGCAAGCATGGCGAACTGCTCCAGTGTCAGCGCTTCGCCTCGAATATTCAGTGGAAGCCCACACTTCTCAAATATCTTCTCAATCTCTTCTTTTCCAAGGGAAAAATCTCCGGAGTTTTTGATTCCGTTTACAAGAGTCTTTCTTCTCTGGTTAAATGACGCACGGATCAGTCTGAACATGAGGCGTTCATCGTGAACCTCAACCGGCGGTTTCTCATAACGTGTCAGCTTGATCACCGCACTTCCGACCTTGGGCCGTGGCATGAAACAGTTTGGTGGTACATTTGCAACGATCTCCGGCTTCGCGTAATACTGAACAGCCAGAGAAAGCGCACCGTAATCCTTGGTTCCAGGTCCTACCTGCATACGGTCTGCAACCTCTTTCTGCACCATAACCGTGATAGAATCCACAGGAACATTCTTCTCAAAAAGTCCCATGATGATCGGTGTCGTAATATAATACGGCAGGTTTGCGACTACCTTTACAGGTTTTCCGCCATTTTTTTCATCGGCAATCTTTTTGATATCTGTTTTCAGGATATCGTTGTTGATCACCGTTACATTGTCCCATTCTTTCAGAGTATCCTTAAGAATCGGGATCAGAGAACTGTCGATCTCCACAGCAGCCACTTCTCTGGCCGCTTCCGCAAGATACTGTGTCATGGTTCCGATTCCGGGACCGATCTCCAGTATGAAATCATCCTTCGTTATTCCGGAAGAATCAATGATCTTTTCCAGAACATGTTCATCGATCAGAAAATTCTGACCAAACCTTTTCTGGAAAACAAAATGATACTTTTGAAGGACTTCAATGGTATATTTCGGGTTACCAAGATAAGGTCTGGCCATATTTTTTACCTCTGCTTTTTCTTATTTTCAGCTGAAATCCTTTTCAAAAAGTACCGTGTAACCATCACGGTCCACACGCTTCTTGGAGCGTTTAAATAATCCGCCCTGTGCTTTTGCCATGGCATTATCCAGCATGGTCTTCACAGTTCCGATACACATCGGCTGATCTTCCTTCTGGTTGATCCCGATCAGATTGTACAATGCAAGCATGCCCATCTGATCAATGCGGAATCCATTTTCCATGGTGTAAACCTTGGCAAAATTAACAAGTTCATCATTTGTAAATACAGGAATATTGATCATGGATGTAAATTTCTTCGCAAGTTTCGGATATCTTGCGATCAGCTTACGCATGCCGATCTTTTCATCCTCGAGGATCACGATCATACCCTTTGTATTTCCATTCATTACTTCATCAAGCTCATCTGCTGTTTCCTGGGAAAGCTGGTTTGCGTTCTCAATAACAAGGAAACCGCCTGCAAGCTTGGATGCAATCTCTGCAATATTTTTTCCGTTAAGGTCTTCCGCAAATATGTAGGCAACCTTGGATGCCTCAATATTCAGCTCCTTGCAGATTGCCGGGATCAGACTTGAAATCAGTCTTGTTTTTCCAGTTTCTCTGCCACCCATAACGATTACATTTCCTGTCTGGGATGTATGATCCGCAGCGCCCGTCTGCACATCACAAAGCACATCCAGCAGCTGTTCTTTCATTCCCGGAACTGCTACAAAATAAGTGAAAAGCTGTTTCTCTTCATCTGTGAGCTGTCTTTTTCTGGAGATAATGGTATTCGGATCAATTTCCGGCTGAATATCCTCGATGAACCGCTCAAGCTGCTCTTCCTCCGTGAGTTCTTCTTCACTGTCGTCCTCTTCCATATCTTCTGTAAGGCTTGAGATAAAATCATCCTCTTCGTCATCTTCTGCCTCACTCTGAACGGAAACATCATCTGTACTGTATTCTTCTTCCTCATCGAGAGGTGTCTCTTCTTCTACAACAGTAGCAACATCATCCAGTTTCTCCGCTGTCTTTTCAGCAGTGTCATCTTCCGAAGCAGCCTCATCCAGGGATAATTCCTCCGGCATATCTGTGAGTGCTTCTTCATTCAGTTCTTCAATATCTTCAAAAGCGTCCTCTTCCACTGGCTTGGAAACACCGGCCGGGCCATTGAGAAATTCTGCTTCTGCAGCCTGCATATCTTCTTCTGTAACCGGCTCTTCATCTTCGTCCAGAATCAGATCCGGAACTCTTGTGCGCTCACGCTCAGACTGCTTCGCATCTTCTGCCTGCTGTGCGGAAATCTGCGCCATAATATCTTCAATATCTGCAGCATCCGGCTCTTCCGGAACAAATTCATCCGCTACGATATCCAGATCGTCTTCGTCATCTGTCTCCTCAGTTACATTTGACATCTGTACATCCGGTGATTTTTCTTCTTCCGGAATATCAATTCCCTGCTCTGTTGCGGCAGCAAGAATTGTATCCTCCAGATTGAACTCCTGCTCTTCTTCTGTTTCTGCCTTTGTTTCTTTATCCTTGGCCACCTCAGCCGCAATTTCATCAATACTTCCGAAAATTTCGGATGCGTCCGGAATTTTGGCTGCAGCGCTTGCATTTTCCGGGTCTACATTGATCATTGATTTCGGAATCTTAAGCTGTGGCATACGGATTGTCGCTGAGAAATCAGGTTTTCCTTCCTCGTTAAGCGGAACGCCGGATGGCTCTTCTGATTCCTTTTCCTGAGACGCCTTCATGATCTCTGCAACACTCTGGGATAATTCCTGTTCTGTAGTCTGTATAGGCTCTGCTGCTTCTTTCTGGATCTCTGCTTTTAATTCTGCAGTTCCTCCGGACAGATTTTCGATACCGGATGACAGCAGTTCTTCTCCATCTTCAGATTCCGGAATTTCTTCCTCTGTGTCCTCAGAATCCGTTTCCTCAGATTCTGCTGATTCTTCTGTGGCAGCAGTTTCTTCTTCCGGTGTTTCTTCACCTTCCTGAACATCCTCTGCCTCTTCCTCAGTGGAATCTTCTGATTCATCCTGTACGTCTTCTTCCATATCCTCTGGTTCTTCCGCTGCCTTCTTATGACCGCCGAAGATATCCCGGATACCTTTGGAAATCTTCTCCTGGAAAGTCTCAGCACTGTTCAGATCTCGTTCATCATCTACCTGAATCGTATCTGTAACCGGTCTGGATTCCTCATACTCGGACTCCCCTGCCGTTTCTGTTTCCTTACTTTCCCTGATCTCCTTCGCCTTTTCCGGCGGAATCAGTTTTGGAATAAAACGCTGTTCGTATTTCTCTTTTTCTTCTCCTGTGAGAACTCCCATACGCTGTTTCAGGTCAAGGGCCTTCATCACATAATTTCCATCATTAAACCAGAGAATCATCTCATTGCAGAGATCCAGGCACTTCTGCTTGTCTCCTGCCTTGTAATAGA
>ERZ824598.3204-NODE-3204-length-14747-cov-2.570378_pt1 | contig 14747 bp, 15 predicted proteins | sample MGYA00519934_ERZ824598 | MGnify/ENA primary metagenome ERZ824598 (study PRJEB31778, sample SAMEA3449177) | human gut metagenome | biome: human gut; feature: human-associated habitat; material: faeces | place: United Kingdom | collected 2010/2012 ...
CCGTGCTGGTCATATCGGTGGCGATAACGCCGGGGCGCACCTCGTTGACAAGGATACCCTCGGCGGCAAGGCGGTCGGCGTACAGAGTCGTCAGCATCGACACGCCCGCCTTGGACACGCAGTATTCGCCGCGGTTGGTGGAGGACACCACCGAGCTGCAGCTGGACACATTGACAATCACGCCCTTGCGTCCATCCACCGGCTCTTGGGCAATCATCTGCTTGGCGACAAGCTGCGTCAGGAACATATTGCCCTTGGTGTTGATGCCCACCACATAGTCGAAGCTTTCCTCGCTCATATCCAAAAGGTCGGCGCGGACCTTGGGTGCGACGCCGGCGTTGTTGACCAGCACGTCCACCCGCCCAAAGGCAGCCAGCGCGGTGTCCAGAATTTTTTTGCGGTCATCGGTGCAGCCGATGTTCGCCTGCACATAGGCGCAATCAATGCCAAGGGCCTGCAGCGTATCCAGTGCGGGCTGGTTTTTTTCCTGCGCGCCGGTGGCGACCATCACAATGTTGTATCCGTCCAACCCCAGCTGCCGGGCAATGGCAAAGCCGATACCGCGGCTGGAGCCGGTGACGATGGCAGTTTTTTTCATACCCATTTACTCCTTATCAGCCGCGGAAGTTGGCGGGCTGTGTTTTTTTGATCTCCAAAAATTCCTTGTAGAACGGCATAAAGGTCTTGGCATCGCGGATTACGCAGCCCGTGGGCTTGTGTGCGCGGATCAGATCCCCGCACTTGCCGCAGGTCAGGCAGACGCGCTTGGGGTCAATGCGCCCGTTTTTCAAAATTTCGTTGGCAAAATCCGGGTCGGCAAATGCCATACGTCCAAACAGCATACCGTCGCACAGCCCTTCCTCCACCGCGCCGGCGGTAAACAGGTCGGCGTAGGCGCGCAGGTAGCTGGGGGCGGACGCCCAGACCGTCATCTCCGGCACGGCTTTTTTGACCTCGCCGATGCCGTGGATCATCCGGGCAAGACCCACAAGGGGATGCTCGTCCGGCTCGTACTTGCCAAAGTCGAACGGGCGGGTCACATGGGTGGTGGCGTAGGGGTTGCCCATGGTCAAGTCGACCATATCCACGCCCAGCTCGTCATGCAGCTCGCGCACCAGACGCTTCGGCTCGGTCAGGTCGGGGGCGGTGCCGCCTTCGGGGCTTACGCCGAAGCCCCACGGGTAGGCGTAGCCGTCGTAGATGCCAAGGCGGGCGGTGACCATAAAGTGGTCGTCCTCGTACACCTTGGCGGCGCGGATGCCGTTTTTGAGCAGGCGGAAGCGGTTTTCAAAGCTGCCGCCGTACGCGCCGGGGCGGTTGTAGGCGGATGCCAGCTCTGCCAGCAGGTAGCCGTGGCAGCTCTTGATGTCCACCGCGTCAAAGCCTGCTTCCTTGGCAAGGGCGGCCGCCTCGCCGAACTTGACCTCCAGACCCTTCAGGTAGTCGTCGCTGACAATGCAGGAATCATCGGCGGCGCGGTACTGCTCCAGAATCGGGTGGCGGTAGGCGATCATCGGGGCGGGCTTGTTGCCGGGGTTGGAGTACCGCCCGCTGTGGTTCGCCTGCATGATCAGGTACGGCGCATAGCCGTTCGCCTTGATGCCGGCCTCCTTGACGGCGGCGGTCATTTTTTTGAATTCGTCCAGCGTGTCGCGGGTCAGCAGCAGCTGCGTCTGGGAGGAACGCCCTTCCTCCACGATGGAAATGGCCTCAAACCAGATCACAGCGCTGCCGCCGATGGCTTCGTTGACGTAGCGGCGCACGGTGTAGGCAGAGGGTGCGCCCTCCGGCGTGGAGTCGGCACCCTCCATGGGGGCGATGCCCAGCCGGTTCGGGAAGGTGATGTTGCGCACCTGCAGCGGGTAGGCAAGGCAGTGGGTGTCAACGGCAAAGGGCAGGCTGACGCCCAGCTCGGCGGCGCGCTGCTCGACTTCTTCTAACGATTTATAGTGGAATTTTTCGTGTGGCATAATTTTTCTCCTTGCAGTAAGTCCGTTACGGCTTCAGGATCACCTTGATGCTGCCGCTCTTGCTGTCCAGTGCGGTATCCAGCGCCTGCTGCAATTGCTCCAGCGGGAAGGTGTGGGTGATAAATTTTTCCAGCGGGATATCGCGGGCGGCGGCAATGGCAATGGGGAAATCCCAGCAATAGCCCTGCGCGCCCTGCACATGAATCTCGTGGGTGACAAAGCGGCTGGCGGGAATCTGGATCTGCGGCTTTTCATAAATGCCGATGATGGTCGCCGTGCCGTTGCGCTTCAGCGTCATAATGGCCTGCAAAAAGCAGCTTTCGCGCCCCACGCACTCAAAGCTCTTGTCCACGCCCTTGCCGTGGGTCAGGCGGGCGACCGCCTGCTCTAAATCTTCCTTGCCGCTGTTCACGGTAACGGTGGCACCGACCTGCTTTGCCATTTCCAGCCGCTGGTCAGAGAAATCGGCGATGATGACCTCGGCGGCACCGCTGCGGCGGCACATGGCGGCCACCATCATACCGATGGCACCGGCACCGATGATCAGCACCGTTTCGCCCAGACGGATGTCGGCGCGGCGCACGGCGTGGGTGGCAACCGACAGCGGCTCGATCAGTGCGCCGGTTTCGTAGCTCAGGTAGTCGGGCAGCTCGTAGACATACGGTTCCTTGACCACGACATAGTCCGCCATGGCACCGTCGCCGTTGCGGTAGGTAAAGCTGATATGCTCGCAGTAGCCGTACTGCCCGTGGCGGCAGGCGTCGCACTTGCCGCAGACGATACAGGGTTCCACGGTCACGCGCTCACCGAGGTGAGCCTTGGTGACCTCGCTGCCGATGGCAACCACATCACCGGAAAACTCATGCCCGATGGTCACGGGCAGCGGGGCAGACGGGTGCAGCCCGCGCGCAATGTGCAGATCGCTGCCGCAGATGGCGCTGGCACGCACCTTGACAAGCACCTCGTCCGGTGCCAGCGGGCGGACGGGCTTATGCAAAAAGTGTACTTTAAAAGGCTCATATACTTCGCCGATACGGTTCATAATTTCATCCATGGCAAAAAGCCTCCTTTAAAAATAGCGTTGCAGAAAATGCAGCCCGCGCAGGGCAACCTCATCGGGGGTGCCGTGTACGTTGACCCAGCTGGCGTCCAGCCCGCCCGGGGCAAAGGTTTCCATCGTGATATGCCCGGCGTAGCCGTACTGCTTCAGCAGCTGCATCACGGCGTCCCACGGCACAATGCCGTCGCCCGGTGCGCCGCGGTTGTTGGCGCAGGCGTGGAAGTGGGTCACCCTGCCGCTTTTCAGTGCTGTTTCCAGCGATGCAAGCAGGTTCGCCTCCTCCAAGCAGGCGTGGTAGGTGTCGTAATGGATGCCCACATTGCCGCAGCCGATATCCGCAAGCAGGGGCAGCATCTGCTCCACCGTGTTGATGACACTGGTACGGTAACGGTTCAGCGGCTCCAGGGCAAGGCGGATGCCGCACTCCTTGGCGCGGCGAGAAAGCTCCTGCAAGCCGGTGACAGCCAGCTCCCATTCGCGGGCAGCCTCCGCCGGGGGCAGGGTGTGGCGCTTGCCGCCCCCTGCATACAGGGGACCCGCCAGCACTACGGCACCCAGTGCGGCACCCGTTTGCAGGCAGTCGGTCAGATATTGCATGGTGGCGGCGCGCACATCGGCGTCAAAGCTCGAAAGATCGCGTCCCGCACCTAAGGCGGCGCACAGCGAAACCTCCAGCCCGCTGCCGCGCACCTCATCGCGCAGGGTCGGGCTTACGGCGGGCTGCGTCATCGGCAGCTCCAGCGCGGTAAAGCCCATTTCGGCTGCCTTGGTCGGCAGACCGCAGCAGGCATCGGACAGCCCCGGTGCCCAGTTCCAAAGATTGATACCCAGTTTGTTCATAGCGTTTTCTTTATTTGGTGGAGCGCCGCACGATCAGATCACTGTTCATGATCATACGCTGCGGCTTGGGCAGCTCTCCGTATTTGTCCTTGTATTCGATCTGGCGGATCAGGCTTTTGGCTGCCTCCATACCCATATCGTACAGATGCTGCGTCATTGTGGAAAGCGGCGGCTCGACCATGGCGGACATACTAACGTTGTCCACGCCGATAACCGCCACATCCTCGGGGATGCGCAGCCCCATATCGTGCAGCGCGTGCATAACCACAAACGCCTTGGGGTCACTGGTGCAGAAGATGGCGTCGGGCAGCTGCCCTTGCTCTGCCAGCTCACGGATTTGATAATAAAAACCATTGCTGCCGCCGCTTTCGCGCAGGAGGTACTCCTCCCGTTCGGGCAGACCGCTGTCCGAAAGCGCCTTGCGGTAGCCGCGCAGACGCTCACGGTAGAGCAGCAGCTCCTCGCGCCCGCAGACGATGGCAATGCGCTTATGCCCGATGCGCGCCAGATAGCGCGTGGCATCGTAGCCGATCTGGAAGTTGTCGGAGGTGACGGTATCCACCTTGCCGATGTCGCTTTCCTCAAAACGGTTGACCAGCACAAGGGGGTAGCCCTCATCGCGCAGGCTGCGGATGTGCGGGGCGTCGCTGCTCAGCGAGCAGACGATAAACCCGTCGATCCAGCGCTGCTTCATGGTTTCCAGATAGGATTTTTCAATGGCGGCGTCCTCGTCGGTGTTGCACAGAAAAACGGTCATTCCGTTTTTGCGCGCCTCATCCTCCACGCCGCGGGTCAGCTTGGGGAACATCAGGTTCTCGATGGAGGGAATCATCAGGCAAATCGTATTGCTGCGCCCCATCTTCAGGCTTTGTGCCAGCGCGTTGGGCTGGTAGTTGGTCTTGCGGATGGCTTCGGTCACGATTCTTCGCGTTTCCTCGTTGACATAGCTTTTGCCGTTCAGCACGCGGGAAACCGTGCTTACCGACACACCTGCTACAGCGGCGACCTGCTTGAGATTCATAGGGAACTCCTCCTGCTTTGTATTGATATACCATCGGAAGCAGGAAGGTTCCTGCTGCGATGCTTAGTCCTTATCCCAGTAGACGGTAGCGCCGCGGTGTGCAGAGGTACACTGCTTGCGGAAAAGCTGCAGCCACCCGGTGGCGGGCTTGACAACAGGCTTCCAGCTTTCCTTGCGGCGGGCGAACTCCTCCTCGCTCACATCTACATTTAATGTACGGGCTTCAATATCAATATACACCATATCCCCATCCTGAATCAATGCCAAATTGCCGCCCTCGTAGGCTTCGGGGGAAACATGACCAATTGCAAGACCGCCGGTGGCACCGCTGAAGCGTCCGTCAGACACCAAGGCAATCTGACTGCCCAGCCCCTTGCCCAGCACAGCCGCCATAAAGGTTTCCATATGGGGCATACCGGGCGCGCCCTTGGGACCCTCGTAGCGGATGATGACCACATCGCCTGCCACGATTTCGTCCTTCAAAATGGCGTGCCATGCGTCGTCCTGCGAGTCGTAGCACTTGGCAGGACCGCTGAACTTCCATGCGGCGGGGTCCACGGCGCTGAACTTGACAATGGCGCTGTCGGTGCCGATATTGCCGTGCAGCACAGCCAGACCGCCATGCTCGTAAATCGGCGCTGCCACGGTGTGGATGACATCGTGGTTTTTGTTTTCGGCGCGGGCAGCCTTGTCACCGATGGTGCCGAACATACCCTTGGCGTCGGTGTCAATCTTGCCGGCAGCCGCCAGCTCCTTGACAACCGCGCCGATACCGCCTGCAGCGTCAAAGTCCTCCATGGTGTAGGTGGGGTGGTTGGGGTAGATGGTGCTGAGCAGCGGCACCTCGCGGCTGATGGCGTCAAAGGTTTCGGGGGTGATGTCAAAGTCTGCCTGCCGTGCCAGCGCGGGGATGTGCAGCAGGCTGTTGGTGCTGCCGCCGGTCGCCATCATATAGCGCACGACGTTTTCAAAGCTGGACTGGCTCAGGATGTCGCTGGGGCGGATCTCATGCTCCCAAGCGTACATGACCTGCCGGGCAGCCTGCCGTGCCAGCTCGTGCCATTTTTCCGACTGGCTGCGGGTGCTGGCGTTGTCGTGCGGGGCAAAGCCCAGAATTTCCGCCATGGCGCACATCGTCTGGGCGGTACCCATAAAGGGGCAGGCACCGGGGGTGGGGCAGGCGTGACGCACAACGTCCTTGTACTCCTCGCGGGTGATGGAGCCCTCCACATAGGCGGCGTAGGCCTGCTTGGTGTGGGTCAGGGTGATCATACGCCCGTCCGAGCGATGCCCTGCTGCCATATAGCCGCCGGTGAACATCACAGTGGGGATATCCACGCGCACGGCACCCATCAGCATACCGGGAACAACCTTGTCGCAGGTCGCCATAATGACCATGCCCTCCAGCATATTCAGGTTGGCGACCATCTCCACCTCGCTGGAAACCAGATCACGGGCGGGCAGAGTGTAGCGGTCGCCGGGGGTGTTGCTGCAGATGCCGTCGCAGATGCCGCTGATGGGCAATTCCAGCGCCAGACCGCCGAGCTTGTAGATTTCCTCCTTCATCTCGGCAATCAGTGCCTTGTCAAAGGGGTAGTGACCGGGGTTCATTTCGTTCCATGTGTTGACCAGACCGATGATGGGGCGCTTGGCGTCCTCCTCAGAAATGCCCATGGCGTACAGCAGGGTATTGCGGTGGTCGAGGGATTCCTCATTCCATTCACGAATCATATACTTGCTCACTTTCTGCGGCGCGTGCCGCGTACATCGTTATTTCTGCATCAGATGGATGGCAAAGCCGCCGATCTGCTGCCTGGCGTAGATGACCAAGATCCGTCCGTCGGGAAACCGCTTGACGGAGTCCTCATCAAAGGCAAAGCCTTTTTCCTCCAGATAGCGGCGGGCCGCAGGAAGATCGCCGGTGGCAAGGGCGATGTGTCCGTGCTCGCCGCACCCGGGGGCTTTCATCCACTCGATTTGGGTACCGGTAAACCGTGCATCCGCACTTTCCTTGGCCGGGTTCACAGCCAGCCGAAACAAAACCGCAAATTGCTCGGCGCAGCGCTCTGCCTGCGCGGCATCGGCGCAGTTGACGCCGATGTGGGCAATCTCAAAATCCGGTGTGTATGCCATACCTCAGCCTCCCAGATATGCCTTGCGCACGGCATCGGATTGCAGCAGCTCCTCGCCGGAGCCGGACAGGTTGATCTTGCCGTTTTCCAGCACATAGGCGTAGTCGCAGATGCCCAGCGCCTTGCGGGCGTTCTGCTCGACCAGCAGCACCGTAATGCCGGAATCGCGAATTTCGCGGATCAAATCGTAAATCTGGTTCACGATGATGGGCGCGAGACCCATCGAAGGTTCGTCCAGCAGCAAAATCTTGGGGCGGGACATCAGCCCGCGCGCAACCGCCAGCATCTGCTGCTCGCCGCCGGACAGGGTGCCGGCAAACTGATCCTTGCGCTTTTCCAGAATGGGGAAGCGCTTGTACTGCTCCTGCAGGTCTTTTTCCAAATCCGCCCCTTTAAAAAGGTAGCCGCCGACCAGCAGGTTGTCGCGGATGCTCAAGCCCGAAAAGCACTTGCGTCCCTCGGGAACGTGTACCACGCCCGCGCCCACAATCTTGCTGGGCTTGCGGGGCAGGGGCGCGCCCTCAAACTCCACGGTGCCGGTCCCGGGCTTTACCAAGCCTGAAATCGTGCGCAGCAGCGTGGTTTTGCCTGCGCCGTTGGCACCAATGATGGAAACGATCTGCCCTTTATGCACCTCCACGTTGATGCCGCGCAGCGCCTCCACATGACCGTAGCTGACAGCCAGATCGGTCACTTTCAGCATAGGTTCCATTTTTATTCCTCCTTGCCTAAGTAGGCCTCAATGACCTCGGGATTGTGCTGAACTTCGTCGGGGGTACCCACGGCGATGGTTTCGCCGAAGTTCTGCACATGGATCTTGTCGGAAATGCTCATTACCAGCTCCAGACGATGCTCAATCAGCAAAATGCCGAAGCCGATCTCCTTGCTGATGCGCTGAATCAGCTCGGTCAGCTCGGCAACCTCGGTGGGGTTCAAGCCGGCGGCAGGCTCGTCCAGCAGCAAAATTTTCGGCTCGCACATCAAGGCGCGGGCAATCTCAATGCGGCGCTGCATCCCGTAGGAAAGATTCTCCGGGCGCTCGTGCAGGTAGTCCTGCATCCCCACGACCGTCAGGTATTTCTCGCACAGCTCGCGCCCGCGCTTTTCCTCGTCGCGGCGCTTGGGGGTGGGCAGCAAACCGCCCACGATGCTGTAGCGGCTTTGGGGGTCAAAGGCGCACATCACGTTTTCTTCCACGGTCAGCCCCTTGAACAGGCGGATATTCTGGAAGGTGCGTCCCATACCAAGGCGGGTGATTTTGTACTGCTCCAGCTTGGTGATGTCCTTGCCGTCCAGCACAACGGTGCCTTGGTCGGCGGTGTACACGCCCGAAATGGTGTTGAAGATGGTGGTTTTGCCCGCGCCGTTGGGTCCGATAATGCCGTGGATTTCCCCGGCGTTCGCTTCAATGGAGAAGTTCTGTATCGCCTTGACGCCGCCAAAGCTCTTATAAATGTTCTTGACTTCCAGCAGTGCCATGGTTTACCCCTCCTTTTTGGCAGTGTTCTTTTTGCCCAATTTGGCAAAGGCTTGTTGAAGGTTGCGGGGCGTAAGCTCCCACTCGCCCAGCAGACCGGACGGCTTAAAGTTCAAAATCAGCAGCACCAGCACGGCGTAGATGACGTAGCGGTAGTTCTGCAGCCCGCGCAGTGCCTGCGGCAGGGCGCTCAGGATAAAGGCGCCCAGCGTGGAACCGGTAAGGCTGTTGACGCCGCCAAAGAATACCATAATGACCCAGTCGGCGCTCTTTTTCCAGCCGAAGCCGGTGGGATCCACATAGGACATATAGAAGGCGTACAAAACGCCGGAGTAGCTCGTCAGCGCAACGCTGAGCAGGAAGGCAATCATCTTGACGCGGGTCACGTTGATGCCCATCGCCTTGGCGGCCAGTTCGTCGCCCTTCAGCGCGATGCACTGGCGGCCGTATTTGCTGGTCTTGAAAAACGCTGCCAGCGCAATGGCAAGCACGGCGGAAACAAACGCCAGCGGCAGCCCGACCAGACGGGGGATGCCGGTCAGACCGGACGCGCCGCCGGTCAGGGTGGTCATACGGTTCAGCAGGGCGGCAATCGCCTCGCCGAAGCCCAGCGTGACCAGCGAGATATAGTCACGGCGCAGCCGGACAACGGGGTAGCCGATCACATAGCCGATCAGCGTTGCCCCCGCGACCGCCAGCAGCGCCGCCAAGGCAAAGGGAACGTGGGCACGGATGACCAAAAGCCCCGATACATAGGAGCCGATGGCCATAAACGCCGCCTGCCCCAGGCTGAACATACCGGTAAGCCCGGTCAGCACATAGATGCCGGATACGGCAATCAGCGTGATAAAAACCTGCGTAAGTACGTTGGATACAAGTGCATTCATTGTGTGATATCCTCCTTACGCTTTTTCCTGAACGTTGCTGCCGGCAATGCCCTGGGGACGAATCAGCAGGAAAACCAGCATAACAGCGAATACGGCAATGGTAGAATAACCGGAACCCAGTGCAGCCAGCAGAAGGGTTTCCAGAATCCCCAGCAGCAGCGCGCCGATGACGGCGCCGGTCAGGCTGCCCAAGCCGCCGATGACCGAGGCGATAAAGCCCTTGACGACAAGGCTGCCCAAGGTGGGGTACAGGGTGTACTTGATACCCAAAAACACGCCTGCGATGCCGGCCAGAATGCCGGAAATGACAAAGGCGAGCTGGATGATGCGGGTGGAGTCGATGCCCATCAGTTGGGCGGTGTCGCGGTCAAAGGAAACCGCGCGCAGCGCACGACCCAGACGGGTTTTCTGGATGACATACGCCAGAACGATCAGCGCCACGGCACTGATGCCGAACATCATTAAATCGCCGGTGGAAACGACCAGCATTGCCACATTGACGGTGGGGTTTTTAAAAAAGGAAGGGAAGTTGAAGAAATTGGAGCCTGCCTTGATGGTGACAAGACCCTCGTACAAGGTGCCCAGCGTGATGGAGGACACAAAGAAATAGGTGGGTGCCGAGTGGTTTTTCAAAATGCGGCGGAAACCGACAAACTCGCCGAACAGCGAAATCAGCGCGCCTGCCAGACCCGCAATCAGCAGGGTGGGAACCAGCCCCATCCCCTTGCTGGAAACCAGAAAGTAGGCGATAAATGCTGCCGCTGTCATAGTGGCACCATGGGAGAAGTTGGAAAACTTTAAAACGTTGAAAATCAGCGCAAAGCCGGTGGCGATCAATGCGTAGATCGAGCCGGTTGCAATGCCGTTTATGATGACTTGCAGCGACATAACTTGATTTGCCTCCTAGAAAAAAGCAGGCAGCCCCGCCAAGGCGGTACAGATCCGCGGGGCTGCCTGTTCAGATGTTACGGATAAAGTGCGCGCAGACGTTGGTTAGCCGGCAAACTGCTCCAGCATAACGGGAGTCTGGTTGTCGTAGGTGTACATATACATACTCATACCGGTAGGCATATGGGTGGTGGGGTCGATGGTGATCTTGCCGCTTTTCTTGCCGAGGAACTGCTCGAAGGTTGCCTCGACTGGACTGGTCGTGTCCTGAAGCAGATATGCTGTCCGGACTTCCAGCGTTGCGCCCGGAGCGACATCTGCAAACTGGCCTTCTATCACGGTTTCAAAGGTGTCGTAGTCGGCAAAGACAGTTGCAGCTTCCAGTTCTACGCCGTTTTGCATGAGCGTTTCATTGACGCTCCAAAGATACGACGCATTCTCCTTGCCGTTGTTTGTGAAGTCCAGTGTCAGAACGATTGCGTCATTTCCGTCCGAATCTTCCATGATGCACGCGCCCTTGTAGAGCAGCTCATAGTCACCGAGCTTGATTAAATTGGAGTCTTTCCCCTCCTTATCCTTTCCGCAGGCGGTGAGGCTGCTGAGCAGCATCGGCATCGCAAGAAGCAGGCATAGAAGCTTGGTCTTCGTCTGTTTCATAATTCCCTCCCAATATCCTTCAAGGATGCACAAATCTGCCGATCAACAGAAAATAACATATAATTCCAGAAAAACAACAGTGCATACCTGAGACATTTTGCTTTCCTTATTTCTTTTCCCGCCGAATCGCGTTTCCGTCCTTGTCGGTAAACTTGCCGCAGAGAATCTTGATAAAGTCAACAAGATATCCGATGCCGAACAGGCCGGCCGTCAGCGTATAGAGAATACCCGTGCCGATCTTTCCGACGTAGTAGCGGTGGACGCCGAGGCCGCCAAGGAAGAGGCAGAGCAGGAACGTTGTCATCCAGTCCTTCGTTTCGACCGGAACCTCCGGCGCAACATAGTCCTCTACTGCCTCACCGTTCAAAATCTTCTTCACGGTTTCCGTCACGGTGTCAATATAGGCGCCACGCTCCGTTGCAAGGCCGACTGTCGCACCCTTGAGACCCTTGCGCAGCGCACTGTTCTTATCAACGCGCATACCGCCAACCGACATCTTGGCCTCCGTAATGACCGGCTGGATCCGGATGTGTGTGCCGTCCTTGAGGAAAAGCCAGAGGCCAACGTCCACATTCGGTTCTTTCTCGAACGAGATGCGTTGCCCGGGAATGCCGCCCTTGATCTGGAACGGCATCTGGAACGCTGCCCTGCGGGCATTGAGCTTCTCCATGATCTCTTCCAGTGTGGTGGAATAGGAAAGATCAAATTCACGGGGACTGGTTGCGAATGCTGCCTCTTTCATGGTGCCTGCAAAGTCTGCCATAATTTTCTCCTTTCTGAAAATCGACGTTTGGGGTGTGGACCGTTCTTCTTGCTTTTGTTCCTTTTGCGTTTTACCCGCGGGCGGCTCAGCCGTTTAACGCGCCGCCGCAGTATTCGCAGCAGCCGTTGGCATCCGGCATGGTCGTCGCTCCGCAGAAGGGGCAGGTGACCGCCATTTTGGGCGCGGCGGCTGCCGCGGCCTCGTCGCGGACACGCTGCCGCGCCTCGGTGAGAGTGTTTTTGATCTCCTGACCCATCGCCGCATACTCTTTGTAATCGTGGTTAAGGCTCGGGTTCGGCTTGCGCACAAGCGGCACGCCGCCGGAGGGCGTCGTCTCAACGCTTGAGCTGTTCAGCTTGAAACGCATTTCGTCAAAATACCTGTGGTTCACGCGGATCACAACATAAAAGTCATAGCTGAACGTGTATCGCGGGGGATTATAGCTTACGCGCTTGTTCTCCTTGTCGGTGGTGTATTCCTCGCTGCGCTCCTCGTCGATGTCGAGATCGACGCCGGTCACCTGCGAGAAATCGATCACGTCGGGGTTGGCGTCGGTATAGTTCCGCGCGCGCGTGACGATGAATTTTCCGGCGTCCTCGTCGATAAGCACCTTCGTATCCTCACCGTAGCTGCGCGTCACATGGAGCGCCGCAACGGCATTGCGGTTTTCCTCACGGTAGGCAAGCTGCGCCTTGATTTCTTCGACGGTGCTATTGCGCCGGTCGGAAAACCACGGCGAGAGCTTTTTGGCACAGTTTTTGCAGAGATTGCCGTTTTCCAGCTTGCGGTTGCCAAGTAAGCCAATCTTTTCTCCGCAAATATCGCAATATTTCTTATCGAACAGTCCCATGTATGTATCAATCTCCTTCCTCACTATTGTTATGCCCATGGGTCTTGTGCCGCAGGAATACGGATTCCGCTGAGAATGCTGGAATACTCCCACAAAAACCATTCCCCGGTAGAGGGCTTCTGCCGCAGCTTGATGGGACGGGGATCGTCCGCGCCGCCGCAGGGGATAAACAGCTTCATGTAGCCCTGCTCCTCGCCGGATACATGATTGCTTTCGACCGTTATCGTATACGGCTCTGCAGGCGTATAATCGTTGTCCGGAGTCGAACCGGCGAAATAGGTGAAGGGCAGGTAGGTCTTGCCGTCACGGAAACGGTCGTTGATGAAGGAGATCTCCTGTCCGTTCAGCGGACGGGGGCCGCGCAGCCAGTTCAGCATTTCGGTTCCGATGTTCTTGTCGGCTGCATAAGCGCAGAGCGCAAGAACCGTAAGAGCCGCCGTCTTGAAGGGAGTGTCAAGGCTTGCTTCGGGAAGCGCCTGAAGCTCCTCAAGGCTTTCCGGAAGCGCCCTGAAGGTAAATGTCTCCTTCTTGTTTCCGACCGACTTTGCCGCGGTGCTGACCGCCTGTTTTGCCGAGCTTTTCAGTTTGTCAAAGATACTCATTTTCTGTTGTCCTCCAATAATATATTCCGGTCGGTGCCGCACCGCGTGTCTTATCCTGACGGTGCGGTACCGCCTGTTTACCTATTCGGCGCCGCCGGCGCTTCCGGGATTACCGGGAGTGCTGCCGTCGGTCTTTTTCTTTTTCTTTTTTACCAGCACAATGATCAGTGCGGTCAGTCCGGCTCCGACAACTACCGAAGCTGCCGCAACCGCCGCCAGAAGAATCCATTCCCTGTTCTCCGTGCCGGTATTTCCGCCGGGCTTGCCGGTTCCGGCGGGATCCTTCGATTCCGCGCCGCCCGAGGGATTGGTTTCACCCTTCCTGATAACTGTGTTTTCGTTCCGCTTCTTTCCGCAGACGGTGCACTCCTCGTGACTGATACCGTCCTCGGTGTCCGTTGCGGGTTTGTCTGTCTTCCAGACAAAGCTGTGCTCTTCCCTGTTCAGATACTCGGAGCAGTTCTTGTCGCGGCAGGCGTTCCAGTGGTAATTCTCATCGAAATACCATTTCCCGGTATCGGCTTCGTGGTTGTGAGGTCCTTCGGCATCTTTGTACTCCGCCGAAAGCTTCACCGCGCCCTCCGGCATTGTGAAGGTGACGGTTGCCGCCGACGCATCCTCAAGAGTGATCCCCTCCGCAGCCCATCCGGCGAAGACCTTGCCTTCGGGAGCGGGATCGGCTGTCACCGTTATGCTCTCGCCGGCAGCGGCTCTTGCAAGCGTATTTCCGGCGGAATCGACAGCCTTGCCTCCGGCAACACTTATCTCATAGTCGGGAATTGCAGGCACGGTTTTCATTACCTTGCCGCAGTCATAGCACTCGGTGTGCATCTTTCCCTCAACTCCGACACCCGCCTCGGTATCGGTTATCCACGGGCTTTCGGTATGCTCTGCATACTCGCTGTTCCCGCAGACCGTGCATTTATGAACGTGCTTGCCCTTTGAATCGTCGTTCGTCCATGCGCCGTAGGTGTGTTCCTGTGTTTCAAGCATACCGCAGGAGCAGACGCGCTGATGGTTCAGCGAACCTATCTTTGAAGGCGTCCACTTTCCGAAGCTGTGTTTGTTGACAGTCACCGTACAGGTGCCGACAAGCGAGCTGTCGTTGTTGGCCTTGGCGGTTATCGTCGCACTGCCCTTTCCGACGGCGGTAATGAAGCCTGTGTTTTCATCGACCTTCACGACCTTGGGATTGCTGCTGCTGTACTTTATGGTGAAGGTACCGACAGCGTCAACGGGCGCTATTGCCGCATTCAGCTTCCAGACGCCTCCGACGTGCATCGAGAGCGACTTTGTGCTGACGGTAACGCCGGTCGGCTTTACGACGGGGGTCTCCCTGACGGTAGGCGGCAGAGGGTTTCTCGCCGGGCTTGAGAATACAGAGCACCACCGCGACAGGGTCTGTGGTCTTCTTCTTCGCGATAACCTTTCCGCCCTCTATCTTGGCGTACTCGTTCTCAAAATCGTAAATATACGTGGTGTAGCCGAGGTTATCCTTGGCCTTCTTTCCGACTCCCCATACCAGCGAATATCCCTGGACATCGCGCGGAAGGATCGACGGAAGGTCGGTCGGAAGAGTATACGCCTCGCCCTCTTCAAG
>ERZ824598.3213-NODE-3213-length-14683-cov-9.728398_pt1 | contig 14683 bp, 15 predicted proteins | sample MGYA00519934_ERZ824598 | MGnify/ENA primary metagenome ERZ824598 (study PRJEB31778, sample SAMEA3449177) | human gut metagenome | biome: human gut; feature: human-associated habitat; material: faeces | place: United Kingdom | collected 2010/2012 ...
AAGCGCCAAAGGCGATAATCAACCGCGGTCAGCTAAAATCGAGTTTTGCAACACCCTCGTAAAATAAACGCTGATTATCTGCCAACTATCGGACGCACGAGCCGTGCGTCCCTATAGCGTTTGTTAATCAGTTAAATCTTGTCAATCAGTTGGTTTTGAATTTGTATTCTATTTTGGCAAGCTCGGCGTTGGCCTTTACGATTTTCTCTTTCAGGCTGCTGCGGTAGGCTGCGAAACGTTCGGCAACGCCTGCGTCGGTCAGCGCTATCATCTGGGTGGCGAGCACGGCGGCATTCATCGCGGCGTTGATGCCTACAGTAGCCACTGCAATGCCGGGAGGCATCTGTATGATTGAGAGCATCGCGTCCTTGCCCCCGAGGGTAGCGTCGAGAGGCACACCGATGACAGGCAGGGTAGTGGAGGCGGCAATCACGCCGGGAAGGGCGGCTGCCATGCCTGCTGCGGCAATGATTACCTTGAGGCCGCGCTGTGAGGCCGTGCGGGCGAATTCCTCCACCTCGGCGGGTGTGCGGTGCGCCGACAGTGCGTTCATCTCAAACGGGATTTCCATGCTGTCGAGAAAATCGGCTGCTTTTTTCATCACGGGCAGATCGGAAGTGCTGCCCATTATAATGCTTACGAGTGGTTTCATACAGTTGCTATGTTTATATGTTTTTGATGACTGGTCAGTTGATTGTGCGCCATTTGCGCGGGCGTTGTCACTTGGCGAGCAGCTCGAGGACCGACACCCAGAACACGCCGTTGAAAAATCCGGCCACTACCTGTCCTAACGTATGCCGCTCGAGTATGAGGCGCGATGTCATTACCGCTCCGGCTATAAGCACCGCCGCTACAAAGAGCCATTCGTTATTGTGGAGCGTGATATTTCTGAAACAGAGAAAGAATGTGTATGCGGTAAGTCCGCCGACAGAGGTGGCGTGGCCGCTTATCTTCCACCGGAAATTGACTATCATGGTCACTACAGCCGTAAATGCTGCCGCGAGCATGAACATTGACAGCCATTGCGGCGAATTGATTTTGCCGAGATAGAACGACACTCCGAGGTAGGCCATTGCCGCCGCGGCATAGACATACGGACGGTCGTTGCGGTCGTTGAGCGAAGGGTGCTTTATGATTCCGGCCTTTGACAGCACGAAGATGACAATCACCGGCAGCATCGTCGTGGCGGCGAACGTAAGCAGAAGCACCTGCCAGCGCGTGGCGGCGGGAGCGAACACAAGATACGTGCCCCACAGCGATATCGCCATGCCGTATGTAGGCATGATGAGCGGCGAAGTGATGATTGATATTATTCCGGCTATGGTTTTTATTATTTTCTCAAGCATTCTGATGTGGGTGTTAAATGGTTTTTCGCAGGCGTGCCACGGGCAGACCGAGCCGTTCGCGATATTTCGCTACCGTGCGCCGGGCTATGTTGAATCCTTTTTCTGAAAGCATGGCTGCAATCGTCTCGTCGGGTAGCGGCGAGCGTTTGTCCTCCTGCGATATTATTGTTTTTATTGCGTCGATTATCTGGTGTGACGTCACGTCGTCGTCGGCTTTCGGGCGCTCGTTGAAGAAAAATTTCAACGGATATATCCCCGATGGGGCGAGCACATACTTCGAGGCCGTGGCGCGTGATATGACAGAGAGGTCGTAACCGGTCACGGCGGCGACATCCTTCAGTATCATCGGATGCAGACGTGTCTCGTCGCCGGTAAGGAAGAAATCGCGTTGCAGCGACGCTATGGCGGTCATGACGTTGAGCAGTGTGCTCTGGCGCATCTGAAGAGTCTTGATGAACGCCTGTGCCTCGTCGCGCCGCGTGCGTATGAATGTCGCGGCATCGGTGCGCTGGCGCGGTGTCAGCGTGGCTGACATAGGCGTGTCGAGGCTGAACGAGCGCGAGAGCGCGAGGTCGGGAATATTGTTGAGCAGACTGACAGTGAGGTTGTTGTCGGAATCAATCTCAACCTGCAGTTCGGGCACTATCTGTCGTCCGCTATGTTCTATGGCGCTGTCGTTGAGCTGGTTGCCGGGCTTGGGATTAAGACGCGAAATGATGTCGACCGCGGCTGTAAGCCTCTCGGTGTCGATGCCGAGCAAGTCGGCCAGACGGTCGAAATGCTTTTTCGAGAACAGGTCGAAATAGTGGGTTATGATTTCGCGTGCGGTAATCACCTCGACAGTAGGCTGCCGGCGGTTGAGCTGGAGCAACAGGCAGTCTCGCAGGTCGACGGCGCCGACACCGGCCGGGTCGAGAGTGCGGATAATATCGATTACTTCCGACACTTCCGCGGCCTCCGTCTCTACCGATTCGGTGAATGTGATGTCGTCGGCGATGGCTTCGGGCGTACGTTTGAGGTAGCCGTTGGAGTCGAGGTTGCCTATTATGTAATTGGCGATTGTGAGCTGCCGCGGGGAGAGCGGAAGTTCGCTCAACTGCCGGGAGAGGTCTTCAGCAAGAGTCAGTTCGTCGTTCACGGCCACAGGAGTGTAATACGTGTCGTTGACACTGCGGTTGCGGGCGTCGAGCATGTACGACGGTATGTCGTCATCGTTGCCGTAGTCGGCGAGCTGCACCTGTTCGGCGGTCTCGTTGAACCCGTCGTTGTCGGGGGTGACACCCTGGTTTTCGGCTATTTCGAGCGCCGGCATCTCGTCGAGCGCACGGTTCACCTCCCCTTCGAGTTCCGGACCGGTCATCTCCAGCATGCGCACAAACTGTACCTGCATCGGCGTGAGCCGTTGCAACTGTTTTAGCTCCTGTTGCTGTTGAAGTGTCGGTTTCATTGGGTGTCTTTCCTCCTGATAAACTTATCGGCAAAGTTAAATCAATCGTTGTTAATAGCCAAAATTGTCATGTTAATGAACGATAAAAAATCCCCGCCGCCTGAATCGGCCGCCTGCGAAGTCGGACCGGTCAGACCAGTCGGACATGTCGGACCTGTCTGACTCGTCCGGCGCCGCTATGCATGTGGCAGCGGCTTGCGGGGGAAGGCGTCGATCATGGAGCCGGGTGTGGAGTTGTAGATGTGCACTCCGCGGCGGCCGGCGTAACCGGCTATGATATGGTAGGCTTTGAAAGCCAGGTAGAAACTGTAGAGTATCGAGTGGAGGGGGTATTTGAGGTACTCCTTGCGGATGCGTTTCTCCTCCTTGTTGTCCTCCTTGTAGTAGTGGGGCTGGCGGGTGAGTACATGGTTGTCGTCGTCGACGGTGACGGTGGCCGTCCATGTGTGGTCGGCGCCGGTGATATAGATGTCGCGGTAGCCCATGCATATACCTGTCATGATGGCAGGTATCAGCACGTTGCGTGGCCGCGGCATGGCGCGGCGGCTGTCAAACGCTATTTTTTCAAGCCATCCGAAGCCTTCGGCTCCCACGGCATTGTAGTATTCGATGCGGAGATGCTCTGTCGGGCGGAGCGGGCAGCTGCGGCGTGCGGCGAACGGCAGAAAAAGCGTCATCGGCCAGTCGACGGCACGTATGTTTTCGAGCAGACGGCTCACGTTGGCATCGTCGGGATTTGCAAAAAAATGGGGGTCGGCCAGTATGTAGTATTTCGGACGCAGCCGCCGGAATTCAGGCGTGTTGGCTGCGAAGTTTACCGCCATAGCGTCAGTGTCCGAAGCGATGTAGTCGCCATGTGCGGCAATTGTTTCGGCCAGCGACGGCCCGTTGCCGAGAATCACGAGCGGACGCGCGTGCTCGCCGCGCGGATATGTGGCCTTGCGGGTGGAGAGGATGAGTTTACAGATGCTTTTCAACGACTTGGCGAGTTTCATGCCGAAGCCGTCGCGTGTCGGGTCAGAGACTGTTTTCGTCATAATTGTGCGTTGTTAGATAGTCGACGACCGATGCCGGAGTCATGCCCGTGGTGCGCCGCAGACGGCTGTCGTCGAATGTCAGCGTGCGGTAGCGTTCGGCAAGTGCTTTCCGGCCGTAGCCCAAAAGCGGTATGAAGTCGCAGACGCGGGCGAAGGTGCGTGCCCGCTTGGCGCGGAGAGTGTAGATGCGTTTGTTGTTCAGACGCTTGGCGAATGCCTCCGCTAAGTCGTGGCGGGTGGGGTTGACTCCGTCGGTGATATTGTAGATGCCTCCGGTATCCTGAAGCATGACCATGGCGCGGGCCACATCGGTGGCGTGGACCACGCTCAGGCGAGCCGTCTCGTCGTCGATGTGATGGTAGTTGCCGCGGTATATGCTGTTGACAAGGCGCCGCAACGGCCCCTTCATGCCGGTGCCTACGATATCCGGACTGCGTAATATGGTGAGCCTCACATTGTGGGCGGCACACCATTCCCGCAGCAGCGTTTCCGCCTCAAGTTTCGTCTTTCCGGCTTGGCTGACCGGTTCCGGCTCGCGGTTTTCGTTTATCTCTACCCCCTCTTCCGCGCCGTAGACTTCGGTCGACGATACGTAGACCAGATTTTGCGGCGGATTCGTCTCAAGGGATGCAAGCAGATTGCGTGTGCATGCCACATTGAGCGCGGCGAGGTCGCCTTCATGGCAACCCCCCAGCAGATGGAACACGGTGCGGTAGCCGCGCGACGGTTCAAACTGTTCTTTCGCAAGGTTCACGACGTAGTCGTTGAAAGGTGACAGTCCGGCCGAATGCACTGCCGGAGCCGGCTCGGCGGGAAGCGTGCGTTTCAGTTCGTCAATGAGGTATTTGCCGAGGAAGCCGCCCGCCGCGGTGATTAGTATATCGTTGGTCATGGGAAACGGTGTTGACTGCTCCGGCTGCTGACATGCCGGAAATTCACAATGAATTGTCGAAGTCATTTAAGAAAAAGTTTAAATGACTTCGTCTACAAATTTACGGATTTTATAGCATAACGCAAATTTTATTATTAATTTTGTAGTCCCTGAAGTGCTATGGAAGGAAATAACGAGATAAAAGGACCGCTTGAGATAAATGTCGGCGAGGTGCTGCGTCAGCGCATCCCGCGCTATTGGCGTTTTATCCCGCGCCGGCTGGTGCATTGGCTCGAACGCACTGTATGCCAGGATGAACTGAACCGGCTGCTGCGCGACAACTTCCCGCGGCGCGATGCCGACTTCTGCCGCGGCGTGCTCGACGACCTCGGCGTGACGGTCAATTTCCACAACCTTGACAACCTGCCGCCGAAGGAGCTGACGCGCGTGCTTTTTGTCAGCAACCATCCGCTTGGCGGTCTGGACGGCATGGCGCTGATTGATTTCGTGCGGACATATTACGGCGTCGCCCCCCGTTTCATCGTCAACGACCTGCTCAACGCCGTCGAACCGCTTTCCGACACTTTCATTCCCGTCAACAAGCACGGCGCCCAGTCGCGTGAGGCTATCCGTCGACTCGACGAGGCCTTTGCCTCCGACGCTCCGTTGCTCATGTTTCCCGCCGGACTGGTGTCGCGGCGCGGCAAGAAAGGGGTGGTGGCCGACCTCGAATGGCAAAAAATGTTCGTCGCCAAGGCCCGTCAGTCCGGACGTGACATTATCCCCCTGCATTTCTATGGTGAAAATTCATCTTTTTTTTATAAATTTGCAAAATTCAGGCGAAGAATTGGATTAAAATTCAATATCGAGATGATTTATCTGCCGCGCGAGGTATTCCGCTCAAAGGGGAAGACCTTTGACGTCGTTGTCGGGAAGCCGATACCGCATGCCTCGCTCGATGATATGCCTCCTGCGCGGAAAGCGCAGCAAATCAGGCAGATGGTGTATGACCTCGAAAAGCCTTGACGCTTTATCCATAACCGAAACGATTTCTCTGAAATGCAACAACCTGTAATAGAGCCCGTCGACACTTCACTCATCGAGAACGAACTTACCGATGACAAATTCCTGCGCGCCACCAACAAGGGTGGCAACGCCATATATATCGTTGACGCCTACAACGCTCCCAACACCATGCGCGAGATAGGACGCCTGCGCGAGATTGCATTCCGCACGGCAGGCGGCGGTACCGGCAAGGACTGCGACATCGACAGCTATGACACGATGACGCCTCCGTGCCGTCAGCTCATAGTGTGGAATCCGGAGCAGAAGCTCATTATCGGCGGCTACCGCTTTATACTCGGCACCGACGTGGCATTCAACCGCGACGGCTCGCCCCGCATAGCCACGGCCCACATGTTTGACTTCTCGCCGCGTTTTGTCAGCGAGTACCTGCCCCTCACCATCGAGCTGGGACGCTCGTTCGTGCGCCTGGAGTACCAGTCGACACGCGCCGGCGTCAAGGCAATCTACGCCCTCGACAATCTTTGGGACGGTCTCGGCGCCCTTACCGTAAAATATCCTCAGGTGAAATATCTTTTCGGCAAGGTGACGATGTATCCGAGCTACTCGAAGCATTGCCGCAACCTCATACTCCATTTCCTCCAGAAACATTTCCCCGACCCCGACCGTCTTGTGACCCCCCGCACGCCCCTTGTCACTGACGCCGACAACGAGGCTATAGCCAAGATATTCTCCGGCGACAATTTCAAGGACGATTACCGCATTCTCAATGCCGAGGTGCGTCAGCAGGGCTACAACATCCCCCCTCTTGTCAACGCCTACATGGGGCTTTCACCCACGATGCGTATTTTCGGCACAGCCATCAACGACGAGTTCGGCGACGTCGAGGAGACAGGAATTTTCCTCGCCATAGACGATATTTTCGAAGAGAAGAAACAACGCCACATCTCCACCTACAAAGGGTGACCCGTATGCCGGCGTCACTATTGTCTTTCAGGCAACTATATCATAATACGGACTATCTTTTATATCACTCAACATCATCAACAACCATAATGCCGCGGATTACCGATAAGAGATTTAAAAATATTTTGCGCGGGTGCGTGCTCTCGCTCCCGCTGGCCGCATTCTGCCCTGCCGCTTCGGCCGGAGAGACTGTGGAATATCAGGCCGAGGCCATATTCAATGCAGGGTCGGGCAGCTTCGCTCCTTATTATATCGCTTCCAACCGCCACGGGCTGCTCACGCAGTCGTCGGATGCTCTGCTGCGTCTTGAGGCCGGCCGCGGGCTCGACCTGTCGCGCCGCTTCAGCTATGCTTACGGCGCGGAGGTGCTGACCGGGTATGCCGACAAGGTAGACTATCTGCGCTACAATCCGGCTTCATCATCATTCTACAGCCATGCCGAGGGGCCGTCGGCGATAAGCCTGCGCCAGCTCTACGGCGAAGTGAAATACCGCGGAGTGTTCCTTACCGTAGGCATGAAGCAGCACGAATCGGCACTCCTCAATTTCAGCCTCTCGTCGGGCGACATCGTAGAGAGCGGCAACGCGCGTCCCGTCCCCGAGGTACGTGTCGGTTTCGTCGATTTTCAGGACATACCGTTCACCGACGGCTGGGTGCAGATACAGGGCGAGATAGCCTACGGCAAATTCGCCGACAATGACTGGCTCAAGGACCACTACAACTACTACGACTGGCATATCAATCTCGGTTCGCTCTACCACTACAAACGCTGCTATTTCCGCACCAATCCCAAGCAGCCGGTGTCGGTGACCGTCGGCATGCAGACGGCCGGACAGTTCGGCGGCATATCGCATGTGTATGTAAACGGAGTGGAGACCAAGCAGTATAAGGGGCGCACGTCGTTTAAGGATTTCATCAACATGTTCATCCCGCGCCAGCAGTCGGGAAGCCGTTTTTACGACGGCAATTCGCTCGGCTCGTGGGACGTGATGGCACGCTACCGTTTCAACAACGGCGCGCAGCTCAAGGCTTATCTGCAGAAGCCTTGGGAGGACGGTTCGGGCATAGGATGGATGAACGGTTTCGACGGGCTCTGGGGCGTGGAATACGTTGCCGCCGAGAGTGACGCCATCGTCAACGGCGCCGTAGTCGAATACATAGATTTCACCAACCAGTCGGGCTCGATACACTGGTCGCCCGGCGACAGTCCCGGCACCACCATCACCTCCAATGCCACAGGTGCCGACGCCTATTACAACAACTTCCAGTATAACTCATATATGAACTACGGTATGTCGCTCGGCACGCCGTTCCTGCCGTCGCCCATCTACAACAAGGACGGCTATCCGGCATTCGTCGACAGCCGCGTGCGCGGTTTCCACGCCGGCGTCACCGGCCGTATAGGCAACGTGGACTACCGTCTGCTCGGCGGTTACCGCAAGGGGTGGGGTGACGGGAAGGCTCCCACAGCCACCACGCGCCATGACACTTCGATGATGGTCGAGGGCGCATACACATTGCCGTCGCTTCCGGCCATGAGAGTCAAGGCTCAGGTCGGTTTCGACTCGGGCAACATGTTCGGCGATAATTTCGGCGCCTGCGTGACGATAGCATATCGCGGATCACTTAATTTCGGTAAAAAATGAAAATCAGAAGATATATAAGGCTTGTCGTAATGGCGATAGCGGGGTGCATCATGACAGCCGGATGCACGCAAAACAACGGTGACATCGGCGAATGGTTCGGCGAATGGCATCTCCGCTCGATAGAAATCAACGGCACGGACGATGCGTCATATACCGGCGATGTGCTTTGGAAATTCCAGAACAATATCGTCGAAATGGTGGTGGTCAACGACACCGGGCACTCACACACCGAGCATTACGGCACATGGAGCGCCGACGGCAGCGTGCTCACGCTCTATTTCACCCATTCCGACGACCTGAACCCCGCGGGAAGCGCCAAATATTCACCTCCGACCCAGACACTGCTACCCGCCGGGGTGACGGAGCTGAAGATACGAAAGCTCTCGTCATCGGAAATCATACTCCAGTATGACCCCGCTGCCGACCGCAGCATAGTCTACACGCTTCGCAAACGCGGATAAAACAAATAGATAAGGAAATAACTACATAAATATAATGCTTGAATATATTAAAATCCGATTTTATTAAACCGCGGTTAAAAACCGCGGCCACTATCGCAATTAGTGTCAAATATAACGGCGTAGTAGCCGCGGTTTTTAACCGCGGAAGAGAAAATTTGATTTTTGTAAAATATAACGATAATGTCAATACTTAAAGATAAAAAGGTACTTGTGACCGGAGCCGACGGCTTCATCGGATCACATCTGGTGCAGGCACTTCTCGCCGAGGGGTGCAAGGTGCGCGCGCTGTGCATATATAACTCCTTCAACTCGTGGGGATGGCTCGACGATGTGCGCCACCCGAATCTCGAGATTGTCACCGGCGATGTGCGCGACGCCGCTTTCTGCCGACTTATAACACGTGACATCGACACGGTATTCCATCTGGCCGCGCTGATAGCGATACCTTACAGCTATGTGGCGCCGCAGAGTTACGTGGATACCAATGTGTCGGGCACCCTCAATATATGCCAGGGCGCGATGGATGCCGGCTGCCGCCGCGTCATCGTCACCTCTACCTCGGAGGTATACGGCACGGCGCAGTATGTGCCTATCGACGAGAAGCATCCGCGTCAGCCCCAGTCGCCCTATTCGGCTACTAAAATCAGTGCCGACGCCCTCGCCCTCAGCTATTACAATGCGTTCGGGCTGCCGGTAGTGCTGGCACGTCCGTTCAACACCTACGGCCCGCGACAGAGCGCCCGTGCCATCATACCTACCATCATCACCCAGATAGCTTCGGGCAAACGTGAAATCATGGTGGGCGACCTGCGCCCCACACGCGATTTCAATTTCGTGGAGGACACTTGCCGCGGTTTCATCGCTCTCGCCGAGGCCGACGGTATAGAGGGGCAGGATTTCAATATCGCCACCGGCACGGAAATAACGATGGGCGATACCTTCAGGCTCATTGCCGGACTGATGGATGCCGATGTGCGCTTCGCTGTCGACGAGTCGCGTATCCGTCCGGCCAAATCGGAAGTGTTCCGCCTGTGCGGTGACAACAGCAAAATCACCGCGGCCACGACGTGGCGGCCGCAGGTCACTATTGAAGAGGGACTGCGCCGCACGATAGCGTGGTTTACCGACGGTGACAACCTCTCCCGCTATAAGGCCGACATCTACAACCGGTAGTATAGGCTGATAACCTTAAATCGGTGGATGGCGTTGTATGTGCGGCCTCCACATCCTGATGACATTTATAACTTTGAAACAACCTATATGTTATGATGCAACCACTTAATGTGCTTATGCTTGGAGGTGCCAAGCGCGTCAGCATGGCTCGTCTTTTTACCGAAACGGCGGCCAAGTTGAAATATAATGCACGCATGTACAGTTTTGAATTGGGCGAAGATGTCCCGATTGCGTCTGTAGCCGAAGTGATTACAGGCGGCAAATGGAGCGACCCGTCGCTCCCGCGTCAGCTTCATGATGCCTGCGTGGACAAGAAAATCGACATAATACTGCCATTTGTCGATGGTGCCGTGGAGGTGGCTGCGGAGTATTGCCGGAATAATCCGATGGTATGGGCTCCTGTCTCGGCTCCGGAAATATGTCACGCAATGTTCGATAAGAAACTTGCCGACGATATGCTGCGGCGGCACAATATCCCGTTGCCGCGGGTGGTGGAGTCAGGCGAACCGCAATTCTTTCCGGTCATCGCCAAACCGCGTACCGGGTCGGCATCAAGAGGAATTAAGGTTATCAGGAATATCGACCAGTGGCGCGAGCTTAATCTTGACCATGACAAATATATCGTGCAGGAATATATCCAGAACCGTCGTGAATACACCCTTGACTGCTATATCGACCACCGCGGCAATATCACGGCCATTTCGCCGCGTCTGCGCCTCGAGGTAGTGGGCGGAGAGGTGAGCCGTACCATCACGGTCGATTTGCCTGAGGGCGTGGAGATTGCGCGTAAGGCAATAAAGGTCGCGGGACTGCGCGGTGCTGTCACGGTGCAGCTGATTGAAAACCGCGATACAGGCGAACTCATGCTCATGGAAATCAATCCGCGTCTGGGCGGAGGTGCCGTTTGCTCGGTATATGCAGGCGTCAATTTGCCGTACATGATTATCAGCGACTGGCTGTGCACGTATATCGAGTATATGGAGGCGACTCCACAGGTAGAGATGACCCGCTATATGCAGGAGGTGGTGTTCGGCCCCGACAAAAAGGAGATACTGAAATTCGAGTTCTAAGGAGCCGCCGGGCGCAGCCGCAAAGGTCAGACAAGTCCGACAGGTCCGACATGTCTGACTCGTCCGACTCGTCGGAAAAAATAAATCTCTCCGATAAATTCAACATTCAAAATTCAACATTCAAAATTATGCAAAGGGTTATTGTAATTGCCGAGGCCGGGGTCAACCATAACGGTTCGTTTGACCTTGCGGTGGAGATGATTGACGTTGCGGCGCGTGCCGGCGCCGACTACGTGAAATTTCAGACGGCCATACCCGAGGAGGTCATATCATGCTACGCCCCCAAGGCGGAATATCAGAAGGAGACCACGGGCGGCGGCGAGAGCCAGCTCGACATGTGCCGACGCATACATCTGCCTCTCAGCGATTACGCTCGCCTTGCACGCATTTGCCGCGACAGGGGGATAGGCTTTATGAGCACGCCGTTTGACCTTCCGTCGATTGACTGCCTCGCACGCCTCGACATGGACTACTGGAAGATACCGTCGGGCGAGATTACCAATCTGCCTTATCTGCGTAAGGTGGCTGCTCCGGGACGCAGGATTATCCTCTCTACCGGCATGTCGCAGCTCGATGAGGTGGCTGTGGCTGTCGATATACTTTGCAAGGGTGGCGTCAATAGGCACGATATATCGCTGCTCCATTGCACCACGCAGTATCCCACGCCATATGACGCAGTCAATCTGCGGGCTATGGAGGCGTTGCGCGGGCTTGATGTAGGCGCAGTGGGCTACAGCGACCATACGCTCGGCATCGAAGTACCCGTCGCAGCGGTGGCGATGGGGGCGCAGATTATCGAAAAGCATTTCACCCTCGACACATCGATGGAGGGCCCCGACCACCGTGCGTCGCTCGACCCCGAAGCGCTTGCCGCAATGGTATCGTCGATACGCCACATAGAGCAGGCCATCGGCAACGGAGTGAAAACCGTGGCCGAAGCCGAGCGCGGCAATATCCTTATAGCCCGCAAAAGCATAGTGGCCCGCTGCGCCATAGCCGCCGGCGAAATATTCACCGAAGAAAACCTCACCGTAAAACGCCCCGCCGACGGCCTCTCACCCATGCTCTGGGACACCGTAATAGGCCGCCCCGCCCCCCACGACTTCCTCCCCGACCAACCGATCGAACTGTAAATTCACTCAGTTTTTTATCCCTGAAATCTCTCTCCACTAATCTAAATTATCATGATGACTTCTAATGCCGGCATAGTAATTATTGCTCTTATAATCTTAATCGTTATTATTGTAGCAAGCCGATTGATAGCTGTCTTTTCAGATAAGCAGGATAAAAAGTCTTCAAATGCCTTATTTGAAGAGTATGTTATGGATAAAGAAGCGATTAAATCGGATGCCAATAAATCGGAAATTCTTCCTGAGAACGCTCAAAATTCGCCGGCGTCGTCTGTTGACCCTTTGCTAAATAAGCTCATGGGCTATGATGACATGCGTCTTCGAAAAATAATAGGTGCTTCGGGTATGTACAATCCTGAAGTAGTCATGAAAGCACAGGAAATACTTGGTAAACGTGGGGCATGGGAGCAAATCAAGGATTTGCCTGACGAGACACTAATGGAAATTACAATGACTGACTCCGAACTTTATACGGATTATACAGTCGAAGCAGCCTCAATGGAACTATACCAACGTGACAGCCAATTGCTGAAATCCAAATTCATGCAAATGCTCTCGCAGCTTCCCTCCATAGCTGACGGCACTGCTCCCGCACCCGAAGGCATCCGCCTCGCCGCACAGAAATATCTCTCCAAAAAGTAATAATCATAAATACAAGTGCTATGGGTTCTTATCTATTTTTGTTTTTTGAATTTATAATTTTTGCAAGGCTGATTTTTTATGCTTCATCAAAATCACAAAAATTACCGTTTGACGGGAAGTTCTCTCCCTCTCCGTTTCGATGGATAGCAATAGGTTGCGTGTTCGCGTTCTTTCCGGTGCCGGTAGGAACGTTAAACGCACTTTTTGGATATGTGGTCGGAAAATATACTATACTTCCGTTGTTTACCATTCAGGCTATCGGTGCGTTTCTGATGTTTGTCGGATTCATGAAAGGATATAAGATGTTCCGGTATACAGATGCTGGGAAATCAGGATTTCTATTGGGCATTATCGGATCAATTGTCGGAATAATTGCAAATATGTTTACAGGATATACCCATCGTCTCGGTTTCGAATCCATACTGCCGGATACGCAGATTTTCATTGTTTCGACTGTATTAATCACAATGGCGTTCTTTCAACTGAAAAAGAAATTCACCCGATTTTCACCTCTTGCTATTACTTCCTCCATGCTGGTGTTAGCCATGGTTTGTGGATATGTTTCCTGGGAGGCAGATGCTTCAGTCGGCTATATGGTTGACTTGTATAATGCGGTTTTTTACAATTGTATTCCTACATGGATTATGGCTATGATATTATTCATAATGTCAATATTCGGTTGCAGGGTAACGAAGTCCGTTCCGAGGGTTATAATCCATGTAAATTCTCCTGCGAGCAATATTGAATATCAGCCGGTAGCCGAGCCGCAATCAAAGACGTCCAACGCACCAATGCCGTCTCAAAATCCTGTACAGGAGGATATATTGCAGAAGCTCAAAGGATATGATGATGCGCGGTTGAGGAAGATTGTCGATAATCCCAAATTTCATAGCGCGGCGGTGGTTGATAAGGCTCGCGAACTTCTTTCACGCCGTGAGGCATGGGAGCAGATAAAGGACTTGCCCGATGAGGAACTCCTTGAAATGACAATGGCTGACAAAGGCCTCTACGAGCTAAATATTGTCGAGGCGGCCTCAATGGAACTTTACCAACGTGACAGCCGGTTGCTCCGCGAGCAATTCATGGCACTTACACCCGACACCCTCTCCGCGATAGCCTCCGGCACCGCTCCGGCACCCGAAGGCATCCGCTTGGCCGCGCAGAAATACCTCTCCAAATCCACCCGACCGTAATACCACAAATCACCCCGTGGGGGCTTGACGGGTGTAGTGTCAGCACCCCGGTCTGCGCCTAAGCACCGGAAGGCGGTTTGTGGACAGATATATTGAAATTTTTATGTTAACTCAATAAAGAATACATTATGAGTAAAGTGCTTTCTCTCCATCATATTGTTTTCGGCACTAAGAGGCGCATTCCAGCAATTGTACATGCTGAAAGGGAGCATCTTTGTCGGATAATATGGGCGTTGCTAAAAGATGAAAAATGTTATCTGTATAGGATTAATTGTGTTCCAGACCATGTGCACATGCTGATTGACTTGAATGCAACCAAATCACTGAGCGAGGTCGTCGGCAGAATCAAATCCAAGTCAAGCAACTGGATAAAGAGCTCGGGAAAATATCCATTGTTTGATGCTTGGTGCGACGGATATTATGCGGAAAGTATATCGCTTGCCGAGCGTGACGCAGTCATCGATTACATCAAAAACCAGCAACTGCACCATGCTGATGTTGGGTATGAGGCGGAAATGAAATGTCTGTATAAGAAGGCCGGTCTCATATGGCATGATATGGACCTGTATTGAGATTACCACAAACCGCCCGTCCCGGGCTTAGACTTAGATAACAGCCAACTGCCCCGGTCTGCGCCCGCTCCGCGGTCTCCGAACCGGGGTTAATAGTAGACCCACG
>ERZ824598.3217-NODE-3217-length-14659-cov-6.940359_pt1 | contig 14659 bp, 10 predicted proteins | sample MGYA00519934_ERZ824598 | MGnify/ENA primary metagenome ERZ824598 (study PRJEB31778, sample SAMEA3449177) | human gut metagenome | biome: human gut; feature: human-associated habitat; material: faeces | place: United Kingdom | collected 2010/2012 ...
GGGGCGAGTTGCTCGGATTAAAATGGTCGGACATTGATTTGGAAAAAGGAGACCTCCGGGTTCAACGGCAGATCGGGCGCATCGACGGCAAGATCATTGAGATGCCGCTGAAAACGAAAAACGCCTACCGCACACTGCCTCTGTCGGCAGATGCGATAAGCGTTCTGATGCAGCAAAGGAGAAAAACGGGTAACAGCGAATGGGTATTCCCATCGCCAAGCGGAGGCCCCATGTCGCCGGACAGCGTGCTGCACATGCTGCATCGCGTTCTAAAGCGGGCAGGGTTGCCGAAGGTGCGTTTCCATGACCTGCGCCACACCTTCGCAACGCTGGCCCTGCAAAACGGTGTGGACATCAAGACCGTGTCTGGCATGCTGGGGCATTTTTCAGCAGGCTTCACGCTGGACACCTACGCTCATGTAACGACCTCAGCCAAGCGTGAAGCGGCAAAAACAATGGGCAACATTCTCTCTGGCGCGGTATAGTGCTTTCCGCTATCCGCTCCCGTTGGGGTCAGCGTTTGGGTCAGAAAAAATGGGAAGTAAGTTATTGGGCACAAAAGTGCGGAAAAAGTCCTGATTTCGCAAGAAATCAGGACTTTCTGGTTGCGGAGACAGGACTTGAACCTGCGACCTCCGGGTTATGAGCCCGACGAGCTACCAACTGCTCTACTCCGCGATATTTATTTTTGGTGCCGGTGACCGGACTCGAACCGGTACAGTATTGCTACCGGGAGATTTTAAGTCTCCCGTGTCTACCATTCCACCACACCGGCAGCTTATCGGCAAGTATTAGGATACCATACTCCCGGGGAACTTGTCAAGAGGAAACTTTAAAATAAGGAAAGAAAATTGAAATGCCGCGAAATGCCACGGCATTTCAATCTGGAGCGGCTGATGGGAGTCGAACCCACCTATGCAGCTTGGGAAGCTGCCGTTCTACCGATGAACTACAGCCGCAGGAACGTATTGTATTATAGCAGACCTTTCTTTATTTTGCAACACGAAAAATGGCGGGTCTTCTGAAAAAGTTAGAAGGATCTCCGGGGGTCAAATGACGGCGGCATGAACGCCTTTGCACACTCATATAATGCACCGATCAGAAAGGGGAGGTCATCATGAAAAAAATCCTGGCGCTGATGGGCGCCGTATTGCTGCTGAGCGTCAGCGCCCGGGCTGTGGAGGTGTCCGCTCCCTCGGCGCTGCTGATGGAAAAGGAGACAGGGACCGTGCTGTTTGCCAAAAACGAGCACGAAAAGCTGGAACCGGCCAGCGTCACTAAAATTATGACGCTGCTGCTGACCATGGAGGCTATTGACGGCGGGACACTGCGCTATGAGGACACCGTTACCGCCTCACCTCACGCCTGCTCCATGGGCGGCAGTCAGATTTGGCTGAAGGAGGGGGAGCGGCTGACCGTGGACGAGATGCTGAAGGCCGTGTGCGTGGTATCCGCCAATGACTGCGCCGTGGCGCTGGCAGAGCATCTGGCCGGCAGCGAGGAAGCCTTCGTGGAGCGGATGAACCGGCGGGCAGCGGAGCTGGGGATGAACGACACTACTTTCAAAAACGCCTGCGGTCTGCCGGTGGAGGGCCACGTCACCTCTGCCTACGACATTGCTTTGATGAGCCGGGAGCTGATGCTGCGCCATCCGGATATCCGAAGATACACAACGGTCTGGATGGACACCCTTCGAGATGGGGCATCCTCACTGGTCAATACCAACAAGTTAGTGCGGTTCTATGACGGCACTACCGGACTGAAAACCGGCTCCACCAACGCTGCCGGGTACTGTATTTCCGCCACGGCGGAGCGGGACGGCATGGAACTGATTGCCGTCATTCTCAAGGGAAAGACCTCTCCGGAGCGGTTTGCGGACGCGCAGACGCTGTTGAATTACGGCTTTGCCTCCTACGCCCTGAAAACCGTTATCCCCGACGAACCGCTGGCGCCAGTGCCGGTGACGCTGGGGACGCAGGCCACGGTTCAGCCGGTTTTGGGCGAGGAAAACCAGCTGCTGCTGGAAAAGGCCAAGACAGGGGAGTTGAGCCAGTCCGTGACGCTGGAATCCTCCGTACAGGCCCCAGTGGCGGTGGGGGATCGGCTGGGGACGCTGACCGTCACCTTCGGGGAAGAGGTTCTGGTGGAACTGCCCCTGCTGGCGGGGGAGGAGGTTCCCCGGATCACCTTCCGCCAAATGCTGCCACGGGTGCTGCGGATCGCCTGTCTGGTTGAGTGAACGGATCTCGCACCGCCCTTTTTCTCTTGCCGTACCCGGGGAAAAATGCTATACTGGACAAACAGAGGGAAAATGTGCCCTCTGGCTGAAATTTGATACATGAGGGTGAATCACATGCTGGATGTTCAGTTGTTTGATCTGCATACATTTTTACCGAAGCCTTACGAGGAGGCACTGCTGCCCCGTTTGAAAAAAGCCCATGAAAAACTTCAGACCGGCACCGGTCTGGGCGGAGAATTCACCGGCTGGGTGCATCTGCCTCAGGCATATGACCGGGAAGAATTTGCCCGAATCCAGGCTGCCGCCAAGAAGATCCAAAGCGATTCTCAGGCATTGGTGGTCATCGGCATCGGCGGCAGCTATCTGGGAGCCCGCGGCGTGATCGACTGCCTGTGCTCCCCTAATTATAATCTGAAAAAGAAAGAGACTCCCAACGTGTACTTTGTGGGCAACGGTCTCTCCGGCGACGCACTGAGCGAGGTACTGGATCTGGTGCGGGATGTGGATTTCTCCGTGAATATCATCTCCAAATCCGGTACCACCACGGAGCCTGCCGTGGCCTTCCGTTTCTTCCGGGAGCTGCTGGAGGAGAAATACGGCAAGGAGGAAGCCGGCAAGCGCATCTACGCCACCACCGATAAGGCCCGGGGTGCGCTGAAATCTCTGGCGGATGCCGAGGGCTGGGAGACCTTTGTGGTGCCGGATGACATCGGCGGCCGCTATTCCGTCCTTACCGCCGTGGGCCTGCTGCCCATCGCCGTTACCGGTGTGGATGTAGGGGCCCTGATGGAGGGCGCGGCTGAGATGATGAACGTCTGTGCCGACGGCTCCTACGATAGTCCCGCATGGCAGTATGCCACTTTGCGGTATGAGCTGTACCGGGCCGGGTACGCCATTGAAATTCTGGGCTGCTACGATCCGGCCTTCCGATTTATGACGGAGTGGTGGAAGCAGCTCTACGGCGAGAGCGAGGGAAAGGACGGCAAGGGCCTGTTCCCCGCCAGTGTGGAGTTTACCGCAGACCTGCACTCCATGGGGCAGTATATTCAGGAGGGCCACCGGATCCTCTTCGAGACGATCGTGCGGCTGGGTGCCTCCGACCGGCAGCTGGCCGTTCCTCGGGACGAGACGGACGGCGACGGGCTGAACTTCCTTGCGGGTGCGTCTATGGACCACATCCGGGACCGGGCCACGGAGGGAACGCTCTTGGCCCACAGTCAGGGCGGCGTACCCAACGTCATTGTGAATGTGGGCGGTAAGGGCCCCCGTGAGCTGGGCCGGCTCATCTACTTCTTTGAGTATGCCTGCGGCTTGTCCGGCTATCTGCTGGACGTGAATCCCTTCGACCAGCCCGGTGTGGAGGCGTATAAGAAAAATATGTTTGCCCTCCTCGGCAAGCCCGGCTACGAGGATCGTAAGGCAGAACTGGAAGCCAAGCTGACCGAAAAGCATTGAGGAAAGCGGAATACGAAAAGCGAAATATGCAAAAAAACACGGCAGAGTATACATTGCTCTGCCGTGTTTATAAACAAATTTTGAAGTTACTTTTTGGGATTGTCTTTTTTCATTCTTTATGGTATGCTATGACTACGAAAGGTCCCGTTTATTACGGAGACGAACTATGACAGGAGTGATCTATTATGGTTAGACTGATTATGGGCGTCAAGGGTTCCGGCAAAACCAAGCAGCTCATCGAACTCATCAACGCTGCCGCGAAGGATGAGGCCGGCAATGTGGTCTGCATTGAGCCGAAGCGTGATATGTCCTACAATATTCACTACAACATCCGCCTGATTGACGCGCAGGAATACGATCTGCACAGCTATGAGGTATTCCGTGGCTTTATCAGCGGTCTGTATGCCGGCAACTATGATATTTCTCAGGTGTTCATCGACAACCTGTGCAAGACCGTGGGTGCCGATGTGGATGCGGAGACTGAGAAGTTCCTCAACTGGCTGGATGTATTCGGCGAGCGGAACAACATCAAGTTCACCGTCACCATCAGCGGCGACGTGGAAACTGCTACCGATGGTATGCGGAAGTACCTGTAATTGAATAAAAGAAAACCGCCTTGCTGAAAAGCAAGGCGGTTTTTGCTGTCCGGATTTGAAAGCTCAGCTTTCTTGGGCGTGTAAAGTACCGTTGGGGGTGGAGAGACAGCAGGAGGATACGCCGAAGCAGCGCAGCAGCTGCTGGCGGGCTTCCAGCGCCTTTTCGTTGAGATACCAGACCACCGTATCCTTTGTCTCCAGATAGGCGCAGGCGTAGCGGTCAGAATAGTAGGTGCGGCCTTGGGCTTCCAGTGCGGCCACAGTGTCCCCGCTGAAGGCGGTGGGTTTTCCGGTACCCTTCCGGCCGTGGCCCTCCGCCGTCAAAAGCAGGGCGAGCTTCTCACCGGGGATCTGGTCATTCAGAGCGCTGAGCGCGTAGTAGACGGTCTCCAAAGGCTCCATGGCATATACGGGAACAGCGCCGTCCGTGTCCTCATGTCCGGACACCTGCAGCACGATCCGGTCCGCGGCCTTTCCGAGGGCCTGATAGTCCGGAATTGCTTCCCTGCGGGCCGGGGCGCTTGCCGCCACATACAGCTTTTTCTCCGGCACAGCGGCCCGGAGCGCCTGTACGAAGGCAGCCAGGGCGTCGCCATTTTCAGCGGACGGGGTGATGTTCAGATAAACGCCGTCATAGCTGCTGTCGGTCAATGCTTCGGCAACTGCCGTGGCTGCGGCGGCGGTGCTCTTCAGAACGCCGGACTGACCGGAAATACCCAGCAGGACCGTCTGGCCGGAGGCGGTTGCTGTTTCAATGACCTGTTTCTGCGTATTGCTGACACTCAAAGCCAGCCGGGGGTTCTGACCGCCGGTCAGCGTTCCTGCCATGAGTATGACGGTCTGATATCCGGAAAGGTCCTCTGCTTCCTCGCCGGAGCGGAGAAGGACCATGGCCTCATTTGCGGTCTGAGCAGGGTGCAGTTTGTCATACAGGCGGCTGAGCATGACCGCCGCCTGCTCCCGGGTGGCGTACCGATCCGGCACGAACAGATCATTCCCCATACCGCTGACCAGACCCAGCTCGTAGGCCATAGCGATATGCCCCTTGTTGGTGGTCACGTCCCGGAAGGGAAGCGGATCATCCTCCGCGAGGCCGGCGATGGGCCCGTAGCCCAAGGCCCGGATCAGCATGACTGCCAATTCCTCCCGGGTGATGGGATCGCCGGGACGGAAATCGCCGGTCTGACGGGTGACTGCCCCATGCTCATAGCAGGCCCGGAGGGCCGGCTCATACCAGGTGCCCTGAGGCACATCCGAAAAGATCCGGTAGTAGGCCTCACTGCTCTGCCAGCCGAAAAAACGGCTGAGTGCCACAGCGAAGCCCGCCCGGGTCATGGGCTGGCCCACGCCGAAGGTATCGGCGGTCTTGCCCTGAAACCATCCCTGAGCCGCGCAGCGGTCGATGGCGGTTGCCGCCCAGTGGTTGGACGGCACATCCTGAAAGGAAGCCGCCCCGGCGGGAACGGTAAGCGCCCCGCTCAGCACCGCGCACAGGCACAGGCAGGCGGTCAGCTTTTTCAAAATCGTTCGTTTCATCTATCTGCCTCCTTATGAAAAGGGTATCCGTTTTTTGCTTTATCAAACGGTTTTGGGAAAAACTCCCACTTATTGTAGCAGACAACGGCCCTTTCGTCAAATCTGAGGAGAAAACCGGCAGAAATTCCGCCTAAAAAACAGGGAAAAACCGTAACCACCTCTTTCGCTGGACAAAAAAATGTGGTATCCTATATGCGCTTTATGAACTCTTACGGAGGATTGATTATGAACAACAACGAGATCCTGCTTTTAAAGCTGGGCGAGGTGGTGCTGAAGGGCCTGAACCGCCGCAGTTTTGAGGATAAGCTGGTGAGCAATGTCCGCCGCCGGATGAAGCCCTGCGGCAGCTTCCAGATCTACATTCGCCAGAGCACTATCTATGTGGAGCCTCAGACCGAGGACTGCGACATGGAGGCCGCCTTCAAGGCTGCCCGTCAGGTGTTCGGCATCGTGACGGTGGCCCGTGCCGTCCCTTGTGCCAAGGAGATGGACGCCATTGTGGAGACCGCCAAGACCTATCTGGCGGAGGAATTTGCCAAGGCCAGAACCTTCAAGGTGGAGAGCCGCCGGGCAGACAAGCAGTTCCCCATGAACTCCATTCAGATCTCCCAGTATGTAGGCGGCGAGCTGGGGCAGTTCTTCAACGTGAAAGCGGATATGCACCATCCTGATCTTACGGTTTATGTGGAGATCCGGGAGAAGTACGCCTATATCCACACGCCCTCCGTCCCCGGCGCCGGCGGCCTGCCCATCGGCATGGGCGGCCGGGCGGTGAGCCTGCTTTCCGGCGGTCTGGACAGCCCCGTTTCCTCCTATATGATTGCCCGCCGGGGCGTGGAGCTGGAAATGGTGCACTTTGTTTCTCCCCCGTACACCTCCCAGCAGGCGTTGGACAAGGTGCTGGAGCTGGCCCGGCTGCTGACGGTGTACTGCGGCCGGATGATCGTCCACATCATCCCCTTCACGGAAATTCAGGAGGAGATCCGCCGCCAGTGCCCCGAGGAATACTTTACCCTCATCATGCGCCGGTTTATGATGCGGCTGGCAGAGGCTGTGGCCCGGAAGTCCCACGCCTCTGCGCTGGTCACCGGCGAATCTCTGGGTCAGGTGGCCAGCCAGACCATCAAGGCTCTGGGCGTCACGGAGGACGTGACGAAAATGCCCGTTCTGCGGCCCCTCATCGGCACCGACAAGGTGGAGATCATCCGCATGGCCCGGGAGATCGGCACCTACGAGACCTCCATTCTACCCTATGAGGACTGCTGCACGGTCTTTACCCCCCGCCACCCCGCCACCCGGCCGGTGCTGGAGGACGTGGTGCAGGCCGAGTCCGTTCTGGATATTGACGGCCTGGTGGCCAAGGCCCTGGAGGGCGAGACCTGGGTTCGGGTAAAGCCCTGACCGGATCGGAAAGAAGGCATCTGTTATGTCACATACCGCTGAGATCATTGCCGTCGGTACGGAACTGCTTCTTGGAAATATCACCAACACCAACGCCAGCGAGATCTCACGGGCGCTGTCTGCTGTTGGCGTCAATGTGTTCTGGCATACCGTGGTAGGGGACAACCCGGAACGGCTGCGGGAGGCGCTGAAGATCGCCCGGAAGCGGGCGGACGTCATCCTTACCACCGGCGGCCTTGGCCCCACCTATGACGATCTTACCAAGCAGACCGTCTGCGAGACCTTCGGCAAGCCGTTGGTCCTGCGGGAGGATGTACTGGAGCATATTCGGACTTATTTTGCCCGGAACGTCCACCTAGTCATGCCGGAAAATAACCGCCAGCAGGCGGAGTTTCCCGCCGATTGCGTGATCTTCGACAATCCGGTGGGCACCGCTCCCGGCTGCGCCTTTGAAGCGGAGGGGGTGCACGTGCTGATGCTGCCCGGTCCGCCCTTTGAAATGCGGACCATGCTGCAAAACTGGGCGATCCCCTATCTGCGGGGACTTTCCAAGGAGGTCATTGTGTCCCATGACATTATGACCTTCGGCCTTGGGGAAAGCCCTATGGAGGATCTGATGCGGGAGCGGATATCCCGGATGGAAAATCCATCCCTCGCCACCTACGCCAAGCCCAGCGAGGTCCGGCTCCGCGCTACCGCCAAGGCGGACAGCGCAGCGGCGGCGGAGGCCATGCTGGTCCCGGTGGTAAAAGAGGTGACGGATTATTTGGGAGATGTGGTGTACGGCGTGGATGTCCCTAATCTGGAGACCGTCTGCATGACACACCTGAAGGAAAAGGGCTGGACCTTCGCCACGGCGGAAAGCTGCACCGGCGGCCAGATAGCCGCCCGGATCACGGCCCTGTCCGGGGCCTCCAGTGTGTATCGGGGCGGCGTGGTGAGCTACTGGACCAGCGTAAAGGCAGAGGTGCTGGGGGTGCCCCAGACGCTTCTGGACCAATACGGCGCCGTGTCGGAGGAATGTGCCCGATCCATGGCGGAAAATGCCCGGCGGATCACCGGAGCTGACATTGGCCTGTCCGTCACCGGCGTGGCCGGTCCGGACCCGGACGAGCGTAACAACCCGGTGGGACTGGTGTATGTGGGTCTGGCGTCCCCCGATGGGACGTGGTGCCGGAAGCTGGAGTTGGGCAAGCGCCGCCGGGATCGCATTCAGGATCTGGCTGCCAACCACGCCTACGATATGCTGCGCCGCTGCCTGACTGGACTGCCGGTGGAGCAAAGCGGCACCGGAAAACACATGGAAAAGCTGTAAAACGCGACGAAAATCGCAAATAACAGCAAAATGACAGCAAAAAGGACACTGGCTTGTTATGCAAGCCAGTGTCCTTTTTATCATTATGATGCTTGCGTTGTTGTCGATCGGATCACTTCAGGACCCGGACGCAGCCCTCGATCAGGCTCATGGTGACGGTATCGCCCACGCTGAAACGCTCCGTCAGCTGGGGGTTGTAGACCTCCACGATGATGGGCTGCTCATCCAGCATGACCTCGTACTCGATCTTGGCGCCGTAATAGGTGGCACGGGAAACGGTACCGGGGAGAGCACCGGCATCCTTGGTAAGCAGGAAGGATTCGGGGCGGACCGTCAGGCAGCAGGCACCGCCCACTTCCACACCCTCCATCTTGCCGGGGGCGGGGATGGAGAAGGTCTTTCCACCAATCTCCACCAGCGCGGCCTCGCCGTCACGGCCCTTGAAGATGCCGTCGATAAAGTTGGCCTTGCCGATGAAGTTTGCCACAAAGCGGCTGGCGGGCTGCTCGTAGATCTCCTGAGGAGTGCCCTGCTGGCAGATAACGCCGTCCTTCATGATGACCACCTTGTCGGAGATGGCCATGGCCTCGGACTGGTCATGGGTGACGTACAGAGAGGTGATCCCCAGCCGCTGCTGGAGGGCGCGGAGCTCATCCCGCATGCTCTCGCGGAGCTTGGCGTCCAGGTTGGACAGGGGTTCGTCAAACAGCAGCACGGAAGGCTCGATGACCACGGCGCGGGCCAACGCCACACGCTGCTGCTGGCCGCCGGAGAGCTGGTTGGGGAACCGCTTCTCCATGCCCTTGAGCTGCATCAGCTCCACTACGTCATTGGTGCGGCGGATGATCTCATCCTGAGGGATCTTGGCCACACGCAGACCGTAGGCGATGTTCTCCCAGATGTTCAGGTGGGGGAACAGGGCGTAGGACTGGAACACCATGGAGATGCCCCGCTTGTTGGGGGGGATCTTGGCTACGTCTCGGTCTCCGATGAACACGTTGCCGCTGGTGGGATACTCAAAACCGGAGATCATCCGCAGGGTGGTGGTCTTGCCGCAGCCGGAGGGGCCCAGCAATGTCACCATCTCGCCGTCCTTGATCTCAAGATTGATATGGTCAACAGCCACGAAGTCCTTGCCGGTATCGGGCTGCTGGAAAATTTTGGTCACATCTTTCAGAACCACGCCGGAGCTCTTCTTGCTGAAGCTCAGCTTCTCATTCTTCTCTTGGCTCATTTTGATTCCTCCGTTTTCGTTTTAGCTTGGGGCACCTTGGAACGGGGCGCCAGCAGGAAGTTAATGACAGTGTTGAACAGGCCGATGAACACCAGCAGGATGCCCACCATCATGGTGACGAAGGCGGCCGCCTGACCGTATTTGGCCATGTCGAACAGGGAGTAGATGTTGCTGGTGACCAGCTTCCACCGGGGAGAGACCAGGAAGATCACCGCGCTGACGGCGGTAATGGCCTTGGTGAAGGAGTAGACGATGCCGGAGAAGAAGGCGCTTTTCAGCATGGGCAGCGTAATGCGGCGGAAGGAATAGCCGGTGTCGGCGCCCAGAATGGTAGAGGCCTCTTCAATGGAATTGTCGATCTGCAGCAGGGTGGTGGTGCCGGACTCGATGGCTACCGGCATATTTCGGAAGGTGAATACGATCACCAGGATCAATCCGGTGCCGGTGAGGGCCAGCGGCTTGGAGTTGAAGCCCAGGATGTAGCTGATGCCCAGAACGGTGCCGGGAACGGCAAACATCAGGACGGAGGAAACCTCAATGAAGCGCTTGCCGAAATAGTTTCGCTTGGCGGTGATGTAGGCGATGACCATGCCCAGCAGGCCGCCGATCACGGCGGAGATCAGGCCCAGCGTCATGGAGTTTTTCAGGCTGTCCCAGCCATACTGGAGCGCCTTGCGGTACTGATCCAGCGTCAGGGAGAAGTCCACGCCCCAGGTGCGGACAAAGGAGGCAAAAATCACCGTGCCGTAGAACAGAATGATGATGGCGGAAACGATTAGGCAGAAAGCAAACAGGGGCCACTTGATGTGGGGTTCCTCAATGAGCTTCCGGGCCTGGGTGGGCTTGCCGGTGACTGTGACAAAGCTCTTTTTGTTGACCCAGTATTTATTGAGAAGATACGCGATGACTGCGGGCAGAAGCAGCAGCAGCGCCAGCACGGAGCCCTTTCGCATATCATAGCTGCCGGTGATAATGTTGTAGACCTCAATGGAGAGGGTGGTGTAGTCGCCGCCGATGGTAGCCGGGTTGGAGAAGTCCTCCAGAGACTGGATGAACACCAGCAGCGCGCCGGAGATGATGCCGGGGAGGGACAGGGGGAAGGTAACCGTCCAGAAGGTTTTCCAGCGCCCGGCGCCCATGTTGCAGGCGGCATCCTCTACAGAGGCGTCGATGGAGGCCAGAATGCCGGAGAGGGTCAGGTAGGCGATGGGGAAGAAGCTCATCACCTGAACCACAATCAGGCTCTTGAGGCCGTATACGCTGCTGCCGGTGATGCCAAGCAGGTTCTTGGAAATCAGACCCTGCTTGCCGAAGAGGAAGATAATGGACAGGGACAGCACGAAGGGCGGGGAGAGGATGGGCAGCGTGGCCATGGTCTTGAAAAAGCCCTTGGCCGGTACGTTGACCCGGGTGACGGTATAGGCAAAGACATAGCCGATGAAGGTGGCGATGACGGCCACAATCAGGCCCAGCGCCATGGTGCGGCCGAAGACCTTGCCGTACCGGGGCGTTTGCAGGATGGTGATGAGATTGGCCAGAGAGAACGCGCCGGTCTCGTCGGTAAGGCTGTAGATCAGCGTTTTGGCCAGAGGATAGATGACGAACAGCAGCAACAGCGCGAACGAGAGGATGATGGCAATCAGCAGCAGAGGCTGGCGCAGGATCATCTTCGTTTCATTGAGGCGCTTTGCGCGGGTAGTGGCATTTGCCATGAGCGTTCCTCCTGAGTGAGAGTGTCAAAAGCGGCGGGAAAGCTGCGCAAGGGAGTTCCGCCTTCTCTGTCTTGGTATGCGGGCCCCCTCCCCTTGGGGGAGGAGGCCCGTTTGCGGGAAATCAATCAGAAATCTATTGGGATCAGCCCTCGGGCTTGGTGGCGATCTTATTCTCGAACTGCTCGCAGTACTCGCTCTTGACGCTGGCAGCCCAAACGGCGTCATAATCAATCACGGGAACCTCATCCAGCGTCACCAGACCGTCGGCCACAGGAGCGGCGGTGTTGGTGGGAACGCGGAAGGAGTCATTTTCGGCGTAGCAGCCCTGACCGGCCTCGGAGGTCATCCAGTCGATGAACTTCTTGGCGTTCTCCTGCTCGTCGGCCTTGCCGCCCTTGATGAGGGCCATGGCGCCCACCTCATAACCGGTGCCGTCGGTGGGGAAGCTCAGCTCAATGTGATAGCCCTCGGGAGTCAGCTGCAGGGCGTCATGAGAGAAGGTGAGGGCGATGGCGGCCTCACCGATGGCCACGGCATTGGGAGCGGCGGAGCCGGACTTGGTGTACTGACTCATGTTGGTGTTCAGCTTTTCCAGATAGTCCCAGACCTGATCGTCGCCCTTGAGCTGAACCAGCGTGGCCAGAACGGTGTAGGCGGTGCCGGAGGTGGCGGGGTGGGCCATGATGATCTCACCCTTGAACTCAGGTTTCAGCAGGTCTTCCCAGCTGGTGGGATATTCCAGACCCTTTTCGGCAAACCAGTCGGCGTTGCAGGCGAAGGCGATGCAACCCACATAGATGGGGTTCCAGGTGCCGGTGGGATCCAGATAAGTATCGGGGGTCTTGGACAGGTTGGGGGACTGGTAGGCTTCCAGCAGGCCCTTATCCACGGCGGCGATGTAGTTATCCGTAGAGCCGCCGAACATCAGTGTTGCCTGAGGATTGTCCTTCTCGGCTTCCACACGGGTCAGCATCTCACCGGCGGAGAGGCGGACATAGTTGATCTTGATGCCGGTTTCCTGCTCAAACTTGTTGAAATAGTAGATGACTTCGCTTTCGGGGAATGCGGTGTAAACGGAGAGTTCCTTGCTGCCGGAGGTCTCGGCAGGCTGCTCGGTCTTGGAATCGTCAGTCTTGGGAGCCTCGGTCTTGCCGCCGCCGCAGGCGGTGAGGGCCAGCAGGCTGGTGGTAGCCAGCAGAGCGGCGAACAGGCGCTTAGTGGATTTCTTCATAAATCGTTTCTCCTTCTCATCCATTATTTATTTCCATTCCGCACTGCGGAAGAGAAAACACGGCTTTGCGGGAACCTTGGACAGTTCCTCTTTGCGGGAAACAAGCTGCGGACCAACTCATAGCACCAGTTGTCCTGACTTCTATCCGGGCCCGCAATCCATTTCTATGTAGGCGGTTCGCAGTTTAGCATGGACAGGCGGCATCCGGTCAGACGCTGTGTAAACACTTCAACTTATGGCAGTGTAAACAATGAACACATATGCGCAACCGCTTACATTGACAATGTAATACCACATATTTCCAAATGCGTCAATGAAGAATGTGCTTTTTCTACATTTGATGCAAAAAGAACCCTGCTCACTTTGTATAAAATGGACAATACGGCTTGCGGCCGCACGGCTTTTGCTTTTGACACATACGCAAATGACTGCGAATACTGGCGAAAAATATTAGAGGCATCCGCCATGTAAACGTCCTTTTCAGCTGCGTTCTATGTAACTGCTTACATTATAAATCAAGAGGGCAGCACATAAAAAGCCTCCGCCAAACGGCGGAGGCTTTTGCTTTGTTGAAAACAGGCAACCACGGGCTATGCCCGTGGAATAAAAAAGGCTAAGCCTATAAGAGGGAAAAGATAAACCTCCCATGCTACAATCGAAGCAGGTTTGCCGACCGCAAGAAAAGTAGCAGAGGAGGAATATCCATGTTTGGAACACAAAAGAAAGAGGAAATAGATAGTCTTGCACGCTGGAACTGTAAATATCGCATAGTATTTGCACCAAAATATCGGAGAGAAGCAATATATGGACAAATTCGGGCAGATATCGGGAGCATCCTAAGAAAACTGTGCGAGTATAAAGGGGTAGAAATTATAGAGGCGGAGACTTGCCCAGACCATATCCATATGCTGGTGAGTATCCCGCCCAAATACAGTGTATCACAGTTTATGGGATATCTCAAAGGGAAAAGTTCGCTGATGATATTTGACCGACATGCGAATCTGAAGTACAAGTACGGGAATCGGCAGTTTTGGCGCAAAGGCTACTATGTGGATACAGTAGGGAGGAACAAGAAAGTAATTGCGGAGTATATCCGAAATCAACTTGCAGAGGACAAAATATCGGATCAGATATCGATCAAGGAATACTTTGACCCGTTTACGGGTGAGCAAGTAACCAAGAGCAAATAAGAGCAGCCCCACTTGGTGGGGCTGCTCGGGATCATATGCGGTCGGCAGACCGTTTCACCGCGCCTTTAGGCGTGGCCTGTCTTAAGCCCTTATAGGGCTTGTGCAAGCCACCCGTTTTACGGGTGGTCTTGACTTTTTCATTCTAAGCCGCGCCACTATCAGAGAAATTCCGAATTTGCGGTAAAATGTGCGTCCATTTCCGCTTGCGCCTGCGCAAGGGCCTCCTCCGGTGTACAGACGCCGAGGACTGCCCGCTGCACATAGGCTGCCAGGATATTCTCCATTTGCAGCTCGCTGAAGTTGCTGTAATAGGTACTTCCGCTCCGGCGCTGGGCGCTGGGAAAGCTGCGGCGGGCCGCAGACAGCCAAGGATACCGCTCCTTGATGTCCCGGTTGCTGTATGCCGAACGGCAGGGTGACAACCCGCCCAGTAAGGTGAACGCCGGTGCGGTCTGGTTGGAATACAGCCAGGACAAAAACGCACAAGCCGTTTCCGGGTGCGCGCAGCTTCGGGTGATTCCCACCACGCCGCCGCCTGACAGGGGCCTGCCGCCTGGTACCGGCGCAAAGCCAAGCTTGCCGGCGATGCTGGACATCTTGGAGTTTAAAATGTGGGAGGCATAGTTGATAAACACCACTGTCATGGCGGCGGAGCCATCCGCAAAGCCTTCCAGCACGTTTTTCCAGATGTCATGCACGGTCCTGTCGGAGCAGGCATACGTTTCCCGGTAGTTTTTCAGGGCTGCCAAG